>Ga0302314_10009383_pt1 | contig 17309 bp, 19 predicted proteins | sample III_Palsa_N2_3_FD_200533 | JGI IMG/M metagenome (GOLD analysis project Ga0302314, IMG submission 200533) | Peat permafrost microbial communities from Stordalen Mire near Abisko, Sweden - III_Palsa_N2_3 | ecosystem: Environmental > Terrestrial > Soil > Palsa > Peat permafrost | place: Sweden...
TGACAATGTTGGCAACTGCTATCGCTGTGTCACCCTTCATCTACAAACGGCTTCGGTGATTTCGACGTGGCCTAACAACTCATTCGAGGCGGACGGCTTTGCCGCTGCTTAGTCGAATCGCGCAAGAAGTTGAATGCTTGGTGAGACCACTGTGTACGGCGCTAGTTCTCATCTGGATGGCTAATTCCGGTCAAGTCTTGATCAGCTGTTGACGCCGTTGGGCGTTATCCTTGCTTTCGTAAGGAGGGTGGGGCCATGGCATCTCGCATCGAACTGCAGCGGCAGCTCGTCAAACTTGAGGCCGATGTGCCCGAGATGGCGCGGCTTTACCCTGAATCGGCCGACTTCATCTCGGAGTTTGCGGGCCACGCTGACGTGATCACTGATGCTGCCGGACCTGCCGATTACGATTGGGCGCTGGGTGGGATTGACCGCATCCTCACCGGCGCTGGCCACCCGCCAGAGGCAAATGAGTTGCCGCCGGACGAATGATCTAGGCACTCGAGCATCTCTCGCAACAGCCCCGGCATCGTCGAAGGATATTTCACATACTGCTCAGCCAGCCTGCGTCAACCATCGTGGACTTCAGCTTCGGTGATCTCCCACCGCGGCGACACGTCGATCAGCTCGTCGTGCGGGTTGAACGTGTACCGCCAGAACGATCGATGCATGAAGATCCCCGCCTTGCAGTAGTAGCAAAGCGACCCCTCGCTGCCCATGCCCCAATTCACCCGGTTGAGTTGTCGCAAGCCGAGCCCGGTCCGAACAGAGATTTAGAGATGCTCCTGCCCATGAGGACAGGGTAGGCGGCGCCAGTCTCATGGGTGACGTCCTTGGTGAGCTACTTAGGGTCGCGAGGGTCGTAATCTTTTGATATGTGCCTCACCCTCATCCTTAGCCGCTGCTCCCGCCTCTCCGACCGTCGCGTACCATCGCCGTGTGGTCCCGCTGTAGAGCATTTTTCGTTCAATCGGATCATCGCCAGCGTCGCTGATAGCGATAATCCCTTCAAAGCCGTTAGGCACGCCGTCGCCATCTTTAGCCTGCTGATAGCCTGTGACCAGTAACAGATCGCCAATGATTTTTTCCACGTAAACGATTCCTGTCTCTGGATGTTGGAATGAGGCTATCTGTTGCGTTCGTTGGCGGCAACAAACATGTGCGCAAGGCTAACTGATGGAAATACTCTGGATTTCAGCGCAGATCGCGCCCGCACAAATGACTTGGTGAGGATGTCGCATTCCGCAGACTTCGCACGCGTGCGAATAACTCTGGCAGCGTGGCCAAGGTGTTTCGCGTGAGGGTAGAACTGCGGGTATGTTTTAGATGGCTGAGGAACAAAGCGCTTGCTTATCAAGCGCTTGCCCTGTCTACATGGTGGCCGGTGACGGAATCGAACCGCCTACACGGGGATTTTCAATCCCCTAAATGAGCATGCCACTGCATCCCAAGACGTCCCGCAAAACGACGCAAATGGCCAAAGATCAACGTTTTAGCGGTTCACAGCGTCCCTATGTGTCCCATCCAATCCCTTGACAAACGGCAACCGAACGGCAACCGTATGGCAACCGCAGGGGATTCCGGACGAGGTGGTCACATGGCGAAATTGACTGTACGCAAGCTGGCTTCGCTCAAGCCCGGGGCGTGGGTAAGCGATGCCGGCGCGCGCGGCGCGGGCATGCTCGCGGCACGTCGACTCCCCACTGGGGCCGTTCTCTTCTACTTCCGGTACACCGCCAGCAGCGGCGCGCGCGAAGCGCTGTCGTTGGGGCAATGGGATGCCAGCCTAGGGCCTGACCTGTCCTTGGAGCGGGCTCGCGAGATTGCCGCTTCCATGTCGGCACGTCATCGCGCCGGCGATCGTGATCTGCGCTCCGTGCTGGACGCTGAGGCTCGTGAGCGCGCTCGCTTGCGGGAAGCCGCCGAGAGCGCCGCGGAGGCCGAAAAGATCGCCCAGCGTGCCACGCTCGGGGCGCTGCTGTCAGGTTACGTCGAACAGCTAAGGCGTGACGGCAAGGCCAGCGCGATGAAGGTTGAGGCTGCGGTTAACCTGCACGTCAAGGCTGCGTGGCCTGTCCTATGGGAAACACCGGCCAGCGAGATCACCACGGAGGATCTGCTGTCTGTGCTGGCATGCCTGACCGATGCCGGCAAGCTGCGGGAGGCGGCGAAGGTCCGCAGCTACCTGAGCGCCGCTTACGCGTCGGCCATTCGGGCGCGGCAAGACGCTCGAGGGCTGGCCGCGCTGCGCGCGCTCAAGATTACGAGCAACCCGGCGCGGGATCTGGTGACGATCGACGGCGCCAGCCAGCCCCGTGAGCGCGCCTTGAGCATCGCGGAGCTGCGGGCGTACTGGAAGCGCATCTGCGCTCTGCCTGCGCCAGACGGCGCTCTGCTGCAATTCCATCTACTCACCGGTGCGCAGCGCTGCGAGCAGCTGGGGCGGCTCACCACGGACGATTACGACAACGATCAGCACACGGTTCGCATCCGAGACGGAAAGGGTCGGCGCAAGGTGCCGCGAATTCACGATGTGCCTTTGATCCCAGCCGCGATCGATGCGATGCGCGCCATGGGGCAACAGTTGGGCCCTTACCTGGTCACCGTAACGCATGGCCGCAGCGGCGCGGTCTACGGTACGTTTCAGCACCGTGTGCGCGCAGTGGTTGAGTCGATGGAGGACGCGGGAGAGCTGGAAAAGGGCCCTTTCACCGCAGGCGACCTGCGCCGTACCGTGGAAACACGATTGTCCGCTGCCGGCCTACAAGCGGGCGAGCTGGCTCAGTTGCAGAGTCACGGCCTGGGCGGCGTGCAGTCGAGGCACTACAACAAGCACGAGTATTTGGACGAAAAGCGCGCTGCGCTGGAGACGCTGCACCGGCTTTTGACCGGGAAGGCGGCCAGCGTGACGCCCATCAAGCGGGCAAAGCGATAACCCGGGCATCCGCTGGTAATCGCATCGCCGACGTGAGGACGAGTGGCGCGGTATATAAAGCCCCCATTCGCTGGATGCAGGCGTAGGCGGACTATCTCGACAGGCTGCGGACCGCAGGCAAAGTTGTGGGCATCAAGCGCCGAGCTGGATGAAATAAAGTATCGGCACGCGGCTTGCCTTTAGCCGCAAGGGGAGCACGCATGCTGTCTTTCAAGCGAGTAATAAGCCATGCCGGGGCGTGCGTTCTTGGATTGGTAGCCGGCGCGGCAATATTTCGTTTACCTAGTTGGGCTTGCGGGCCACTTCGCTGGGATTTGTTGCCGGTTTGGGGGGCCGCAGTTGCAACATTTTGGGCAGTTGTCGTTGCCCTTCGCGGCGGTCGCCAAGCTATAGAGAACGCTAAGTATCTGCGTGAGCAAGACGTGGAGCATGCTGGGACTCGCCGTAAGGAACAGGCCGCCGTTGTAGCGGCTATCGCAGTCCCGATTTTTTATAACCTCGCAACTATTAGCTTTTTAGTTGAGCATATGCTCGAGGACGCGCGGTTTGATCTGGATGAAATTTATACTGTTTCATTGACGATTCCTTCTAGCTCTTTTAGTCAAATAGAAAGTCGCCTCGATTTATTTGAGCACGCTGATGCGGTGGCATTTGCACTCTCAACGGCAAACGCATCGGTCTTAGTGAATGCGGTCAAGCTCAACCTAGAAATCAAGAGAGATTGGAATTCATCAACCACTAAATTCGCGCGTGCCGATAATCTTCAGCTCGTTAGATCCGTAGCGAAATATGCTTTGACTGCCTATGAGCGGGCATCAACTCTCGCACGCATGTCGGCCGATGTGGCGTCTCCCAGAGAGAAGGGGCGCGAAAGTTTCGAAGAACGGGTGCGTTTGAGAATGGGAGGTTAGATCCCCCAGTGATTGCCTTCCTTGACAGCCGGATAATCATAGGCGCATTCTTAAATTGCCATCGCAAAATCGGTGGCCAGGTGTAGGAACCTGAATCAACAAAGGCGCAGCGGCGCCTATGGCGCTTTTTTTGTGTCCGCTGTGTCGAGAACCCGTCCCTTCTATGGCGGGCGTGCAGGGCAGCTTTTGAGCTGGCCGGTTGCCTTTGTTGCCGGTATTCCTACCCCTGTACGTCCGCCACCCTTGCCGCAATGGCCAGGGTGGAATAGATAGACTAAAGGAGAAGGATCATGGCAACTGACAGTGTAATCAATGAGCAACAGCAAGACTTGTCCGGCAGCAGGTTGGGCAAGATTCCAAACCTCGATCCCCAGCGCATAGCGGCGTCAGATACTGGCAAACGCCCTGCACGGAAGCGCACGCGGAAGTGGTCGCCGAACGGTCGGAATTACAAGCGCCTCGCAGGCGACGCGCCTTTGTTCGTTCGATGGGATGACGGGACCGTAGAAAAACTTACCCAGGAAGAACGCGCGATGATCAATTTCACCCGGTCGCTGCCAGAGGATCTGCGGAAGGAGTACTGCAATCTTATGGAAAAAAAAGGGACCGAATTTGACTCTGCAATTGCCGCATTCAAAGTTCATTACCAAGCGCGGCGCGGAGAGATCGCTTGGCCGCCGACTGTTTGAAAACTCAACCGGGAACAACGATCGCAACCAAAAGTGCAGCAACCCCGCATGCGGCACCGTGCAGTCATTCGTCCGCGGAAACGGGCATTGGCTCGCGGTGGTGATATGGGCGAGATCAAAGGGAAACGGTCCCCTCCTGTCGCAGATCGTTCCAGTCACAGAGCTAAAGGGCTCGGCGCGCCGTAAGGCTGGCCGCTGGATAAGAGAACTTGCTTGACCCATCAGGCCGGCTCGCCGCGGATCTTCCGTCCCGAGTCTGTTTCTGTTCAACGCCGCGCCTAGGACGGCCATCCGAAAGCCGGGCACCTTCCCCGGCTGGCGCGGCACCTATTGAAGGGCGCAGAGGTGTGCGCAGTGGGCAATCGTGAGACCGCGATAACCGATCTTCTGAAGCAGTGGAAGAAGGAATTCGATCAGGGGGAGACGGTGCGATTTCTGAGCGCCATGCAGCTTTGCATGACCTTCGACGTGCCAATCCCCGACTGGGCTGCATGGCATTTCCAAGCTGGTGCCGGGCGCTACATGTCGGCGGAAGCAAAGACGCTTGATGATGCTTTTTTGGTGCATCGACCGAAGAGCTGGCACCAGAACAAGGCGCGCGCGCGACGCGGGCGGGGATTGGTGGTGCATATCGAAGCCCGCTACCTGACAAGTAACGGAGCCAGCGTAGAAGACGCGATCGCCAAGGTAGCGCTGAAGAATCACATGGATGAATCAACAGCAGAACGTTGGTACTACGACAAGCAGCTGCTGGCTGAATTCGGCGCGCCGCAGAATATCCAAAATTCTGAGGATGACTCATAAAACACTGTGGCGCGTAATCCATTGCGAGTTCACGCAATCCCTGCGTGATCGCATTGGAGAAACCGATGGGTACTTCCAACACCGTCTTGCCACCGAGCGAGCGTTTCATTCGCCTGCCCGAGCTTGAGCAGCTGGTCGGCTTCAAGCGGTCCACCATCTACCGCATGGTCGCTGCCAAGCGTCTGCCAGCCCCGATTCGACTCGGCGCCAACACCGTCGCTTGGCGCCTATCTGCCGTTCAGCAGTGGATGGCTGATGTCATCGAATCGAATCAGAAGGCCGCGTAATTATGCGGCCGCAGACAAGACGACGCCCGGCTGGCACCGGGCGTCGAGATCGCACAAATAAACTTTCTGGGTCGAATCATACCACCGCTTGTCGGCGCGCGCACATGACGCCGAAACGCCGCTGCCTCTTCGCGTCGAGCTGCTCTCGCATTACGCCGCGGGGAGCTGTCTGATGGCCGCCGACTGGATCAAGGTCGAGTCGGTAACGCCGGACAAGCCCGAGCTGTCACGTATGGCTCAGCTGCTTGGCATTGATCAGGACGCTGTATTCGGCAAGCTATTTCGCGTTTGGTCGTGGGCTGATCAAAACATCGTGCCGCCGGCACATGGGGACGGCACCGACGAAAGTAACGATGCGAGCGTTACCGTTGACGTTACCGAATCCTTCATTGATCGCCTCACATTCTGCCCAGGCTTCGCCAAGGCGATGGCCGCCGTCAACTGGATGCAGTTCACCGACGGCGGTATCCAGCTCACAAACTTCACTAGGCACAACGGCGAAACCGCGAAGAAACGCGCGCTTACGGCGCGGCGCGTTGCTAAGTCAAAGGCCAAGGCTAAAGCCGAAGGTAACGCTTCGGTAACGCACTCAGCGTTACCCGAAGCGTTACCTAGAGAAGAGAAGAGAAGAGAAGAAAATATAAGAGCTTTTGCGCGCTCACCAGGCGCAAGCGCGCAAAAGCTTGAGGTGATCGACGGAAACGGCAAACCGTCCGCCTCGATCATCGCAACGCTGACCCCTGAGCAGTCCGCGGTCGTGGTGCTGAGCTGCAAGGCGCTCCGCAAGATGGGGGCGATTCGATTCAACCCAGGCGACGAAGGCCTGGCGGCTCTGGCCACCGAGGGATTCACCGCCGAGCAGATAGCGCGCACTGCCGGCGAGAAGGCGCTGCGGGACGCAGATTTGTGGAACGACCCGGACGTCCATCCGGAACTGCCCGATCTGCTGATCAACGGCGCCAGCACGGAAGAAATGCGGCTCACGCCAGCCCAGAACACTGCGCTGCGCGGCGCGGTCAGCCAGGTCTCGATCGGCTACATCGCCAGCACCCTGCGCGGCAGACGACGCGACGCGCAAGCCAAACCCAGCCCCACCCGCGGCAACGGCCGCACGACCGACAAACCCAAAGCCAACGACGATTTCAAGGGGAAAATCTATGAGGGGACAGCCATCGAAAACCTCTCACCCGAGCTACGCGCTGCAGTCGACCAAGCCTTGATGGGAGATTCGAATGCTGCCTGAATTCACCCAATGCCAGTGCCCCAAGCATGGGCCCTACACGGCCGTGCGCTGCCCCGGTTTGCCACCGGCGGGGACGGACTGCCCAAAGTGCATCGACGAGGACTACGCCCGGCGCGAAGAAGCCAAGCGCGCGCGGTCACTGCAACAGATGCGCTCGCAGAAGCTGAAGGAAATCGTCGGTGCGGCCGGCATCCCGCCTCGCTTCAGCTCGCGATCGCTGGATGACTACGGCGCCACCGAACCCGGCCAGAGGATCGCGCTATCCGTGTGCCGGCGCTTCGCCGCCACTTGGCCGGAGCAGTACCGCAAGGGCGGTTCTCTGGTGTTCACTGGCGGGCCTGGTACAGGCAAGACACACCTGGGCTGCGCGATCGCCAACGAAATCATGGCGCAGCACATGGCAACGGTTGTCTTCGGCGCGGTGTCGACGCTAATCCGCAGCGTGCGGAGCACTTACAACAAAAGCAGCGACCGCACTGAGACGCAGGCAATCGCCGACCTGCTGCTGCCGGATCTGCTGATCATGGATGAGATCGGCGCTCAAACTGGATCCGACCATGAGCTGCAGCTGCTCTTCGAGATCATCAACTCGCGCTATCAAAACCTGCGCTCGACGATCTTGATCAGCAACTTGAACCAGGAGGAGCTGCGCAAGTTTCTCGGCCACCGTGTGATGGACCGCTTCAACGAGTGCGGCACCGTGTTGGCCTTCGACTGGCAGTCGCACCGAGTGTGCGGGAGCGCCGCGTGACGGTCGCCGAGCTCGAAGAGCGACTGCGAGAACAAGGCCAGTACGTAAGCCTCGATGGTTCGGTGCTGCCGGCGGTGGCGGCCCAAATCATTGGTTGCACGGAAGGCACGTTGCGCAACTGGAGATCTCAGGAAATCGGGCCGGACTACTTCAAAAAGGGCCGGATCTGGTACCGCCTTGATGATTTAGTCGAATGGATGAGCGAGCGCCACGTTCAGATAGCGAAATAGATGCACGGAGTGTCACGCGTTGTCATCGGCTGTCACTCCGCGACATCGCCACGCCGACGCCGCGGCTCAAAAATATCTCCGTGCAAGTCACCACGAAATCCATTGGGAATACACCGAATGATCAACCGCAAAATTAAAGATTTGTCTGCCGCGATCGACGCCAAGAAAGCCGACATTGCAAAGCTGCGTGCCGACGCCGAACGATGCCGGAATGCTGTCGAGACTGCCTCACGGTCGATGGATCTCTTGGAGCAGCTCAGGGCTCGCAAAGCAGAAATTCAGGCGATGGCCTTTGTCGATGGGACTGCAGCGAAGACAGAAGACATCGACGCGGAAATTCTCGGTCTGGAGCAGGGCACCGCAGAGATGCTCGCACAGGCTCGTGCGGCGCGGGTGGCGCTCGTCATGATCGAGGGCCATCCACACAATGCGCCGCGGCAAGCGCCCGAGCAGGCTGCTCGCGCCTTTACGCCGCCGATCGCGTCGGTGAGCAGATTGGGACTGCAGCCGAATCTGGTGACGCATCCAGGTTTGGTAAACAGGCTGTTGGACCCCGAACCGGTAGCCGATGCTCCGGAGCCGGCGCCGGCGCCTGAACAACCGAAAAGCAAGCTCGCTGCAGCTTTGGAGGAGCTTGCTGCACTCGAAGAACAACGCCGGCAGCTGGCATTGCGCTGGCTGGATGATCGCCGAGAGCGCGCCATTGACGCCTATATCAAGGCGCTCACCGACCTGGGTCCGCTCATCGCGGAAGCAGCTGCCGCTGACGCGGTACGTGCAGCGCTAGGCGACTTGAACGAGCCCCGCCGCACTGGCGCCTGGTTGCGCCAGGCGTGGCGCAATACCGACATACCGATCCCCGCGTCCCGCATGGAGCAGCTGAACATCGGCGGGGTGATGCACCCCCGAACGCCGCTCGCATGGCGCCGCGTTGCCGATCACAGCACGGACGCGCGTGAATCCTTACTGGCGCTTTTCCGTGAAGAAGGGCTACTCGATCCGGTCACCACCGGCACGGCTACCGACGCCGCGGCGGTCTGATTAACCACACCACGGAAGCGAGCTTCGCAGCCGGCTCTCTCATTCCCATCCAAGGACAACGTCATGCACCAAATTGAAAGTTCAACAGAGGCACCGGCGCAGATCGGCCCAACGCCAAGGCGCTTTGCAGCGGGACAGAGTGGTGCAGGCGATCCGCTGACCGCCGGTGCAGTTATTTCCGCGCAGAACGTACCGGGCGAAACCGCGAACGCCGCGGCCACATCCTTTCCGAACGTCAATCAATCCTAAGGACAAGACATGTATCAGATCGATAATTCTTCTGCCTCCAGCACGCAGCCGGGATCTACTTCGCCGGGTACCCCGGGCTTTTTCACCGATGGAAACCCTGCAGCTGGCGTCGCGGCCACCATCCTTCCCGCCGAATGGCTGAATGCAGTCCAGCAGGAAATCATCAACGCTATTGAGGCTGCTGGCCTGACGCCGAATAAAGCGTCTTTCACTCAGCTGACGGCCGCTATTCGCGCATTGGCCTATGCACCGTGGAATTCAGCCAACACATACGGTATCGATTCCATCGTCCAGCGATCCGACGGCACGGGCGGATGGATCAGCACGGTCGCCAACAACACCAACAATCCGGAAGCGGCCACCGACGCGCTGCGAGCTGGCTGGATGCCGTTCGGCGGCTCCAGTGCGCCCACCTCCATAGCGCTCACGACCGGCACCGTCACGCTGACGCCGCTGCAGGCGGCGAACCCGTTGATCGCATTCACCGGCACATTGACCGGCGCGGTCACGATCGTTGTGCCGAACTGGCCCGGCTACCAGTGGCGCTTTGTTAGTCAGTTGGCCAGCACAGCTACCGGATACGCGGTATCGGTCAAGACAGCAACTGGCACGGCTTTGGGGCTGTTCAATACCCAAAACGGCACACCATCGCCCTTCGTGCAGGATTGTTTTGTCGCCGCATCGGCGGCCGTCACCGCGATCAACGCCAGCGGCGCGCTGCTGAAAACGACGGTCTACCCGGCACATGGAGGCAATACCTTCACCCCTGACCCCCGCGCCAAGATGACGAGGGTTAGAGCCTGCGGAGGCGGCGGCGCCAGCGGTAACCCGACGACCACCGGTGCATCCCAGTGCTCCGTAACTCCTTGCGGAGCGAACGCTGCGGCCGGTGAGATATTGATCACCCAGCCGATCACCGGAACTGTTGCCGTTGTCGTAGGTGCCGGCGGGACGGCATCAGCCATCAACGGCGGCACCGGCGGCGCAGGAGCAACCACCACGTTCGGCTCCTTCGCCTCGTTCCCAGGCGGTAACGGCTCCACGACCAGCGCACCCGCTGCAGCGCCGTATGCGAAGTCTGCTACCACTCCCGGATCGAACGTAACAGTCAGCTCGGCCGCCATGATCTTGTGGAGCATTCCGCAAAACATTGGCAACGGCGGTGCGCTGGCTATTTCCAATAACCTCTTTACCTCGGGAGCAGGTGTCTCGGCCTTTGGCGGCGGCTCCGCGGGTGCCGGCACAGGCGGCATCGGCATCGGCATTGGGCCGTCGACAACGTTCGTCTTAGGAAATGCCGGCAACGACGGAATGATGATCGTCGAGGAATACAGCTAAGGCTGGCTGGTCGCGCACACGTTAGAGGTCCAAGTCTTTGCGGATTGTCCGCATCGCTTGGATCCGTCCAGCCAATCTAGGAGACACATTCCATGGCACATTTGACTATCGCTGTCTCGGCCATTGGCAATGCGCAGGCTACTGCGCCGCGCGTTCGCTACTCAACCGCATGGACGGGAGCATGAAGGGAATCAAATTCCAAGCGCCTGCTAGTCCGTTGCTTTGGAGGAAGTTCGCTGGCTTGCTTGGCCTATCTTCGAGGGGAACACCGCTGACGATGCGGGCAGCCATGGCACAGCCGCTGCTATCTTCAAGCAAGACTTCAGCGTCAACACACGGCAAGCCCGCGCGTGATGCACTGCGTGCACGTGTGGCAACGCCGTCCGGAGCGTGTGCAGCACGCAAGAAAGACATCACACGCCAACCGGCACGGACCATCTCGAGGAAGGATGTAGCGATGTCATTCGCGCATCTGCTCGAGAGCCAGGTTGACGAAGCTTCACTGCCTAGCCGCGTAGAGGGATGGGATCACATTACGCGCGATGGCAGGCGCATCAAATGAAAAGGGTCCTTCCCCCACCCATAAGAAACGTGGGCATTGCGCGCCGCGTTGAGTGCCCAGCTATGAACTCTGAAAGGTGTTTGCACCCTGTTTGCACGAACTGTTCTAAATGACGAACGATGGCATTTCAATCCGCGAGTTTTCCAGGCGAGAAGGCGTGTCCGACACACTGGTGCACCGGGCCATAAAGCAAGGCCGGCTGCGGCTTTCCAGAGATAGAAAGCTTGATCCAGCACTCATCGGTTCGGCGTGGCGTCAGAGCAACGCGGTCGGTAAAAAAGCACGGCGGAAGGGTGCAAACACCGGTGCAAACACCACGCCCGAAGTGTTTGCACCGGAGCCGAGTGCAAACACGGAGACCGTATCCGATGACGATGGTCAAGCGGACGAGACGATCGCGGAGGCGGCGCTCCGCCTGATCGAATCTGGTGGCGTTCAGATGCTGCCGTACGGCGCGGCTTTGGAGCGCAAAGAGAATTACCTGGCATTGCTTCGGAAACTTGAGTTTGAGCAGAAGTCGGGCGAGTTGGTCGAGCTGGCAATGGCTGAGCGGGTGCTGTTCGAAGGCGCTCGGGCTCAGCGTGACGCGTGGCTCAACTGGCCAGCCCGGGTCGGCGCGATGATCGCCGCTGACCTCGGCCTCGACGCTGACAGGGTTACCGCGATCCTGACCACGCATGTTCACAAGCATCTGGAGCAGCTGGGTGATCCGGACGTCCACTTCAAAAGCGGGTAGCACCACCAGGACAAGCCGATAGTGTCCTGGACTCACAACAACATCGGCCGCATGGGCGCTCGGGCGTGACCATGCACAGGGCCTGCCGGCATCACCGGCAGGCTTTGTTTTTCACGGCCTGCCAGCGCTTCAGCCGATGCCTACACCATATCGATAGCCGCGCCTTCAGAACGGCCGCTATGTGTGGTGCATTGTGAGGCTGCCCCGCGAGTCTGGACCGATCCGACAGGTGTCTGGCGATAGCCGACGCCGCAACGTCAGGTGGAACCGACGGCCGGGGCACTTTATCAATAGCTCTTTGAGCAACGACCGGTAGCTATCCAGAAAATCATGGCATCTGTGGGATGATCGCCCGCCTCGATGGCCAGAGGAAATTTGCCTCGGCGCCTAACAAACTCCAAAGGCAATCCATCACCTTTGAGCGTTTCGAGCGATTGTGGTGAAGAGATCACGTCGCAAGGAATCGGCTTGGCGGGAACTCCCTTCACGATGATCGTGTAAACCACATCCCCTGGCATGTCACCGTCCTGCGGCCCCAGTTGTTCGACCGTGTCCACTTCAACGCTAACCACGCCCAGGCCGTAGCTGCGGAGAAATGTTTGAAGTGGGCGGCCGTCATGGGTGCGAAATCCATAGAGCGCATCAAATATGTCTCCGGATTTGTCGTAATTACCCGGCGCGTAGGCTGGCGCTGCGGCGATGGCATTACCCGCTACACAAAGTGCCATCGCCATCAGAATGGTAGAGATGCGGCGGTTCAGAACCACTTCGCCACCCCGCCATGGTGTGAACACGTACCGCGGTGATTCTGGCTGAAACTGTAACTTGCGTCGCGGCATTGAGCGGTGGCGCCAGCGGGAACAGCTCCCGACACCGTATGCGCAGGACGATGCACTGAATTGCCTTCGCGATTGATGTAACTGCCTTGCTCGATAAGCGCGGTTGAACCATTTGTGACGTTCTGCGCGCTTTGCTGAGGTTGCTGGTGTGCGTCGCTGGGCGTGATCAGTGCGCTGTTCAGCCCTAGAGCTAAGAGGCAAAAGGACAACGAGAGGTAGATGTGCTTCAGCATGACAATCCCCTAAATGTTTCAGGTCGGGGAGCAAAGCAAGAGATCGGCCAGCAGAGCCGACGCAGCTTTTGTTTCTGAAAGCAGCTATCTCGTTGTAGGAATTCCCCCACAGATTTGTTTAAAGCGCCGTGGCAAGATGCAGCGCTAGGGGACTGACGCATACGAAACGGCACGTTGCTCGAAGATCGTTTCGAGAGGGACAGCGCCCACTCGATGTTTTTCGGTCGATCGTCAAAATGACCGAGCGCATTGGCGCATTGATAGGGGCGGCATGTCACGCAAACGGACGCGTTGGGGACTTTTGTTTGGGTTGTTTCTTTTTGCCGCCATGCACGCTACGTCGGCTTTGGCCGACAGCGGCTGGTGCGCGGTGGGCGCTGCTGGTTTCCCATCGTTTGCACAGTCAGAGGCCTATTGCCAAAACGTACAATTACCCGAAAATAAAGAATATTACATCGTTTCGGCCCCCTGCCATGTTTGTTGCGTTGGCTGGAATAACTCATCAGATACCATTCTGATCGGGTCTTTCGTTGATAGCATCATTAACCAAGGTACGTACGTAGCTAACTTTGGCGGTGGAAATCAATGGGCGTGTGGTGCTCCCCCGCCGCCCGATCCCGCTAAAGCTAACGGTACACCGACATGCAATACCTGTGTCGGTGATCCCATCAACGCAGGCAGTGGCAACGTCTATCGCCGCGAAGAAGACTTCCATGCCGGCCAATGGTTGAGTTTCGCTCGCTTCTACAACAGCGATCCAACCGCGGGTCTGGATACCTTTGGTCAGCACTGGCGCCACTCCTACTCGAGTCACGTTAGCTATGTGGCGGGGGCTACGGCGGGTACCGGCACGGCAACCATTACGCGCGAGGACGGTCGTGTAAGTACCTATGCGATAACCAATGGTGTCGCGGCAGGCGAGCCAGATATTTTCGATGCACTAACCGAACAGGCGGATAGCAACGGCAATCCCACAGGTTGGAGGCTCGAACGTGTAGATACGCGTAGTACCGAGCAGTTCGACGCCAGTGGCCGCCTGATCGCTATCCAGGGTCAGGATGGTTTCACCACAACACTGACCTACAGCACGGCTTCCACGCCCACGTCCGTGGCGCCCGGCGCAGGCTATCTGATTACGATCACTGACCCTTCGCAGCGTTCCATCCAGCTAACCTACAACGCCACTGGATTGATCAACCACGTCACCGCTCCAGATGGATTGGGCTACACCTACGCCTACAGCGGAGCAAACCTCAGTTCGGTCACCTATCCCGACGGGAAAGTGGAGACATACCTCTATAACGAATCGCCCAACAACGGCGGCGCCACCACGCCTGCGCTGCTGACCGGCATCCTCGACGAGAGCAGCGTCCGCTTCCAAAGCTACAGCTACAACGCCGCGGGCCAGGCGACCAATGACCAACGCGCCGGCGGAGTGGCGTCATACACCGTCACTTATAACAGCGATGGCTCCGCCGACGTTCTCGACCCGCTAGGCACCTCGCGCCACCACGGCATGACCACCATGTTCGGCGTGCCATACGTGACGAGTGTCAACGGTACCTGCGAGTCTTGCTCGCCGACTACAGGCTGGGCGTATGACTTTAACGGTCAGTTGAATCAGTCGACGGACTTCAATGGCAACGTCACCACTTACCAGCACGATGGCGAAGGGTTGTTGACGGGCACGGTGGGAGGTTCCGGCAGCAGCACGCCACGACCGATCCAAACCGATTGGAACGACACGCTTCATGTTCCCACCGAACGCCGGTGGCTCGACTACAACTACAACATCGTTACCAAGACGGATTGGGTCTACAACGCTCGCGGTCAAGCGTTGGCTGAATGCCGCATCGATATGGGCGTATCAGCCGCGGCATCGTATGTCTGCGCCGCGACCGGAACGCCACCGGCGGGCGTCCGGCGCACGACTTACACCTATTGCGACGCGGTCGGCTCTGGCTGTCCGCTGATTGGCCTGCGGTTGAGCTCAACGGGACCGCGCACCGATCTGACCCAGACGACTACCTACACCTATTACGCGAGTAGCAGTGCGTCCGGATGCGGCACGCCGGGCAGCGCCTGCCATCAGCTGGGCGACTTGTATCAGGTCACCGATGCGATCGGTCACGTCACCACGTATGCCTCCTATGACGGCGCGGGACGGGTCACCCGGATCACCGATGCCAATGGCGTCAATACGGACACGACGTATAGCCCTAGGGGCTGGCTTGCCTCGCGCACCGTGGGCGGCGCGGCGACTAGCTTTACGTATATGCCCTATGGAGCCGTGCAAACCATCAAGGATCCCGACGGTGTCACAACCACTTACGGCTACGACTCGGCGCATCGACTGACCGACATCTACGACGCTCAGAATAATGATCTCCACTACACCTTGAATGCGGCGGGACAGAAGACCGGCGAGCAAGTCTTCACGTCATCAGGTACCTCCGTGCGCGGCAAAACCAACAACTTCAACGCCCTGGGTCAGCTGACGTCTATCGTCGATGGGCTAGGTCAGACGGTATTCAACGCCAGTGCCAACGGCAGTTACGACACAAATGGCAACCTGATTAACAGCACAGATGGCCGGGGCTTTCAGCGGCACCTGACCTACGATGCGCTTAACCGGCTCTACGTCACGGTTGAGAATTACCAAGGCGCGGACACCGCGACCAATAACACGACGACCACCCTCGGGCTGGACGCTTTGGATCGGACCACTAGCGTCACGGATCCGAGAACACTCGTCACCAATTACACCTACGATGGCCTCAGCGATAAAACGGGTCTGCAAAGCCCTGACAGCGGCGCGAGCTCGTCGACCTACGACGCGGCGGGTAACGTGCAAGCCCATACCGATGCCAAGGGAACCGTCGCCACCTCGACCTACGATGCGCTGGATAGACGTACGGCGACGACCTATTCAAGCTCCGTCAGCAACGTCACCTATACCTATGACGAAGCTAACTCGGTAACGGGTTGCGCCTCATCGGCACCGATCGGTCGCCTTACTCGCCTGATCGAAAATGCCGTCACCACGACGTTTTGCTATGACGCTCGCGGCAACGTCGTCCAGAAAAAGCAGACGGTGTCGGGTGCCACGGATAGCACGACTTACGCCTATACCGCCGGTGACCGCCTGCAAAGTGTTCTCACCTCCGATCACACCCAGGTCAGCTATGGCTTCGACGTCAATGGACACATCAGCGGCGTACAGGTCGCTCCGAGTGGCAGCACGTCATCGCCGCTGACGGTGGTAAGCCACGCCACCTGGTTGCCCTTCGGTCCGATCAATGCCTACACCCTGGGGAACGGGCAGGTGATCGCACGCACGTATGACGCCAACTACCGACTGACGGACGAGACGACCTCGACGTCTTTCATGCTGCATTTTGCACTTGATCCGATGGGCGACATTGTGGCGAAAGGTGCGTCACCTGGCGCTAATCCCGCCAGTGAGACTTACCAATATGACCCGCTTTATCGTTTGACGACGGTCTCTAGCCCGACGGCCGTGGAGGAAAGCTATACCTATAATCGCGCGGGCGACCGTCTGAGCAAGACAGCTTCAGGCCTTGCCACGGGTACTTATCTGTATTCCACGGGAACGCATCTGCTGAGCTCGATTGGCAATGCGTCACGCGCCAACGATCTCAACGGCAACACCACAGGCAGCGTCATCGGCGCGCAGACGTACGGGTTTAATTACAACGGCCGGCAGCGCATCACACTGACGCAGGCGAATGGCAGCACAGTAGGCACCTTCGTCTACAACGCACTTGGGCAACGGGTCTACAAGGCCACGCCAAATATCCGCTTCGACTACGACGAGGCGGGCCATATTCTCGCCACGTATGGCGCGAGCAGCCGAGACTATGTGTGGCTGGGGGATTTGCCGGTAGCTCTGGTCGACAACACGACAAGCGGCAGCGTCACGACAAGTACAATCAACTATGTGACGGCCGACGGGCTTGATACGCCGCGGGAAGTCGTTAACGGCGCCGGCGCGATCATTTGGGCTTGGTCCTACGCTGGCAACCCCTTCGGCGAGCAGCAGCCTTCTTCGTCGACGGGCTATCTGCTCAACCTGCGCTATCCGGGACAGTGGTATGACTCGGAAACCGGCACGATGGACAACGGCTACCGGACGTATGAGCCCTACTTGGGGAGGTATTCGCAGACGGATCCGATCGGCCTGGATGGCGGTATCAGCACGTTTGCCTATGTCGGCAATAACCCGCTGATGTATGTCGATCCTTTGGGTCTTTGCGGATCAGACTCAGGCGACGACGCCGGTAGACCAGAAGTTTGCAAGCTCACTCCTCAGCCTGGTGATGGGTTCATCTTGAAACACCTAAGGCCATGGATTTGTAAAGAATCAATAAAAGCAGCTTGTGGCTCAGGCTCTGGGCCTGATTCGTGTTGCAATGCTGATTTTAGAGAGTGCACAGGAAA
>Ga0302314_10009384_pt1 | contig 17307 bp, 12 predicted proteins | sample III_Palsa_N2_3_FD_200533 | JGI IMG/M metagenome (GOLD analysis project Ga0302314, IMG submission 200533) | Peat permafrost microbial communities from Stordalen Mire near Abisko, Sweden - III_Palsa_N2_3 | ecosystem: Environmental > Terrestrial > Soil > Palsa > Peat permafrost | place: Sweden...
TCAATGACAGCGCGAACGCCGGCGTTACCTGGACGGTCAAATGCGCAAGCACGCAGTGCGGCAGCGTTTCTGCGATGTCCACCGGCAGCGGCACCGCGACCACGTACACGGCGCCGGCTGCGGTCCCGAGCCCCGATACCGTGACCATCGTCGCGACGTCGGTCACTGACACCGGCCAGACCGCGGCCACCACGGTGACCATCACCGCGACGGCGCCGCCCGCGGCGCCCATTCTGGCCAACGGAACCTACGTCTATCATCTCGCCGGTCAGGACTTGAACGGCCCGTACTTCGTCGCCGGCGCCTTCAGCGTGTCCAACAATGCCATCACCGGCGGGGAGCAGGACTTCACCGATGAGGGCGGCATCGCCACCGATACTCTGGTTGCCTCGGGCTCGGGCCTGTCTCTGGTTGGGGGCAACATCCAGGTCGTGCTCAACACCGGTGATTCATCCATCGGCGTGAATGGTGTCGAAACGCTGCGCGGCAGCGTGGTCTCCGCTACGCGGGTGCTGATATCCGAATACGATGCCTCCGCGGCGGGCAGCGGGTCCATTGATTTCCAGACGGGTACTGCTGCGCCGGCCGGCGGGTATGCCTTCTATGTATCCGGCCAGGACGGATCGGCCTTCGCCAATGCCATTGGGATCGGCGGCATCCTCAATGTCGGCGGCACGGCATTGACGGTGAGCGGCAGCGTGTTCGACCTGAATGACGGCGGCAACACCGTGCTGCAGAACCAGAGCTTCGCCTCGGGAGCGGTGACGCTGCCCGACGCGTTCGGCCGCGTCACGTTCACCCTGACACCGAGTTCAACCTCCGGCGTTCCGGGATTTATCTTGACCGGCTACATCATCGGCACCAACGCGATCCAGCTCATCGAAAGTCAGGCCGATAGTCTGAACGCCACCACCGGCGGCATGGCCTTGGGGCAAGGCGTCAACACCGGAACATTTACAGCGACCAGTCCCAATGTCGCCGGCACCTCCTATGGCTTCGGCGCCTCGGGCGAGGACGCGAATGGCGTGCTGCAGCTCGCCGGAACTTTCGCCCTCAATTCAACCGGCAGCGTGAGCGGCACGGTCGCGCTCAACGACATCGTCTCCTCATTCAGTTCGCCGATCAGCACCGGCAGCTATACCGTGGCCTCCAACGGCCGGGTGACCATCACCAATGTTTCGTCCTCGTTGATTCCGAATCCCTTGAGCTTTGAGCTCTATCTGGACGGCAACGGCAATGCGCTGGAACTCGGGATCGACAACATTCAAGTCAGTGGCGGAGAGGCGTACGCACAGGGCGCCCCAGGCCCCGCCTTCGGGGGCGCCTTCGCGCTGGCCGCGCAGGGATTTTGGAGTTCCAATGTGAATAACCCCGCGTGGAGCGCGGTCGGCCCGGCCACGATATCCGCCGGATCGATATTCGGGTACACCGACTACACCGCGCAGAATCCCAATGCCAGCGTCGTGCTCACGCCCAACGTCAGCCTCTCCGGCAGCGCCAATAACACCACCAGCGCCCTGGCAATTGACGGTCTCAATGCCATTGAGTTGCAGAGCTCGGGCACCTATGACTACTTCGTGATCGACCCCACGCACGCCATCGCGCTCGAGGTGGATGGCCCGCAAACGGGCCAGATGGGCCTGTTGATGCTGGAGGCCGTGCAGTAGCTATCTATTTGTTTTAGCAGGGATTTCCCTCTGGGCGGTAGGATCATGACTTGAAACTACCGCCGCTTCTTCCTACCCTAGGCCTAAAGCGTAGCCAATCGAAGGTGTTACGCGCGTTTATTCACTATAGTTCTACGATTGACCGCTTCGGCCGTATTGAGGGATTGTGACTTATGGCTACACAGGCTCGATCGATTGCATCACTGACCGTCTCTTTCGGACTGGTCGCCATTCCCGTCAAGTTGTACTCAGCCACGGTGTCCTCCGAGCGGCTGTCGTTCAACTTGCTGCGGCAAAAAGACGGCTCGCGCGTAAAACAACAATACGTGGCCGTCAACGATGGAAAAATCGTTGAGCGCTCCGACATGGTCAAGGGTTATGAATTCGCCAAAGACCAGTACGTGATGTTCAGCCCCGAGGAGTTGAAGGCGCTGGAAGATGCGACCAGCCACTCCATCGACATCGGCCAGTTCGTGCCGCTCGAGAGCGTGGATCCGCTGTATTTCGATGGTACTTATTATCTGGCGCCGGACAAAGGCGCGGCCAAGCCGTACACGCTGCTCGCCACCGCCCTTCGCAAAGCGAAGCAATGCGCGGTGGGCCGCTGGATCTCGCGCGGCAAGGAACACATCGTCGTAATCCGGCCCCTCGAAGACGGGCTCGCCATGCATCAGCTGCATTTCAAAGCCGAGGTTCGCGATCTGAAGGATCTGGGGATAGAGCCCGCCGCGGTGTCCGAGCCGGAATTGAAGCTCGCGCAGCAACTCATCGATCACCTGGCCGCGAAGCGCTTCGATCCGAATGAATATGCGGATGAGCATCGGGCGCGGGTGCAGGCGGCGATTCAGAAGAAGGTCGAGGGCAAGGAAGTCTCGATGGCGGAGGCTCCGGTCACCATCAAGGGTGGCGGCAACGTCATCAACCTGATGGACGCGCTGCGGGCCAGCATCGATGCGCGCGGATCCAGGCCTGCGGGCCTGAAGGAACGCAAGGCGCCGAAGCGCGCGGCCACGCAATCAGCCTCGCGCAAATCCGCTCGTCGATGAGATGCATGCCTACGGCACGAAGGATCTCGAGCGTCTCTTCGGACTTCCGGCTTCCGCGGTACGCGCGCTAGCGCGCGCGGGCAACATTCATCCGGTCAGACGCGCCGGCCGCCTGCATTATTCCTTCCACGACCTGGTGGTGCTGCGCACGGCCAGCGCCCTGCGCGCGGCGAAGATCTCGCCGCGCCGGATCAACCGTACCTTGCAGGAACTGCGCTCGGCGTTGCCGAGCGGATCCGCGCTCAACAAACTCTCGCTCACCGCACTCGGCAATCGCATTGCCATTCGCGAGGCCGGCACGCTGCGCGAGTCCGACTCCGGCCAGTACGCCCTGGCACTCGAGATCGTCGAAGAGAAAGGCCATCTGCATCTCATCAACCGCAGCGTATCCGCACCCGCTGCCGCGAAAGAATCCGCCGACGAGCTGTACACCCGGGCCATCGCACTCGAGGACACGGATGCGCAACAGGCGCGCGAGGTGTATGCGGCCTGCCTCAACGCCGATGCGAACTACGTGGAAGCACGCATTAACCTCGGCCGGCTGCTGCACCTGGCCGGCCGCTTGGCGGAGGCGCAGCATGTTTATCGCACGGCCCCGCAGGCGGACCCATTGCTGGCATTCAACCATGCCGTACTGCTCGAGGATCTGGGACGAGAGCCCGATGCCATCCGCGCCTACCGGGAAGCCCTCGCGCTCGATCCTGAATTCGCCGACGCGCATTTCAATCTCGCGCGCCTGTATGAGCGGGCCAAAGACACCCAATCATCGCTGCGCCACTTGCTCGCGTACCGGCGGGTCACGGATCGTCAGGGCGCTTGACCCATGCCTAAGCGCGCGCTCAGCGTCTATCGGAAGAAACGCGATTTCACCAAGACCGCGGAGCCCAGCGGCGCGCATAAAGTCGCCTCCTCGCGGCGGCTGCGCTTCGTGGTGCAGAAGCACGCCGCAAGGCGACTGCATTACGACTTACGGCTGGAATGGCAGGGCGTGTTCAAGTCCTGGGCCGTCACCCGCGGGCCGTCCATGGATCCGGCAGACAAACGTCTGGCCGTGGAAGTCGAGGATCACCCGCTCGATTACGGCGACTTCGAAGGCACCATTCCGGCGGGGGAATACGGCGGCGGCACGGTGCAACTCTGGGACCGCGGCTTCTGGAAACCCGAGGGCCCGCTGCCCGTGCAGGCCGCGCTCGACAAGGGCGATTTTAAATTCACGCTGGACGGCAGCCGCTTGCACGGAAGCTGGGTGCTGGTGCGGATGCGCGGCGACCGGTTCTCAGGCAAGCGCAATAATTGGCTGTTGATCAAGCACCGGGATGCCGCCGCCAAGCCCGGCGACGCCGATGCCCTGCTGGAGGAGGATCGCTCGGTGGCCTCGGGCCGCAGCATGCAGCAGATCGCCGCGGGCAAAGGCAAGCAGCCCAAGCCCTTCATGCTCGCCGGCGCGGTGCCTCAGCCCGAGCCGGTGATGGCGGCCGCCATGCCGAAATTCGTGCAACCGCAGCTATGCACGCTTAGCGATCGCCCGCCGGGTTCTTCGAATTGGGTGCACGAGATCAAGCTCGACGGCTATCGCGCGCAGCTGCGCGTCGCTGGGGGGCGTGCCGAGTTGCGCACCCGCAAGGGGCTTGATTGGACCGACCGATTCGCCGCCATCGCCAAGGCTGCGCGGGGACTGCCCGACTGCCTGATCGACGGCGAGGTCGTGGCGCTGGACAAGAAGCGCCTGCCCAGTTTCTCCGCGCTGCAGGCCGCGCTCTCGCAGCACAAATCCGACGAGCTGGTGTATTACGCTTTTGACCTTCTGTTCGAGGGCCGCGAGGATTTGCGCAGCCTGCCTTTAGGTGAGCGTAAGAACCGGCTCGAATCGCTGCTTAAGGGTGTCGACCTCGGTGGCCGTATCAGCTATGTCGCGCATCTGGATTCGGACGCCGACGCGGTACTAGCCTCGGCCCGAAAGATGGGTCTCGAAGGCATCGTCTCGAAGAAACTCGATGCAGCCTATCGCTCGGGCCGCACCGAGAGCTGGGTGAAGACCAAGTGCCGGCCGGGACAGGAAGTGGTCTTGGGCGGCTGGACCACCGAGGGCGGCAGCGTGCGTTCGCTGCTCGCCGGCGTCTATCGCGGGGGTCGGCTGGCGTACATCGGGCGCATCGGCACGGGTTTCGGCCGCTCGGTCGCCACCCTGCTGCTGAAGCGGTTGACGGCACTGACCCGGGAGACCAGCCCCTTTGAAGGCGAGAACGCGCCGCGCAAGGAGGCCAACGTCCGATGGCTGAAGCCCACGCTGGTGGCGGAAATCGAATTCGCGGGTTGGACTGGAGCGGGGATGATTCGCGAAGCTGCCTTCAAGGGGCTGCGCGAAGATAAGGATTCGAAGGATGTGGTGGCGGAGACTGGCGCCAGCGCCAGCCGCGCGCGCGAACCTCGGGCCGCGGCCGCCGCCATGGCCACGGTAAAAGCCACGGCTAAAGCCCCTGCTAGAGCCGCGACCAAAGTGCGCACCAAGGCCGCGCCTAATGCGGCTTCAGCCGCCGGAACTTCGGTCATGGGTGTGACGATTTCGCACCCCGACAAGGTGCTATGGCCGGATGCCGGCGGTTCGCCGGTGACCAAACTCGACCTGGCGCACTACTTCGAGCAGGTGGGTGAATGGATGATGCCTCACCTGGCCGGGCGGCCCTGTTCTCTGGTGCGCGCTCCGAACGGCATCAACGGGCAGCGCTTTTTTCAGCGGCACGCCATGCCGGGCATGTCGGCACTGCTCGACTCCGTGAAAGTGCGTGGCGAGCGCGCGGCCTATGTGCAAATCGACCGCGTGGAAGGCTTGGCCGCGGTCGCTCAAAGCGGCACGCTGGAATTGCATCCCTGGAATTGCGCGCCGAACGACCCGGAGGTTGCCGGCCGGCTGGTGTTCGATCTGGATCCCGCGCCGGACGTGAAATTCGCCGCGGTGATCGAGGCCGCGCTCGAGGTGCGCGAGCGCCTGAGCAACGTGGGTTTAGTTTCCTTCTGCAAGACCACCGGCGGCAAGGGCCTTCACGTGGTGACGCCGCTGACCACAGGCAAGGCAGCCGTTGAGTGGCCCGTGGCGAAGAATTTTGCGCACCTGCTGTGCGCCCAGATGGCGCAGGACAGTCCCCGCCGCTATCTGGACAACATGTCGAAGAGCCAGCGTACCGGGCGAATCTTTTTGGATTATCTGCGCAATGACCGCATGGCGACGGCGGTGGCGGTGTTGTCGCCCCGAGCCCGCGAGGGGGCGCCCGTGTCCATGCCGGTCGACTGGCGCGAGGTCAAGAAGGGGCTCGTTCCACAGGCGTTCAGCACCCGCATCGCGCCTGGCCTGCTCGCCAGGGCCAAGCCTTGGAAGGACTATGCGCAAGGGGCGCGCTCTCTGGCGGATGCAATCAAGCGCATTACGCGCGCGGCAACCAAACCCAAGCGCCGCTAAGCTTGCCGGGCCCTCTGTGGGACTCTCCCTACAGAATCCGGCCCCCTCGGACGACAGCCCCGCTTTTGCGGCGTACCTATACTTTGCACCCTGACGAACTATAGGGACAAAAAATGCGCACACTTTCCATATCTGCGATTGCACTGGCGATGATATGCGCCGCCGGTTGCAACAATGCGAAGTCGCCGGACACGGTTGCGAAGGACGTCGCGAATGCCGAACAGAAGGCTTCGAATGAAGTCGCGAGGAGCGAAAATTCCGCGGAGAAGGACATCGCGAAGGATGCCGACAAGGTGGCCGACAAGATGACCGATTTGAATAACGCGGCCGGTAAGGACGCTTATAACATTGCGGTTGCCAAGGCGGACGGCGACCACAGCATTGCCCTCGCCCAGTGCAACGCGCAGAGCGGCGATGCGCAAAAGATGTGCAAGCAGCAGGCGGACGCGGATTACGATGCGGCGAAGGCCAATGCCAAAGCCGCTGAGGCTGCGACCAAGCAGTAGGTCGGCAATCAGAAGCGCGGAGGCGCCGCGCTTCTTTATTTAGCTATCGAGGGCGCGGCGCCCGCCATCATCGTCGAGTGCAACTTCGTCCGTGCCGGTGGGGGCCGCCGCTGCGGGGAAAAAATAGGGCCGGCTGTGGGCCGGCCCCTGGGTCCTTATTGAATCCGCCCGCTGTGCTTGACGCCGTAGAAGGCGTAAACATCCATGGCCCACGAGTCATCCGCCATCGACGGCCAGTGGTCCTTGTCGAAGCCGGGGGCCTTCTTGAGTTGCTCCTTGCTGGCATTCAGCGTGAAGCGCTTGTTCCCGGTATCCAGTCTCAGCGCAGCCCAAGGCACGGCGAACAGTCGATCGCCCATTCCCAAAAAGCCGCCGAACGACAACACCGCATAGGCGATCCTTCCGGAACTCATCTCGATCATGAATTCCTTGATGGTGCCCAGATTTTCGTTCGCGGTGTTGTAGACGTCATTGCCGATGAGCGTGTCGGCGCCCATCAACGAGGGCCCTGGACCGTCGCCCACATTCTTGTACATGCCATACGTATCGCGCGACAAATAGTTCGTTTCCATAGGTGCTCCGTGAATTGGTGGTTAACGTCAACCACTATCCACGCTATGGCGCGCTGCCGATGTAGGCCACATCCTTAGGCGGACGGGCACAAACTTAGGCAGGCGCCGTCGGAGTTGGCTGACGAGTCCTACTTGGCGTGAAGGCTGAATCGGTCGGCTTCGGACGCCGCGCTGGAATCCGCCTGTTCCAGCGAGATCTGGTAGCTTCCCGGAGTCAATTGCGCGGAATCCAGATACAGGGTCACGAACCGATCGCCGCCGGCTTGCAGACCGTCAATATCGCGCACCACGCTCTTCTCGCCGTCCGCCTCGATGCGTTGCAGTGTGGCGCGATAGCGGCCCTCCGTGACGAGCACGGACGGCAGTATTTTAATCTGGATCGCGGCGTGTTGCGCCGGCAGTCGAATTTCGACGTCCGCTGATTCGCCGCGCGAGCGGATCAGCGTGTAACTCGCGAACACCGGCAGCGAACCGCTGTCACGGCCGACGAAGCCCGGCAGGCCGGCGAGCACTGGCGCCATGGGTGCGGCAGCGTGGCGCCAGCTCCAGACTCCCAAGGCGAGCACAACCAACACCGCCGCGGCCGCCGCCGCGAACGAGGGCCGCCAATCGCGTCCGCGCAGCAGTGCCTGCAGCTCGCCCCGATCACGCAGCACCGCCAGACCCTCCTTCATTCTCAAGGTGGATTCGATCTCGCGAAAAATCTCCGGGTGGCTGGCCACATAATCCTCGAATCCATTCTCTTCGGTGGAACTCAATTGCCCAGCCAGATATCGGGCAATCACGTGTTCGGCGTCTATTTGCAAGCGATCCATGCTTCACCTACCCGTTCATTAGGGGACTAAAAGTATAAATGCAATTGACCAAAAATCCGATCTTCCCAGGCCGCGGCGTTTGAGCAGCTCCTTGAAGCGGCTGCGGGCCCGGAAGATCACGCGATTGAAGTGCAAATCCGACAAGCCGAAGGATTCACACAGCTGCTCCTTGCTCTCCTCGTGCAAATAGAATCGCACCAGCAACTCGCGATCGCGGGCCGGTGTGATCTCGTTGAGCAGCTGCTTCGCGACTCTCGCCCACTGCGCCTGTCCGAGGGATTCGGGCAATTCGCGCGCCGCGGTATCGGCCAACGCCGCCGGAGCGTCCCGATCCGAGACATGCGACTTATCCTTGCGTTGGTGGTTGCGGAAATGATTTAGCGCGACCCGGTACACATAGCCATCGAGCTGGGCACGATCCGAAATTTCCCCCGCCCGCAGCTTTTGCAGTGCAGTGACGACGGCATCCTGCAGTATGTCCGCTGCGAGGTCGCGGTCGCGGGTCACCCGGATCAATTGTAGCTGCAGGCCAGCCATGTCGCGCAGGATCTCCTGGGGGAGCACCTCCCGATGAGGGGCCTCCTGCATGCCCAACCCAGTTAGCTGCATTTCCAATCTAAACTCTCGCTTTCTTTTCGTTTCAGGTGAAGTATACCGGACGGAGACGTAGCCTCGCGTGGAACTACAAATGCAAGACTGGACTCTCGCTTGGGTTCGCGCCTACCTGGGGCCGGCCGGCGCTGTCCTGATGGCGTTGAGCACGGCACAGGCCGGCCACGCGGGTGAAATCCGCTGCGCCGATTTGCTCGAAGGGTCGGGTAAAATCTTTGAACGTCACTGGGCGCAACGCGGTGGCAGCACGGTCCAGATCGACCTGCCGCCGCCCGCCGGCCGCGATTTGCTGGTGCGCGTCGCGGAAAATGGCGTGGACGTCGTCGTCGAGTTTCAGGATGCGAGCGGCAATGCAGTAGGGCGCAGCGACAGCCCCATCGAGCGCAGAGCATCGCAATACGCCTACTTTCCGGCCGCCAGCCTCGCCAGCGTCGCCCTGCTGCATGCCAAGGAACCCGCGCAACTCACCGGACAGGTCAGCTTGTACGTATCCACCCTGCCCGACTCCGGCGCGGCGGTGCCAGGGGACGCCGCTAAGTGCGCTACCGCACTGAAGGAATGGGCCGCAGCTGATACAGCATATGCGGTCGGCCGTGAAATTGCGCTGGCGCGGGAAGCGGCAAGCGGCGTCAACGCCCGGAATTCATTTGAGTCCGCCGCGCAGAAGTATCGAACTGCCCTGGAGGCGCTGACGCAGTCCACTCACATCCGCGACCAAGGCGAACTGAAGCTCTCCGCGGCCGCGGTCGAATACTACGACCTGCAGGACTGGTCCGGCAGCGCCGAGCTGGCCGCACAGGCGGCCGATACCTTTGCGCGCAACGGCGACTCCTACATGAGAGCGTTATCGCAGGGGCTGCAGGCGGCCGCGTGGATGGAAGTGGCCAACAAACCCGCCTCGTCCAGAGCGGACCTCGAATCCGATCCGGACTCGCACGAATTGCTCAATCGGGCCCGATCCCTGCTCAGGGAACTTGCCGCATTTCACGCAGCCCGCAATGAGCGCTACGAGCAAGCCCTGCAGATCAACAACATCGGACTGGCTTATTTTTACGAGGCACGTCACGAGCTTGCGCTGCGCTACTTTTCGCAGGCCAAGAATGCCTTCGAGCGTCTCGGCGAGACCTCGCGCGACGCTCTGGCTTTGCAAAACCAGGCCATCTGCGAGTGGGGCATGGGGCATCTCGGCCGGGCAATGGTCAAATTCGATCAAGCACTGCAGGTCATGCGCCCCGACCCGTATCCCGACCTCTATCTTATGACGCTCAACAACAGCGGCCTGGCTCACTATGCCGCCGGCCACTTCGACGAAGCCCTGCGACTGCAGACCCAGGCGCTGGAGTTCGCCACCCGCTCGCAATCCGATCGCGCGCGCGCGCGCAGCTACTATGGGATCGGCGTGACCTACTACGCCATCGGCGATAGCGAACTGGCGACCCGGTTCCTGAATAGTGCGCTGGAGATCAGCACCGCCCAATTCAACGCGCGGCAGCGCGCCATTACTTTGCGGGCGCTGGCCGTGGTGGAACACGAGAATGGCCAATTGCGCGAGGCCATCGCGCACAACTCCGAGGCGCTCAGCCTGTCGGCCGCGCCGCTGACCCGGGCGCGAATCCTTTTGCATCTGGCGGGGGACTACGCGGACGATGGAGACCCCGCGCACGCGCTCAACCTCATCAAGGATCTGCTATCGCACCCTCCCGGCGGCGATCCCTTGGTGCGCGGAATGGCGCTGGAGGAGCGCGGCACCCTATCGCGCCTGTCCGGCAACTTTGCGGCGGCGGAGCGCGATTTGCAAGAGAGCATTCGCGTGTTCGTCAGGTTCGATTCATTGGCCGATCGGTTCGAGGCCGAGGTCAAGCTCGCTCAGCTAAGCGCCGATCAGCATCGACCGGATGATGCGCTGGCGCAAGTCCGGCACGCATTGAGCCTATCGCGCGAGATCCGCGCTCAAACGGCGAATCCGGAATATCGTGCATCCATCGCGCGGGCGCTTCGGCCGGCGCTGGACTTCGAGATCGGGCTGCTGCGCGCTCGATACGACGAATTCGTCCGGCGCGGCCAATTGGCCAACGCCCGCCTCGCCGCCATCGAGGCTCTCAAGGCAGTTGACGATTTTCGCGCCCAAGGCTTTGACGACTGGCGCGCGGAGCGCTTCGACAGTTCCTCCGATGACAGTGTCCAAGGGCTGATGAGCTCGAGCGCCGCGCTCTACCGTGACATGGCGGAGCATCGCTTCCAGCTCGCCGCCCTCGAGTACACCGCGGGACCGCTGGATCCCAGGGCAGCGGTGCTGCGCGAGCAGATCGGGCGGTTGCGGGTCCGGGCAGGACTCGTCGACGCGCAACTCGCGGCACGCACATCGAAGCTGCCGGTCTCGCCTCTGCAGGAGCCGACGGCCAGCGATTGGTTCGCGCAGATCCAGTCCATGCCCGCGGATCGCGCGCTCATCGAGTATTGGCTGGGAGCGGCAGGCGCCTACGCGTGGGTGGTGACGGCCTCGAATATCACGTGGGTGCCGCTGCCGGCGAGCCAGGTGATCGACCGGGCGGCCCGCGTCATGCACGGCGCCATGAGTTCCGCCGGCGTGTCGACGCTGGCGCGGCTGAATAATTGCGACGATATGTACCGGCTGGTGGTGGCACCCATCGCCAACTCGATCGGCGCGGCCCGCGAGATCGTCGTGGTTCCGGACGGCGCGCTGCACTATGTGCCGTTCGCAGCCCTGCGCAGCGGCGTGCCTTCGGACCCGCCCTACTTGGCGCAACGCCTGATCATCTCGATGACTCCGGCCTTGCGCCTGGTTGGCGGGGGCACGCGGGTGACGGCGGCCGCAACAAGATCGGGCCGCGTGCTCATCGTCGCTGACCCGATTTATACGGCCGACGATCCCCGGCTTAGCCGCCTTTCATCGGCTCAGCCGGCCGCCATTCGCCCCATGGATGTGTCGCTGCAGCGCAGCGCCGATTCCTCGATTCTCGAGCGGCTGGTTTCCACCGGGCGTGAAGCCGCGCAGATCTCCAGCCTGTATGCACCGCAGGACGTGGATGTGCTGCAGGGGGCCGACGCCACGCGCAGCAATGTGCTCGCCAAGGATCTATCCACCTATCGGTTCATTCATATTGCCTCGCACGGCATCGTCGATGCCGAGATCCCACAACTGTCGGCTCTCATCCTCGGCAAGTATGATTCAACCAGTGCGGTGAGCGACCCGTACTTGCGTGTCAGCGATCTGTTGTCCAAGACCTTCAACGCCCAGGCCGTGGTGCTCAGTGCCTGCGATACCGCCCTCGGCAAGGAGTTTGCCGGCGAGGGCATCATCGGATTGCGTTATGCCGCGCTGGCGCGCGGTGCCCACGCGGTCGTCGCCTCGCTATGGTCGGTCCCCGACGGAGTGTCCGCGGATCTAATGACCGATCTGTACCGGCACATGGGCGTGGCCCACGCCCTCGCACAACAAAGAGCCCCGTTGAGCGTTGCCGCCTCGCTCGCCGAAGCCATGCGCGAGGTGCTACGGCGCTCACCCTCCCTGGATCCGGCGTATTGGGCCCCCTTTACCGTCTATGTCGCGGGTGATTGACCTGAGCCGGGGCAGGTGTCGCTGGGATAGTTCTGCATTTCGCTACAGGTAGAAACATGGCGGCAGCGGATTGCACCCAAAGGCGTACCTGTGAAAGGAGGGAGGACTAGGAAGGATGGCCAGTGCCGGCCGGATGCGAATCTTTGGGCACGAGCCAAAGGCATAGGGCCGTGAGCGCGACTCGCCGCTTGGAATATGGCGTCGCAATACTCGACGTTCGCAAGAAGCACACCCGATTACTCATCGTCGATGCCGCGAGCGGCGAACTGGTACGCCAGCTCGAACGGCCCTCCGAGTCGTTGGCCGGCGATCTTGGCCCGCAGCTCGATGTGCTGGGCATCGAGGACTGGTTGCATCTGCGGCTGGCATCCATGCCGGAGCGCGCGCGCTTAATCGCGGTTGTGCCGATCGCGCATGGCGCCGCGGCGGTGCTGCTCGATCGATCCGGAACGGTGCTCGCGGCGCTCGACTACGATAATCCGGCCTTCGATGAGGTGGCGGATCAATATCGCGCGCTGCGCGACGATTTCAGCGCCACGTATTCACCCTTCTTGAACCACGGGCGCAATCTCGGGCGGCAGCTCTACTGGCTGCATGCCCGCTTTCCTGAGCTGATGAAGCGATGCCACCAGATACTCACCTATCCGCAGTACTGGGCATGGCGTCTTTCCGGTGTCGCTGCATGCGAATGGACCTCGCTCGGCTGTCACACGGACCTTTGGTTGCCGTCGGAGCGCAAGCCCTCGCAGCTGGCGATAAATCACGGCTGGGCGGAGCGTCTGGCGCCGGTGCGTTCGGCATCGGAAACCTTGGGCGCCCTGCGCTCTGAGTGGGCGCGATTGAGCGGTCTCGACCCGGCCTGCCGCGTGATCTGCGGAATGCACGACGCCAGCGCCGGCTATCTCGCGCCCACGCACGGACGCACGCCCGGCAAGCCCTTCGTATCAATATCGAGCGGCAACTGGACGGTGGTCATGGCCGGGGGCATCGACTTGACGCGGCTGGTCGAATATCGAGACATGCTTGCCAACGTCGACATCGCCGGCCAGGCCGTGGGCACGGCACGCTTTGCCAGCGGCCGCGAATACCGGGTGATCACCGGCGCGGAGGCAGCGGCGCTGCCGGCCGACGAAGCGGCGCTCCTGCCCCTGCTGCGATCCAAGGCCATGGCCATTCCCTGTTTCGTGAATCGCGGCGGCGCTTACGCCGGCCGGCCTGGGAAATTGATCGGCGCCGACGCGCTCAACGCGGCGGGCCGGGTGGCGCTTGCCTCGGTGTATGTCGCGCTCATGACCGATCTGCTGCTCGACTGGCTCGATGCGAAGGGCGACATCCTGCTGGATGGCGCGCTTTGCGATAACGCGATTTATATCAAGGCGCTCGCTTCGCTGCGTCCCCAGCAAGAGGTGAAGCGCAGCGATGACCGGCACGCCATCCTGTATGCGGGCCTGCACCTCGCCGGATACCCGGTGAAACGCCCGATGCTGAGAGTGACGCCCGCGCCTGCCGAGACCGTCGACGCACTGCGCGATTATCGGCGCATGTGGCGGCGCCAACTGCCGCGCATTTCCCTGTAGCGGCAAATCCTTTTCACGCGCGCTGGGATAGTTCGCCTCCTGGTTACAGGTTTCGGTTAGGGCAGTCATGGACTGCCCCCAATGCCGTGCCCCGCAATCAAGTACCAGGAGAGCCTATGAAGTATTCGACGATGGTCTTCGCAATCGCTGCTGTTGTCGCCGCGGGCACCGTCAATGCGCAAAACGGCGGCGCGTCCGGTCCGCCGGATGTTTCGAAGTCAACCATGCCGGCCTCCGTGCCGCATGTTCCTGCACCGAAATTGACTGAGCGCCCCAAGGCGGCTCTGCCGCTGCGCTGAAGTCTCGTTCAACGAGGCGTGCTCGATCACCATGGATGGGACGGGCACGTCCTCCCTTATCGGTCCTCCGGCCACGTCGCCGAAGAGGACTTCGCGCGGCTCACCGCCGCCGCCATAACCACACTGGAGTTAGCAGCTGAGTTGCCGAGCACGGTGTAGGCATGGCCCACGGTGAGCATCGCCACCCGCCTGTTCGCGACAGCCGCCGCATCGTCGATTCGCAGCATCTGGCCGGTACGGGTCAACAAGGTCAGATCCGTGCCGCTCAACGACAGCAGCTGGCCGGTAACGCGCCGCGTGATCCCGGGGGGCAGCGCCGCCGCGGCCGCAATCGGCACCGATGCACTCGCCGGCGCGGGCGATCCATTGGGCCCGAAGATCGTCAGCGCCTGGTACGAGGCCACATAGACCTTGCCATTCGCAACCACCGGCACGATGTTGGCATTGCCGCCCAGATACGGCCACTGGCCTGCTGGCGAGGAATATAGCTGGGTAAAAGTGCTGTTGACCGGCATGGCGGCGAAGGCATACAGGGTCAGCGGCGTGCTCGAGGTCGGCCTCGCCACCGCCCAGATGATGGCGCTGCCCGACTTCCTGCCGTTCGACGACACCACGGTGAAGAATCCGGGATCCTGGATGCCGTTCTGCACGTAGGCCGTTGCCTCCGGCGCCAGTTGCGGCGTCGAGGTGCCCTGGATCTGCCACGACTGCAAGGCGTTGCCGGCGCTGCTCAGCACGCGGCTGATGCCGTCGGATCCCCGGAAGAACGTGGGCGCACACCAACAGCCCGAGCCGAGCTGCTGCATATCCAGGATGGTCGACAGGTTCGAGGCATCCAGCAACCATAGCCGGCCGTCCTTCGAGACGATGGTGGCAAGGCTCGTGCCGCCATCGCCCGCGATGATCATCACTCCCGCCGCGCCGAGATCGGCATCGGCCACGTCCATGGCGTAGACATTGCTCGGCGTGAATACACCCAGCCGCGTCGACAGGGTGCGGTTCACATTGATGACGCTTTCCTGGATATTCGTCACCCCGTTGTAGGTCGACTGCGACGGGCAGAATTCCGGATTGTCATAGAAATTGCAGTCGGAATTGCCGGTGGAGAAAAACACCTTGTCGCCTTCGCCCGCGAGGCCCGAGCCCGACATCCATACCGAACTCAAGAAGAAATCCGTCGGCGAGGATGCCTGCGAGTTGTTCAATTCGGCGTGCGCCAGCGGCTCGAGATTCGCGCTATGCCATCCCAGCACCCAGCCGCGGGACAGATTGGCATCGAAATCACAAAAGCTGCCGAAGCCTGCGTAGATGGTGCCATTCATCTCCAGCAAGCCCGGACGCTGGCGCTGGTAGGTGGCATCGAATGCAAACTTGGACCCATCGGTCAGCGTCTGGCTCGCCGCGACCGTGACCGGCGGCAGCTGATCGGCCAGCGTGGTCAGATTGAGCGCATGCAGCTGGTAGCTCGGCGGCGAGCCATTTATGTATGCGATCACAAAGATCTCACCCAAGCTGAGATCGATAACCGGTGTGCCGGTGATGCCGACGTTGGGCCCATTGTTGCCGCAGCCCAGCGGGGTCGGCACCGGCGGTCCAAGATTACGGTGCAGGAGGATGGCACCGCTGTTGGCGTCGATCGCGTAAACCGAATTGTTCTCGGTCACCACATAGACCACGTCATGGATGCCGCCGGCGATGGTTTCCCCGGGCACGATGAGCGGCTGCGCGTCCACCTGATCATCGAGCGCGACGCTCTGAATAACACCGAAACTCGCGGGAAATTTCGACGCCGTCAGTCGCGTCTCTCTCTGATTCCATCCGCTGCGCAGCGAATCGTAGTGGTGGGTGATCACGGAGATCCGTGCCTCGGCACCCACCCCTTGCGCGGCAGTGCCCTGGCCCAATGCCTGCGTTACTAGCAATCCTCCGCCCGCGAGCGCGAGCACTGCAAGCGTTGCGCGCAGGATCTGCATTGTTGAATTTCTCATCCCGGGCTCCTTGGCGGCGAGCTCTCTAGCGAACACGAGTCGCAAGTGTCCGGCAGCCGGCGGCGCTTGTCGCGCCGTGATAAATGGATTCTGTCAAATTTCCGCGAGGGCGCGAGATTCCGGTCTTCAATCCATTGAGAACGTCACGCTAAACCCGTAAGTGGATCGCTTTCGCCGTGCTTGGACAAGAAGCTCTTCAGGATCTCTACTGTCTGCGTCGGATATTGATCGACGAAAAAATGGCCGCCGGGTAACGAAGCCTCCGTGGTATCGATGCAGCGGGCACGCCATTGGGCAGGAATATCAAACAGCCGGGCCATCACTCCGGCCGCGCCGTACAGAACCAGTGTGGGACAGCTCACCCGCCGGCCCTGGTCCGCGGCGTCATGCTCCAGATCGATGCTTGCGGCAGAGCGATAGTCGCTGCATGAGCCACGGATCATTTCCGGATCACGCCACGCACGGCGATATTCGGCCAGCATTTCCGCATCGAAGTCCGCAATCTTTGTCGCACCCCAGCCAACCAGGCAGGTCTCGTAAAAAAAGTCCGGGTCGTTGCTTATCAAACGCTCCGGAAAGGGTGCCGGCTGCGCGAGAAAGTACCAATGCCAGTACGAACCTGCGAGGCGCCGATCCGTCTCCATGAACATCGCGTAGGTGGGCACGATGTCCATGATCGTCAACGTGATGAGTGAATCCGCATGATCCAGCGCCATTCGATGCCCGCAGCGCGCGCCTCGGTCGTGCCCCACGAGGTGAAAACACCGAAAGCCGAGCTGCTGCATCAGCTCGACCTGGTCCGCGGCCATGCGGCGAAACGAATACGTGGCGGGATCCGCAGCCTGAGGCTTGCCGGAGTCCCCATAACCGCGCAGGTCCGCACAGATGACGGTGTATTCGCCCATCAGCTGTGGCGCCACGCGAGCCCACATCGCCTTGCATTGCGGATAACCGTGCAGCAGCAGCAGCGGTGGCCCCGATCCGCCGATGACATACGAAATTTGCGTCCCGTCGACGACTTTTGTTCCGCGTACGAAGCCCTCAAACATTGCTTTGGGTCCTACATCTACTGCATGAAGGGTTGGCGCTCGACCTCGAGCGCTTCCGGATTGCGCTGCTCTGCGCGCAGCGCATCGGCCAGCACACGGCCCGCCTGCGCCTGCGCGTTACGGTCGCCGCTCGCCAGCACCA
>Ga0302314_10009386_pt1 | contig 17303 bp, 18 predicted proteins | sample III_Palsa_N2_3_FD_200533 | JGI IMG/M metagenome (GOLD analysis project Ga0302314, IMG submission 200533) | Peat permafrost microbial communities from Stordalen Mire near Abisko, Sweden - III_Palsa_N2_3 | ecosystem: Environmental > Terrestrial > Soil > Palsa > Peat permafrost | place: Sweden...
GGCCCTCAACCTCATACGAAGGGCGCCAGGCAAGGATTCATTGCGCCTAAAGCGCAAAGTCGCAGCATGGGATGACGACTTCCTCGCCAGCGTCATCGCTCGCTGATTAACTCACCCGATTCCCCTGCCCGGGCAGCTGCTTAGGCGTAACCTTTTGCCGCTGCCGCCGAAAGGTCGTGCAGTCACTTGCCGGAGCCGCCGATCGTGAACACGCAGGAATCCCCGCAGCATCGCCCTATCGGCCAACCATTGCCTCTGGCAAGCTTGAAGCCGAGTAGAGAAAGGCCTGCCATGGCCGTCCTGATCAACATGCCGCTGCCGCCCTGCCCCAAACCTGGCAAGGATGCGCGCGGCCATGCCGTCACCGGCGCCTCGGCCGGCACCATCATCAAGCTTGATCGCTTCGCCGACATCATCCTGCGCCGGGGCCGCGGTGCCGAAATCGTGTTCGACGCCGCGGTGGAGGCGCCCGATTGTCCCATGGCGCTCGCGCATGCCGCGATGCTGCATCTGCTCGCCGATACCCGCGCCGGCATCCTGGCGGCGCGGCCGCTGCTCGATCGGGCGGCGGCCCTTTCGGCCGGGGCGACGGCGCGCGAGACGCTCTATCTCCAGGCCGTGACCGCGATCGCCGACGATCGGCCGCTCGCCGCCTCGCTGCTGTTCCTGGAGTTGGGGCGGCTCGCGCCGGCGGATCTGTTCGCCGGTTATGTCGGCCAGCTGCATTGCCTCAACCACGGGTATTTCGAGATCATGCTGGGGCTGGCCCGGACCCAGGCCGCAGCCAATCCCGCCGACGGCTTTGCGCTCGGCATGCTGAGCTTCGCGCTCGATCAGAACGACATGCCGGGGCCGGCCGAGGAGGCCGGGCTGGCGGCGCTTGACGCCGATGGCGAGATCGCCTGGGTCCATCATGCGCTGGCCCATGTCTTCCAGAGCCAGGGCCGGATCGCCGAGGGTCTGGCCCTGCTCGACACTTGCGCCCCGTCCTGGGACCAGTGCGGCTCATCGATGTATACGCATAATTGGTGGCACGCGATGCTGATGCGCCTGCGCGCCGGCGAGAATGCCGGCGTGCTCGGCTGCTATGACCGGCATATAGCACCGGGTACCGCGGAATCGACCTCGAGCTTCGTCAATGCCGCCTCGCTGCTGGCCCGGCTCGAAATGCGCGGCATCGAAGTCGGAGAGCGCTGGCGACCGCTGGCCGATGAGGCGGAAACCCGCATCGGCGAGCATGTGCTGCCCTTCCTCGATATCCACTATGCGTTGGCCCTGGCCCGGGCCGGACGGGACGCCGCCGCCGCGGCACTCTATCGGAGCGCCGTTGCGCATGGCGCGGCAGCCACTCCCGAAACCCAGCATCTGTGGCGGGATATCGGAGCACCCCTGATCCGGGCCGTCGCCGATTTCGGCCTGGGCCTGCCCGAATCGGCGGAGCGGGGCTTGCGGGCACTGGCCGCCCAAACCCATCGGATCGGCGGCAGCAGCGTACAGCGCGCCTTGCTGGCCGAGATCGCGGTCGCGGCCGCCGGATAATGCCATGGCACAGGCCGCACGGCGTCTTGCGTGGGGCGAACGGCGGTATGCGACAGCCTGCCACGGCTCTGCTAGAGTGACCGGCAGAATGCATCTGAGGGTGGTGTCGTCGCGCATGGAGCCGTCGGTCGAGGATTGGTCCACGCTGATGACCCGCGCGCAGGCCGGCGACCAGCGGGCCTATACCGCCCTGCTGTCGGGCATCACGCCCTATTTGCGGGCGCTCGCCCGCCGCGCGCTCGGCGATCCGACCGATATCGAAGAAGCCGTCCAGGATGTGCTGCTGACCATCCACCAGATCCGGCACACCTATGAGCCGGGCCGGCCCTTCGCACCCTGGCTCGCCACCATCGCGCAGCGCCGCTTCGTCGACCGGATCCGGGTCAATGCCCGCCTGGCGGCGCGCAAGCGGGCCGCATCCCAGGTGGCGCTGGTCGATGCCGGGATCACCGAGGAACCACCCGAATGGGGTGATTACGACGCCTTGCTGAGCGCCATCGATGGCTTGCCGGGCGCCCAGCGCCAGGCGGTCGAGCTGTTGAAGCTGCGCGAGCTGTCGCTGAAGGAGGCCGCCGGCCTGACCGGCATGAGCGTAGGCGCCCTCAAGGTCGCCACCCACCGCGCGCTGAAGACGTTGCGCCGGGTACTGGGCACGCCGGAGGGCGAGCCATGACCGATACCGCCGCCCTGATCGCGGCCCTCGGTCGCGACGCGAAGCCGGTGCGCCGCCTGCGCCCGCCCAGCCTGCGCGCAGCACTTTGGCTGGGTTTCACTCTCGTGGTGATCGGGCTGCTGGTGCTGCGTCATGGGTTCCGCCACGATCTGGCCTGGCGCTTCGGCCAGCGCGAATTCGTGCTGGAATGGCTGGGCGCCATCGCCACCGGGATCGGCGCGACACTCGCCGCCTTCCATCTGAGCCTGCCTGGCCGCTCTCTTCGCTGGGCGCTGGCGCCGCTGCCCGGGCTCGTGCTGTGGCTTTTCAGCATGGGCTATGGCTGCTGGGCCGATTGGGTGCGGCTGGGTCCGAACGGGCTGGAACTGGGTACCAGCTTCGATTGTTTCGAGTTCATCTGGACAACCACCATCCCGCTGTCGGCGGCGCTGCTGTTCCTGCTGCGCTATGCCGCCCCGGTGCGGCCGGTCGCGACCACGGTGCTGGCGACCCTGTCGGTAGCGGCGCTGGCCGCCGCGGGACAATCCATGATGCATGGGCTCGACACCACCATCATGATCCTGATCTGGCATCTGGGCAGCACCGGGTTGCTGCTGCTGGTCGCGCGCTGGGTCGGACCGCGCCTGCTGCGGCGCCTCTACGAACCACCGGCTGCGGCGGATTGACCCGAGCGATGGGCCAGGCGCAGCGCCCATTTCTCGACGCCATGCCAGGACAGCAGCGCCACCAGGATGGCAAACGCCAGCGACAGGCCGAAGACCTGCCACCAAGGCAGCCGGTCGCCGGTGGCCCAGACCAGGGCCTGCTCGATCGGCCAGCCATAGATGTAGAGCCCATAGGAGAGATCGCCATAGCGGCCGAGGAAATCGAGCCGGGGCGTGTGCAGCCGGGCCAGATAGATCGTCAGATAGCCGCCGAACAGCGGGAACAGCATGATGAAGACATGCAGCCAGCCGCTGACCAGCAGCCCGATCACGGCCAGCAGCGCCAGGCGGCGATCCTGCACCCTGGCCTCGGGCAGCAGGCGCATCACCATGCCGGCGGCAAAGAACCCGACCAGCCAGGCCCATTCGCCGAGATCGCCATAGGGTGTGAGCGCCTGCTCGAAGCCGATGCCGGTAATGCCGAGGACGAGCAGGAAGAGGCTGACCGACAGCCGCAACAGCCCGGCCAAGCCGAGCAGCAGCACCATGACATACATCATGAGCTCGTAGCGCAGGGTCCAGAGCGCGCCATTGATCAGATGGCCGACCTGGTTGTCCGAGAACATCACCCCGGGCAAGGGCGTATCCGTTGCCGCCAGCAGCAGATTGTTGTGGAAAAAGGCAACGAGCCCGGCATCGGTGAGATAGGCGCCAAGCGGCAAGGTCGAGATTAACGGCCCGAGCACCAGCCCGACCACCAGCAGATTGACCCAAAGCCCGGGGAAGATGCGCAAACCCCGCTTGAGGGCGAAGCGTCCGGGCGACCCGGTCGAGAGATAGCTGCCGGTGACCAGATAGCCGCTGATGGTGAAGAAGACGAAGACGCCGACCAGGCCCAGAATGGTCTGGCCGCCGGTCATCCGGGCGAACCATTCATGGCCCTCGTCGCCCTCGGCGATCAGGAAGGCATGGGAGAAGATGACCGATGCGGCGGCACAGAAGCGCAGCGCATCGAAATTATTGGCGCGCGCGGTCAGCTCTCGATCTCGGCGACGATCTGCCCCTCGGCCACGGCCTCGCCCTCGGCGACGCGGATCTCGGCGACCCTTCCGGCGATCGGGGCATAGACCGGAATCTCCATCTTCATGCATTCGAGCAGCAGGATCGTATCCTCGGCCTCGACCCGGCTGCCGACCGGCGCCTCGATCTTCCAGACCGTGCCGGCCACCTCGGTCGCGACTTTCCGTCTTTGCATGATTGTGTCCCTTCGGGTCGGCAGGCCAAGATGCTGGGAAGGCATAGGGAGGAATGGGATGAGCTGGCAACCCGAAATCGACGCGCTGCGCGAACGCGAGGCCTTGGCCAAACGGATGGGCGGCGCCGACAAGGTCAAGCGCCAGCACGATCATGGCAAGCTGACCGTGCGCGAGCGCATCGACCAGCTGCTCGATCCCGGCTCCTTCCACGAGATCGGTGCGATCGCGGGCAAGGCGCAATATGACGAGCACGGCACGCTCACCGATTTCAGCCCGGCCAATTTCGTGGTCGGCCGTGGCACCATCGATCAGCGGCCGGTCGTGGTCGGCGGCGATGATTTCACCGTGCGCGGCGGGGCGGCCGATGCCGCGATCTGGCAAAAGCAGGTGATCGGCGAGCAATTCGCCCATGAGATGCGCATCCCGCTGGTCCGGCTGGTTGACGGCACCGGCGGCGGCGGCTCGGTCAAGACGCTGGAGACCACGGGCCGGACCTATGTCCCGGCCAATCCCGGCTGGGATTGGGTGGTGGCGAATATGGCGACGGTGCCGGTGGTGGCGCTGGGCCTGGGCTCGGTCGCCGGGTTGGGGGCGGCCCGCCTGGTCACCAGCCATTACTCGCTGATGGTCGCCGGCATCTCGCAGATGTTCATCGCCGGGCCGGTGGTGGTCGCCCATATCGGCATGCAGGTCACCAAGGAGGAGCTGGGCGACAGCGCCATCCATGCCAAGGCCGGCGCCATCGACGATGTCTGCGAGAGCGAAGCGGAGGCCTTTGCCCGCGCCCGCCGCTTCCTCTCCTACCTGCCGCCCTCGGTGTACGAGCTGCCGCCGCGTGCCGCCCCGACCGACGATCCCGACCGGCGCGAGGATTGGCTGATCGAGGCGATCCCGCGCGACCGGCGCAAGGTCTACAACATCCGCAAGATCGTGAATGCCGTGGTCGACCAGGGCTCGTTCTTCGAGATGTCGCGCAAATTCGGGCCCTCGGTGGTGACCGGCCTGGCCCGGCTCGACGGCTGGCCGGTCGCCCTGGTCGCCAGCGACCCGACCATCTATGGCGGCGCCTGGACTGCCGAGTCGTCGCAGAAACTGGTCCGCTTCATCGATCTCGCCCATACCTTCCATCTGCCGGTCGTGCATCTGGTCGATGTCCCGGGCTTCATGATCGGGCCCGATGCCGAGCAAGCCGGCACCATTCGCCATGGTGCCCGGGCGCTGGCCGCGGTCTATCAGGCCCAGGTGCCGTGGTGCTCGATCCTGTTGCGCAAGGTCTTCGGCGTCGCCGGCGCCGCCCACACCAACCATGCCCGCCTGCATTACCGCTACGCCTGGCCGTCGGGCGATTGGGGCTCGCTGCCGATCGAAGGCGGCATCGAGGCCGCCTATCGCGCCGACATGGCGGCATCCGAGGATCCGGCTGCCTTGCGCGCCGAAATCGAGGAGCGCTTGAACCGCGTCCGCTCGCCCTTCCGCACCGCCGAGGCCTTCATGGTCGAGGAAATCATCGACCCGCGCGACACCCGTCGGCTGCTCTGCGAATTCGCCCGCCTCGCCGCCCCGCTGCGCCAGGCCGGGCCGGTGGCGACGCCGATGCGGCCGTGAGGGCGGGGTTCGGCATTATCGCGCCGGCCCTGGAGGGTTCTTTTTCGCTGAACGAACAGGCTTCGGTTTCGGGCCGGGCATGGCGGTGCCCTGTCCCTTGCGAAGGGCGGCCACATCGGCAAGATCTTGGGGACGGCCCGCCGCCTGCTTTGCCGCGATGAGATCGGCGGCAGAGATGAATATGGCCTGCAGCCCTGTCTTCGCATCGATCGTTTCCACAACCCGCCGCGACCAGGCATCGTCGAATTCGACACCGCTGATCTCCGGCAAGATGTCGACCATGACCGGTGGCGTTCCCATGCGGAAGAACGATCCCGGCTCGGCGAAATCCCGCGGCTGCAATCCTTCGAGCGGCGCTCCGAATTCCGTGAGCGCCCGGAACAGCGCCGCAGCATTGTCCAGATCCGGCTTGATGAGAATATCGAGATCCTTCGTGGCGCGCGGCTGGGCATGCAGCGACACGGCGTATCCTCCCACCACGAGGTATTTCACCTGTTCAGCGTTTAAGATGGCTAACAGTTCTTTGAAGTCGCGATTCATCAAGTGATGAGCCTTTGAGCCCGAAGGCTTCTCTGGTGATCTCGCCGGTCGCAGCCATCCGAACATGCGCCGGCTGCGATTGCCAATACTGATACTCGTCCGCCTTCATCTCTTCGAGGCTGGCGTAGCGGCGAATGGCAAAGCGCGATTTCCTGTCCATGATCACAATTCTACCGCAATGACGGCATAACGAGAATGACCGATTCACGAGCCAATTCGAGCTTTTCGGCACGCCGTCGATCGCAAGAGGCCGTCATGGGTTCAGTTTCTCCTTCCGGAAGGCGGCGATGGTTCCGGCTTGCGCCTCCGGTTCTGGCTCTCGGGCTGCTGATCGCCGGTCCGGCGGCGCTTGCGGCCCCGAGCCCGACCGTCACCTGCCCGCTGGAAGCCAAGGACGGCGCGACGTTCCTGTCGCTCGACGGCCTGGATGCCCGGATCGTCGCGGAATTGATGCGGCGCTTCTCGGCGCCGGCAACCATGAGCATCGCCGAAATTGTCGCGCCCCGCGATGCCGAGTGGCAAGTGACGGATGTCGTCATGCCGGGCCAGCCCCTGCTCGGCCGGCGCTTCATCCAGGGCGGCCGGGCCGGAACCCGATGGTATGTCTGGTACGAAAGCGGCGGTATCGCCCACCAATATCATGCCGCGATCTTCGATCTGCCGCCGGCGGCACCGGCGCCCCATCTCGTCACACATATAGACGGGAGTCTCGACCAGCTGTGTCCGGTTACCCGCGCCCAGCTGATCGCCCACCCCGCCGAAGCAGCGCAACCCGACCGCGGATTCTGGTGAGCCCGCCATTTCCGGAGCGCCAGATAACGAGGGGAATGGGCACAGCACGTTAACTGCTCCGCTCCGCATGCTCCGCCCCTCAACGTCGGCCGCGGCGCGGCCTATCCAGCCGTCTCGCCGGATTCCTCCTGTTCCGCCATTGCCGATTTCGCCAGTGTAGCGCCTCGATCATGCCGCCGGGCCGTCCGCCGAGGAGTTCCTGGATCTGCGCTCGAGGGAGCCGGCCTGCCGATCCCGCCGGAGCTCCGGGTCACTGCGGCCATTGCGCGTTGAACCGGAGCTCCGGCGGGAGCGCGCGATAGGCGGCATCGAGGCGGTCGACGAGTTCCTGCCCACGCGGATTGCTGCGCGCCGCGAGGAAGCGGAAATCCGCCTTGCGCAGCGGTAGCCGCTCGAAGCGCGGGCCGGTGGCGAGGATCGGATCGGCCAGCATGCTGTCATAGACCAGGACATAGCGCGCGCGTCCGGCATCGAGCAGCCCGGGCACCTGCCCGAGATCACTGACATCGATGATTTCGATCGGCGGATCGAGCGCCGCGAGCCGGTCGCGCACATCCAGGTAGGAGTACCCATAATTGGCGATGAGCCGGCCGCCGGCAAGGCCGCCGAGGGCGGTCAGCGGCGGCGTCCCTGGGCGCCAGACGATACTGACCCCGACTGTCGAGACGACATCGCCGACGATCACCTGATCGGCGAGTTCGGCCGAGACCGGGGCCGGCCAGATATCGATCTTGCCGGCCAGGAACTCGTAGGCGATCCGCTTGGCCGGCATGACCGGGAAGACCGGCTCCAACCCGGCCTTATGGGCAACGCGGGCGAGCACATCGATGGCCGGCCCGACGATCTCGCCATTTTCCATCTTCGCATAGGGCGGAAAGACGGTGGTGCCGAACCGCACCTCCTCGGCCGTGGCGGAGGCGAGCCCCGCCACACACGCCAGGAGGGTCGCGAGACAGGTCCAGCCGGCCATTCCCTCTTTCTCCTGGAATATCGCTTGGGAAGAATGCGGCCCGATGCGGCCGGAGCGCAAGGCGCCGCGACGAATGGACATAACAAGATAACCTCGCCGCTCCGCATACTGATGCCGACACTGTCAGCAGCGGAGCGGTCGCCGTCATGGCCCCACCGGATGAATCGAGCCTTTGGGCCACGCAGAAATTCGGCATCGGCCAGCCGGTGCCGCGCAGCGAGGACCCGCATCTGCTGCGGGGCGAAGGCCGCTATACCGACGATATCAACCTCCCGGGCCAGGCTCATGCCGTGATCCTGCGCAGCCCGCATGCCCATGGCGTGCTGCGCGGGCTCGACACGACCGAGGCGCTGGGTTTGCCCGGTGTGCTGGCGATCTATGATGCGGCCGCCCTCGACGCCTATGGCCCGTTCAAATGCATCGCCGCCTTCCCCAACCGCGACGGCACGCCGATGATAAAGCCGGTGCGCCACGCCTTTGCCCGCGATCGGGTGCGTTGGGTCGGCGATCCGATTGCCATGATCGTGGCCGAGAGTGCGGCCATTGCCAAGGAAGCGGCCGAGCAGATCATCCTCGATATCGAGCCGCTGCCGGCCGTGGCCGAGATCGGCGACGCCACAGCACCCGGCGCACCCCTGCTCTATGACGAGGCGCCGGGCAATCGGGCCCTCGATTATCATTCCGGCGATGCCGAGGCCGTGGCCGCGGCCTTTGCTGGGGCGGCCCATGTGACGCGGCTCGGCCTCGCCAATAACCGCCTGATCGTCAATGCGCTCGAACCGCGCGCGGCACTGGCCGATTTCGATCCGGCCGACGGGCGCTGGACCCTGCATCTGGGCTGCCAGGGCGTCATGGGCCTGCGCAACCAGCTGGCCGATATCATGGGCGTGAAGCCTCCGCAGCTCCGGCTGCTGACCGGCAATGTCGGCGGCTCCTTCGGCATGAAGGCGTCGTCCTATCCGGAATATATCGGGCTGCTCCATGCCGCCCGCGCGCTGGGGCGGCCGGTCAAATGGGCGGATGAGCGCTCGGGCAGCTTCCTCTCCGACTGCCATGCCCGCGGCACCGAGGTCATAGCCGAGCTGGCGCTCGACGAGGCCGGGCATTTCCTGGCCTTGCGCATCACCGGCATGGCCAATATGGGCGCCTTTCTCACGACCATGGCGCCGCTGATGTCGACGCTCAACATCGTGAAGAATGTCGTGAGCATCTATCGCACGCCGCTGGTCGAGGTTTCGACGCAATGCGTCTTCACCAATACCACCCCGGTCAGCGCCTATCGCGGCGCCGGCCGGCCCGAGGGCAATTACATCATGGAGCGGCTGATCGACACGGCCGCTTCCGAGACCGGGCGCGACAAGATCGAGCTGCGTAGGCTCAACCATATCCGACCGGACCAGCTGCCCTACAAGGCCGCCTCGGGCATGGTCTATGACAGCGGCGAATTCACCGCCGTGCTCGATCGCGCGCTCGAAGCCGCCGATTGGGCCGGTTTCGCGGCGCGCCGGGCCGAGAGCCAGGCGCGCGGCAAGCTGCGCGGCATCGGCATCGGCAGCTTCCTCGAAGTGACCGCCCCGCCCAGCAAGGAAATGGGCGGCATCCGCTTCGAGCCCGATGGCAGCGTCACCTTGCTGACCGGCACGCTCGACTACGGCCAGGGCCACGCCACCCCCTTCGCCCAGGTGCTGAGCCAGCGCCTCGGCATTCCCTTCGAGGCGATCCGCCTCATCCAGGGCGACAGCGACGCGCTTATCGCCGGCGGCGGCACCGGCGGCTCGCGCTCGATCATGGCCAGCGGCACCGCCATCGTTCAGGCCAGCGAGCAGGTCGTGGCGCGCGGCAAGGAGATCGCCGGCCATGTGCTCGAGGCGGCTGCCGCCGATATCGAGTTCGCCGCCGGCCGTTTCACCATCGCCGGCACCGACCGCGGCATCGGCCTCATGGAATTGGCGCAGCGGCTCCATGCCGGGCTGGTGCTGCCGCCGGAACTCCCGGCCACGCTCGATATCGGCCATGTCAGCGACGGCGTGCCCTCGACATTTCCCAATGGCTGCCATATCGCCGAGCTCGAGATCGACCCCGAGACCGGCCAGGTCGAGATCCTGCACTACAGCTCGGTCAATGATTTCGGCACTCTGGTCAACCCTTTGCTGGTCGAGGGCCAGGCCCATGGCGGCATTGTCCAGGGCATCGGCCAGGCCTTGATGGAGCGTGTGGTCTATGACGAGTCGGGCCAGCTGCTGACCGGCTCCTATATGGATTACGCCATGCCGCGGGCACCCGACGTGCCGCGCTTCGGTTTCATCAGCCGCCCGGTGCCGGCCACGACCAATCCGCTCGGCGTCAAAGGCTGCGGCGAGGCCGGCTGCGCCGGCTCGCTGCCCTCGGTGATGAACGCGGTGGTCGATGCGCTCTCGCCGCTCGGCATAAGCCATATCGACATGCCCGCGACCCCGCACCGCATCTGGGCGGCGATCCAGGCAGCGCAGGGGTAGGACAGAGGAAGAAGCACACTGACCGTCAGTGGGGCGGCACCAAAACCCTCGCCTGCTTGGCGGGAGCGCCGCGCTTTAGCGCGCGCTCCCGCCAAGCAGGCGAGGGGCTACATGCTTGTTATATTTCATAGAACCGCCATGCACCGAAGACTTATGGCGGGCCGGTGCCTTTGACTGCGATGTCCGACGGTGGGGCCTCCGCCGGCGCGGCAGGTTTCGGATCCGGGATCCGGTCCTGCGACTGGAGCGTGTCCGGCCGCTTGGTCCTGGCCGCGTCGGGCGCCCAGAGCTCGAACTTCCAATCATTCCAGTCCGGGTCGAGGCCGAGAAGCCAGCTGATGCGGGCGACAATCTCGCCGAGCGGCAAATGCAGGATATCGGCGAACTCGTCGTTTCGCTCGAACCGGGTTTCCAGCGTCTCGCGCAAATCCGCGGCATCTCTTGGATCCCGCTCTTCGTGCTCGATTATCTCCTCGTCGAGGATGCGCTTGGCGTGGGCCTTCTTGCGGATCTTCTGCGCATGCTCGGCAGTGGCGGCGCGCTTGGTTTCCTCGGCCGGCGCCGCGGGGGCTGCGGCGGCTTTATCCAATTGTTCGCGGTTCCGGCGCTCAGTGGCGAGGCTCACCTGCATCATCGTGGTCAGGCGGATCGCGCGCGACAGGCGATCGAACATCAGCCCGACATCGCGCTCGGGCTCGGTCGGCTCGATCTCGGGGTGTGCGATCATCGCGGCGGTCCGGGCCAGGGTCCGTACCCGCAGATCCTCGACCAGATCCATGCCGGCCTCGGCCATAAGATCGAGCCGCGCCAGCAGCTTGTCGGTCACCGGATCGGCCGCACAGCGCGCACAGCTCGCCGCATGATCCGGGGATGGATCGGGCGGGGCCGGCTCGGCCGATGGGTGAGGGGCATGAGATACGCTCATGACAGGAACCATGCCACAACAATCCGAACATGTAAAGAACATTGTGGGCCCCGCGTGCGGACGCCGCCGGTGTCCGTGGTGCCGCCCGGATCGCGGACAAACCCTCACGCCACCTCAGGCCGCCACGCGATCACCCCTGCGGTCCGCGCCCGCACTGCGGGCGAAGCGAGGCAGGTGGCGACGGCCTCGTAGCCCGGGGCACCGGGATAGGGTGCCACGCGGGTCGGCGGGCTGTGATTGGCCGGGCAGAGGATGATTGCCTCGTCGGGGCCGATCGTGGCCAGGTCGAGAATGGCGCTGGAGCGGGTCAGCAGGAAGAGCGGCCGTGCGCCGGGCCCGCGCCGGCGCAGATGGGCGATCACCGCCTCTTGGGCCGCCTCGCCCAGTCCCTGCTCGACCATGTCGACGACCAGCATGGCCGGGCCTTCGGTCTCCAAACCGACCAGGAGTGCCACCAGGGCGTCCGACACGGCAGCCCCCTCCTCGATAAGCCAGGTCAGGACCCGATCGACCCGCATCTTGAGCGCCGGGTCGGCATCGAGCCGCAACCGCGCCGCGGCCCCGCCCGCTTCCAGCCGGTCCAGGCCCAGGAACGCGGCACCGGGCAGGGTCTCGGCCAGGCGCCGGGCCAGTCGCGTCTTGCCGCTGCCGAGCGGGCCGATGATGTAGGTGAGCGCCCGGATATCGCCGAGTTCGAAGCGCTCGCCGCCCCAGGGCCAGGGCAGGTCGAAGCGGACGCTGAATTCGGCCGCCGGCCCGAGCAGGCGCGCCAGCTCCCCGGCGGCCGGCGCCCTGCCCTGGGCCAGATCGGCGCGCAGTCCGCGGACCTTGTCGATAGCACCCGCCAGCGCGCGCAGCCGGGTTTCGAGCGCCGCCTGATGCGCCGCCAGCGCCGACTCCAGGGCCTCGGGCGCCCCGCCCAGCACCAGCACCACCTCGGCCAGGCTGAGGCCGAGCGCGCGCAGCGCCACGATCTCGCCGGCCCGCGCCATCTCGCCCGGACCATAGGCGCGCCAGCCGGCGGCACTGCGCACCGGGGCGACCAGCCCGCGCTGCTCATAGAGCCGAAGGGCCTTGGCCGAGACACCGAGCCGCCTTGCGGCCTCGGCCGGGTTCAGGAAGGGGGTGGAAGAGCTCACGAATCACCTCGCTGGTCGCCGATCGCCCTCCTTATCGGGGCGGTCCCAGGGGCCGGGTCAAGGGGTGTTTTGCTCCGGCGACCGCAGCCAGGGCGATCGCTGAAGATCGTCATGGCGAAATCCAGTCGGGGTGGCATCCAGAGGATTAACCACAATGCGCACCAAGCTCACCAAGGTTTGGGATTTGCTGGCCGAACGGTGGTGATTGTCGCGACTTCGCCGCGAACGCGGTTTAGCTTGGGCGGCTTCAACGCATCCGCGGCGACCGCCGAGACCCCATGTCAAGGACTCATCGATGACGGACCTGCATCAACTGTGGTTTGCCTTGGACGCTCGCCTATCCGCGCTGTTGCAGAATCTGCCCTGGATGCCGCAAGCCGACCGAGACGCCATCCGCGACTACATTGATCACAACGAGTTCGGTCTCGCGCTCGAACTTCTCATCAATACGGTCGCCGACCTTGGACAATCACTGCCCGACGATCAGCACCTCGAAGTAGCTGAACTTGCGGGCCTCATGGGGATGCCCGCCTCGGTCCTCCAGCCCTTGAAACCATCGAAATAAATGTCAGAGTTCGGAGACGCCGCTCGTCCCGGTGAGCCCACAGGGCGACGCATATGTCGTTCCCGGGAGAGTTAAGTGCTGTGCCCTCGACCCTACCCGAACCTACCGGGGTGATTCGCTCTGTGAACTGAGGGCCGTCAGCAGCGCCTCGACGACATCGTGCCCGACGGTAGTAAGGTACAGGGCGCGGCGGCGTGGCTCCATTGGATTGATCTCCTGGACGACGAGGGGGTCGCGCGCCGGGCCATATCTGAGCTCGAAGAATGTTCCTGCGGTGATGCCTTTCCGCCGGTCAGCGAGGTTGCGGATATGGCGGCTCGCGGTTTGCTGGGGTACGGCGAGTTCCGCAGCCATCTCGTTCACCGACAACCCGGGGTTGGCGGCGATCGCGAGAAGGGCGGTAAGCTCGGATATGCCGAGGCTGGCATTGATGGTCTTTAACGCGGTTGCGATGCGCGAGATGTCCTCGCGCTTGTCCGCCGGGAAGCCTTCTGTGTCGCGTGCGACATGAGGAAGGGAAACCGCTGCCACCTCGGTCCCGCCGCCGCCGACGCGGAGGTCGAGCTTGAGATGAAAGTTGCGGTCGCCCGTGTTCGGGTTGGCGTCTGACATGAGAGTCTCCGAGTTTATACCCAAATATGGGTATATCCTATCGTGCGAGACGGCGTCAACTGGCTCGGAATCTCAGTTAGAACAATACCAAGCCCATATCGAAAGCCTAGCCCCTCCCCCCTCACTCGAACCCCTGCAGCGTCGCAAATTCCTCCAGCTTCGCCCGCTCCGTCCGCAAGCCATTGATCGCCGCCGCCGGGTCGCCATAGCCGAGCGCCATGCCGCAGAACAGCTTCAGCTCCGGCGGCATCTCGACGAAGTCGGCGATGGTTTTGTGCCACAGCGCCCAGGCCTCCTGGGCGCAGCTGTGCAGCCCGTGCTCGCGCGCGACCAGCATGAAGGACTGGATGAACATGCCGAGATCGGCCCATTGGCCCAGCCCCATCTGCCGGTCGATGGCGAAGAACAGGGCGACCGGGGCGTCGAAAAAGCGGAAATTGCGGGCGAAATGGGCGAAGCGGCCGGCCTTGTCTTCGCGCGGCACGCCGATGGTCGCATACATGTCTTCGGCGCATTTGCTGCGGCGCTGCTTATAGGGCGGCTTCAGCTCGGCCGGGTAGATGTCGTATTCGGTGCCGTCGCCGAAGCCGCCGGTAGCACGCCTGGCCTCGATGCGCTCGAGGAAGGCGGCGAGCCTGGTGCCGGTCAGGACATAGACATGCCAGGGCTGGAGATTGCCGCCCGAGGGCGCATAGCGCGCCGTCTCGAGCAGGGTCCGGACCAGCGCCTCGGGCACCGGGCGGTCGAGGAAGGCCCGGGTCGAGATCCGGCTCATGAGCGCGTCGGTGACATTCATTAGGGGCGGCCTTTGCACAAATATGTGATCCTTGGAGCAGATCCGGCGACGCTTGTCGATATCGGGCGGGGGCCGCCTGCCGTTAGACTGGTGCGTCGGACACGACGAAAGCTCAGGAGTTGCCATGAAGATGCGGGTTCCCCTGGTCCTTGCCGCCAGCCTGCTCTGCACCGTCACCGCTCAGGCCGATCCGGCCGCGGTGGCGCCGCCCGCCGGGGCCAAGCTGCTGCTGTCCGCCCCGGCCGAGGGCGTGCAGATCTATGCCTGCCAGGCCAAGGGCCAGGGCTTCGCCTGGGCGTTCAAATCGCCCGAGGCGGCACTATTCGACACGGATGGCAGGCAGATCATCAGCCATTTTGCCGGGCCGAGCTGGAAATCGGCGGATGGCACCACGCTGGTCGGCGAGGTTACGGCCAAGGCCGATGCACCGTTGCCCGATGCCGTCCCCTGGCTGCTGCTCAAGACCAAGAGCCATGACGGTACCGGCCCGCTCGCCAAGGCCGAGTTCATCCGCCGCGTCGACACCAAGGGCGGCACAGCACCCAGCGCCGGCTGCGATGCCGGCCATGCCGGAACCGAGGCGCGGATGCGCTATTCGGCGCTTTATGAATTCTATGAAGCCGGGAAATAGCGATTGACGTCGGGCGGCAGCGTCGCGATCACCGAATCCGGTCCCGGTGGCCAGATCCTCTATCGTGAAGGCGGGCATAGCATCCGCTTCGACTGGGAATTCGCGGCCGGCCCGACGCTCGCCCTGATCTTCGGGCCGCCGGCCCGCGGCTGGGACGAGAGCCACCCCTGGGCCAGCGGCCGGCAGGCCGAGATCTTCGCCTATGTCGGCGCCGAAATCATCCGGCAGAAGGCGCCAAATGCCGGCTGCTTGTTCGATCTCGAAACCGGCGACATGTCGATCGGCCCGAGAGCACCCGGTGCGCCGGCGGTAACCGGTCGTGGGGCCGACGCGCCGGCGGAAACTGATACGCCGACGGATTGGGCGGCGGTCGAGGCCGCGTTGACAGACCATCTGTCGATCGACACACGCGTCGCCGCAGCATTGTTGCTGCACCAGCACGGGCGGCTGCCCGATTTCGACGGCTTCCTGGCCGGGCAGATCCGACTGCTGCATCGTCCCGACCAGGGGATGGAGCGCACGCTGCGTGCGGCCACCGACAATCCCAGCGATACGGTCAAGCAGGCCTTGCTCTGGGCCAGCTGGAATTGCACCGACTGCGCGCCCCATTGTGCCGCCCTGCTGCTCGACCTGACCGGCACCGCCGCGGCGCCCTTCGAGGCGCCGATCCGCGACATGCTCGGCAGGCTCGGCCTGCATAACAGTTTCTTCGATCGGCAGGCGGCGTTCGATGCGCTCGTCGCGCGGGTTGGGATGCAGCTCGATCCGTAGGCGGGGTCGAAGGAAGCCCCTCGCCCGCGCAGCGGGAGGGTGAGGGTCGAGCAGCTTGCGAGTTTTATGGCGCTTGCGCGCCTCACCCTCATCCGGCTCGCTGATGCTCGCCACCTTCTCCCGCAATGCAGGAGAAGGACTCTATCGCATCGACTCATTCATCCCGCGCTTGGTACTCCCATCCGTGCAAATCCGTGGCAATCCGGGTCATCCGTGTTCTCATGAACGAACTGCAGCCCGATCAGGCTCCGAGACCTTCACTGCGCCTCATATCGCAATGCCGGATGTCGTCTTCGAGATAGTCCTCGCCGATCCGAGCGAAGCCGAGGCTGGCATAGAAGTGTTCGAGATGCGCCTGGGCGGCAAGCTCGACCGGCGCCGCGCCATGGCGGCGCTCGATCTCGGCCAGCGCCGCCAGCATCAGCCGGCGGCCGAGCCCGCTCGCGCGCGAGCCGGGCGCCACGACGACCCGGCCGATGCGGGCCGAGCCGCCCGCCTCGGGCGGAAACACACGCAGGCAGCCGGCGAGGTCCGGCCCGGTGAAGGCCAGCAGATGCAGCGCCTGCGGGTCCGTGCCGTCGATATCGGCATAGGCGCAGCCCTGCTCGACGATGAACACGTCGCAGCGCAGCCGCAGCAGGGCGTAAAGCTCGGCCGGCTCGAGCGCCTCGAAAGCCCGCCACAGCAGGGTTTCGGTCACGGCCGATGCCGCCTCAGGCGCGGCTTTTCCAGCCGGGCTTGAGGCCGGGCCGGCGGGTCTGCGTGGTCTGCTGGGTGAGGAAGCTCTGGTCGCCATGCTTGCGACCGGCGCGGACACCCTCGCCACCGCCCAGGCCGGTGCCGGCCGGCTGCCAGAGCGGGATCAGCTGGTGCTTGCCCGGCCCGATCAGATCGGCGCGGCCCATGCGCTTCAGCGCCTCGCGCAGCACCGGCCAGTTCTCGGCATCATGATAGCGCAGGAACGCCTTGTGCAGCCGGCGCTGCTTCAGGCCCTTGGCCGAAAACACTTCTTCGCCGCCCGCGCGCCGCACCGGTTTCAGCGGATTGCGGCCGCTGTGATACATGGCAGCCGAGATCGACATCGGGCTGGGCAAAAAGGTCTGGACCTGATCGGCGCGGTATTTGTTGCGCTTCAGCCAGAGCGCCAGGTTCATCATGTCTTCGTCGCTGGTCCCCGGATGGGCCGCGATGAAATACGGGATGAGATAGAGTTCCTTGCCAGCCGCCTTGGCGTATTTGTCGAACATGGCCTTGAAGCTGTCATAGGCACCCATGCCCGGCTTCATCATCTTGGAGAGCGGCCCGGCCTCGGTATGCTCGGGCGCGATCTTGAGGTACCCGCCAACATGG
>Ga0302314_10009387_pt1 | contig 17302 bp, 15 predicted proteins | sample III_Palsa_N2_3_FD_200533 | JGI IMG/M metagenome (GOLD analysis project Ga0302314, IMG submission 200533) | Peat permafrost microbial communities from Stordalen Mire near Abisko, Sweden - III_Palsa_N2_3 | ecosystem: Environmental > Terrestrial > Soil > Palsa > Peat permafrost | place: Sweden...
TGCGTTATCCGAGCGCCCTGAATTGGGGGCGGAGTTTGCCACTCCGTTCCGCGATCTTATTCAGCAGAGAGTCGCGGAGCACCGACTGAGTAGCGTTTCACAGCTCGATATTGCGCCCGGAATCACGGGGCCGCTCAAGATCGATTTCGTCGAGCGGTGCTGCGGCCAGTAAGTCCTTTAAGCTTACCTGCGGCGGTTCGGTGACGTCGGTCCGCTCTAAATCCTCACCCGCGTTGTGGGCGGGGGGATTGGCGAGTGAGGATCGAGTTTGCTTGGCCACTTACAGCCTCCGATTTCCGGAGATGATGTTACCGGAAATCGGTTGGACTTGCGAACGAGGCTGACCTAGCCCCGCTCCCCGATCTTCTTCAGCAGAAAATCCCGGAACACCGCGATGCGCATCGAGTGGCGCAATTCCTCGGGATAGACGAAGAACGCCTCGATGGTCGGGCCGCGCAGCTCGGGCAGGATCTGCACCAGCTGGTCGGTATGGTGCGAGAAATAATTCGGCAGCGACGCGATGCCGAGGCCGCTCTGCGCCGCCAGGAAGATCCCGTACAGGCTGTTGACCTTCAGCACCGGTTTTCTCGGCCGGTCGGGATGCGCCCCGGCATGCAGCAGCCAGTTGAGGCTGCCGACCGGCGGGCGCGGCGTGTCGCCATAGACGATGATGCGGTGCTGGTCGAGCTCCTCCGGGCTGGCCGGGGTGCCGTGCTTGGCCAGGTAATCGGGCGAGGCGTAGATGCTGTATTGCAGATCGACCAGATGGCGCTGCACCAGATCGGGCTGACGTGGCGGCGACATGCGGATCGCCACGTCGGCCTCGCGCATCGCCAGATCCAGCTCGCCGTCATCGAGGATGACGCTGATTTGGATTTCCGGATAAAGATCGATGAAGTCGCGCAGCGCCGGGGTCAGCCACAGCATGCCGAAAGCCACCGTGGTGGTGACCCGCAGCGGACCTTGCGGCCGCTCGCGGCTTTCGGTGAGCTGCGCCTCGGTGATGGCCAGCTTGGCGAACACGTCGCGGGCGGTGTTGTAGAGCAGGTCGCCCTGCTCGGTGAGGATCAGACCGCGCGCATGACGATGAAACAGCGGCACGTCGAGGCTTTCCTCGAGTGCGCTGATTTGCCGGCTGACGGCCGATTGGCTCAGATTGAGCGCTTCCCCCGCATGGGTGAAACTGCCGGCCGAAGCGACGGCGTGGAACACCCGCAGCTTATCCCAGTCCATTGGCGCAAGAGGCCCCTTCTTCCCCGTGCCGCGCCGCCCTGGACTCAGAGCTAAAGCGCGGATCCCGTTTATTATTGTGCCGCTACCGCGGCGATTTGTCCATGGTGGGCGAGGAAGCGGTCGGCTTCCAGCGCGCTCATGCAGCCGGTGCCGGCGGCGGTAACCGCCTGGCGATAGATCTTGTCCTGGACGTCGCCGGCGGCGAACACGCCGGGTACGCTGGTGTTGGTGGTGCCCGGACGGGTGATGATATAGCCCTCTTGGTCCATCTCGAGCTGACCCTCGAACAGGTTGGTGTTCGGGGTGTGGCCGATGGCGATGAACAGGCCGTCGACCGGCAATTCGCTGGTCGCGCCGGTCTTGACGCTGCGGATCCTGAGGCCGGTGACGCCGGCCGGCTGCTCGCCCAGCACTTCCTCGACCGTGCTGTCCCACACCACCGAGACGTTGGGCAGCGAGAACAGGCGGTCTTGGCCGATCTTCTCGGCGCGGAATGAATCACGGCGGTGGATCAGGGTGACATGCGAGGCCAGGCCGGCGAGATAGATCGCCTCCTCGACCGCGGTGTTGCCCCCGCCGACCACGGCGACCTTCTTGCCGCGGAAGAAAAAGCCGTCACAGGTTGCGCACGCCGAAACGCCGAAGCCCTGGAATTGCTGCTCGCTGGGCAAGCCCAGCCAGCGCGCCGAGGCGCCGGTGGAGATCACCAGCGTGTCGCCGGTATAGATGTCGCCCGAATCGCCCACGGCGGTGAAGGGGCGCTTTGACAGGTCGACGCTGACGATGGTGTCGTGCAGGAAACGGGTGCCGACATGCTCGGCCTGAGCCTGCATCTGCTCCATCAGCCAGGGGCCCTGGACCGCGGCGGCGAAACCCGGAAAATTCTCGACGTCATTTGTAATGGTAAGCTGGCCGCCCGGCTGGAGGCCGGCCACCAGGATGGGGGCGAGATTGGCGCGCGCGGCGTAGATAGCGGCGGTGCAGCCGGCCGGTCCGGAGCCGAGGATAAGGACCTTGGTGTGATGCGTCGTCATGATACCGCCGTTATGTAGTTTCGGCGCCGATTTCTACAAGCCCAATAAGCTGTTTGCGGCGGGATGGGCCCACGCTAATCTGGCCCCGAGACAAGGTCAAGCAACGGGGTGCCGTGAAACATGGCGTATGATCAGGAGCGGTTGGCGGAGCTGTTGTGTTCCCGCCTGTGCCACGATCTGGCCGGCGCGGTCGGCGCGGTGAGCGCCGGGGCCGAGCTGCTGGCGGAGGAGGGCCCCGCCAGCCCGATGGCGGCGGAGGCGGTGTCGCTGTTGGCCGACAGCGCGGCTTCGATGACCGCGCGGCTTAAATTCCTGCGCCTGGCGCTGGGTTCGTCGAGCGCTTCGGCGCCGGCCGAGGCCCGGCCGCTGGCGATCGCCTACCTGACCAAGGGCTATCCGCAGGGCGAGTGGACGCTCGACTGGCCGGCCGACCAGGGGCCGGCCGCGTCGTCCGATCACGCCAAGCTGCTGCTGAATTTGATTTGTCTGGCGCAAGATTGCCTGCCGCGCGGCGGAACGATCTCGGTGCGGCCGGGCGAGGCGGCGCCGGTCGTGGCGCGCGGCGATACCGTGACGATCGGCGAGTCGGCGCAGGGCCTGGCCGGCGAACTGGGCGGCCTCGGACCGCGCGCCGGACAGGGAGTCTACGCCGCGTTCCTGGCGGCGCGTCTGGGCGGCAAGGTGGCCTGCCGTCAGGGGCAGGGCGAGGTCGCTTTTTCGCTCCAGCAATAGCCCCGATTGATTCAGATCAAAGCGCCGCCTCCCCAAATGGGGATAGGTAATACTTGAAATTACCTTATGCTGCTTTCATTGCTCCCAGTGTGTTACAAGGGCGCTGAGGGCAGCCGCTACACCTTCTCGGTGTGGCCAAAGCATGTTATCGTCGGCCCGCTTTCTTCTGTGACATTTCGGGGCCGCGAAGGGTCTTACGGGCGGCCCACGGAACCAAGGGGTAGATTTATGGACGATTTGCTGACCGAATTTCTGACCGAGACGGGCGAGAGTCTCGCTACTCTCGATGTGGAGCTGGTCAAGCTCGAACAAAATCCCGCTCCTCAGATTCTGTCGAACATTTTCCGCCTGGTGCACACCATCAAGGGCACCTGCGGCTTCCTCGGCCTGCCCCGTCTCGAAGCGGTGGCCCATGCCGGCGAGAATGTGCTCGGCAAGTTCCGCGACGGCGAATTGCAGGTCACCCCGGCCGCGGTGACGCTGATCCTGGCCTCGATCGACCGGATCAAGATGATCCTCAACCATATCGAGCAGACCGAAACCGAGCCGGAAGGCGACGATAAGGATCTGATCGCCGCGCTGAACGCTCACGCCGAAGGCAGGGACGTGGCGCCGCCTCCGGCCGCCGCCGCTCCGCCGCCGGCTCCTGCCCCGGCTCCCGCTCCCGCCCCGGCTCCGGCCGCGACCCCCGAGCCTGTCGCCGCCGCGCCGGCTCCCGTTCCCGCCCCGGCTCCCGTGCCGGCTCCGGCTCCCGTCGCCGCCACGCCCGAGCCCGAGGAGCACGCCGCTCCGGCCCTGCCGGCCCAGGTCGCCCAGCAGCAGGTCGCCGCCGCCGGCGCCGCCGCGGCCAACCAGGAATCGGCGCTGGCCGCCCAGACCATCCGCGTCAATGTCGAGCTGCTCGAAAACCTGATGACCCTGGTGTCCGAGCTGGTGCTGACCCGCAACCAGCTGCTCCAGATGGTGCGCGGCAAGGATGACAGCGAGTTCGCCACCCCGTTGCAGCGCCTGTCGCACATCACCACCGACCTCCAGGAAGGCGTGATGAAGACCCGCATGCAGCCGATCGGCAATGCCTGGGCCAAGCTGCCGCGTATCGTTCGCGACCTCTCGGTGGAAACCCACAAGAAGATCGATCTGCAGATGCTGGGCGCCGAGACCGAACTCGATCGCCAGGTGCTTGAGCTGATCAAGGATCCGCTGACCCACATGGTGCGCAACTCGGCCGATCATGGCCTTGAAATGCCCGAAGACCGCAAGAAGGCGGGCAAGTCGGAAGTGGGCAAGATCGTGCTGAACGCCTTCCATGAAGGCGGCCATATCATCATCGAGATCGCCGACGACGGTCGCGGCCTGGGCATCCAGCGCATCAGAAACAAGGCGATCTCCAACGGTCTGGCCACCGAGTCCGAGATCGAACAGATGTCGGACCAGCAGATCGCGCAGTTCATTTTCCGCGCCGGCTTCTCGACAGCCGAGAAGGTCACCTCTGTCTCGGGCCGCGGCGTCGGCATGGATGTGGTGAAGACCAACATCGAGAAGATCGGCGGTACCATCGAGCTGAAGACCATCGACGGCAAGGGCACCACCTTCACCATCAAGATCCCGTTGACCCTCGCCATCGTGTCGGCGCTGATCGTCGAATGCGCCGGCGAGCGTTTCGCCGTGCCGCAGATCAGCGTCCTCGAACTGGTGCGCACCACGGCGACCTCGGAGCATGGCATCGAGGTCATCAACAGCGCGCCGGTCCTGCGCCTGCGCGATCGTCTGCTGCCGCTGGTGTCCTTGCGCACCCTGCTCAGGCTGGCCGATAGCGCCGAGGAGCAGGCCGAGACGTTCATCGTCGTGACCCAGGTCGGCAACTATACCTTCGGTATCATCGTCGACCGCGTCTTCGACACCGAGGAAATCGTCGTCAAGCCGGTTGCGCCGATCCTGCGCCATATCAACATGTTCTCGGGCAATACCATCCTGGGCGACGGCTCGGTGATCATGATTCTCGATCCCAACGGCATTGCCGGCGGCACTGGCGAGATGGCCGCCGTCGACAACCAGCAAGCGGCAGGAGCCGCCGCCTCGCGGGGCGAGACGCGCGCCGAAGACCAGCAGTCGATGCTGGTGTTCCGCGCCGGCAACTCGGACCTCAAGGCGGTTCCGCTGGCCCTCATCGCGCGTCTGGAAGAGATCGACGTCACCGATATCGAAGCCTCGCACGGCAAGCCGGTGGTGCAGTATCGCGGCAAGCTGATGCCGCTGGTCACCATCGACTCCAGTTTCTCCATGAAGACCGAAGGCCAGCAGCCGGTCCTGGTGTTCTCGGACCACGAGCACACGATGGGCCTGGCGGTGGACGAGATCGTCGATATCGTCGAGGAGCAGCTGAAGATCGAGCTGGCGGTCAACAAGCCCGGCCTGATCGGCACCGCCGTGGTGTCGGGCAAGGCGACCGATATCATCGACGCCGGCTTCTACCTGACCCAGGCCTGGGGCGACTGGTTCGGCTCCGACAAGGACAGCCGCAAGACTCAGGAAGGCCTGCGCGTCCTGCTGGTGGACGACAGTCCGTTCTTCCGCAACCTTTTGACCCCGCTGCTGTCCGTGGCCGGCTATGAGGTCACCTCGGTGGAGAGCGCCGACAAGGCCTTGACCCTGCGCGACAATGGCAGCACGTTCGACGTCATCATTAGCGACATCGAGATGCCCGGCATGAACGGCTTCGAATTCGCCGAAGCGGTGCGCAATGACGGTCCGTGGAGCGGACTGCCGATGGTGGCTCTGTCCTCGCACGCCACCGAGCAGGATTTCGAACGGGGCCGCGAGGTCGGCTTCACCGATTATGTTGCCAAGTTCGATCGCGACGCCTTGTTGCAGACTCTGGCGCAAACCCTCTCGACCAAAGGTGCCGTATGAACCAGGTGGTTCCCTCGAACAAGCGTGGCTCGCATGAGCTCGCCACGACCGAGGATCACGAAGATTTCGTGACCATGTTCATCGAGGGTCAGATGTTCGGCATCCCGGTTCTCGTGGTGCAGGACGTGCTGGGACCGCAGAAGATCACGCGGATTCCGCTGGCGCCGCCGGAAGTGGCGGGCTCGCTGAACCTGCGCGGCCGCATCGTCACCGCCATCGACGTCCGCCTGCGGCTGAAGCTGCCGCAGAAGAAGACCGAGATCGGCGCGGGCATGAGCGTGGTGGTCGATATGAAGGGCGAACTTTATAGCCTGCGCGTCGACCAGGTCGGCGAGGTGTTGAGCCTGCCCGCTGCCAAGTTCGAGCGCAATCCGCCGACTCTCGATACATTGTGGCGCGAATTTTCCACCGGTATTTACCGGTTGGAGGGGAAGCTGCTGGTGATCCTCGACGTGCCGCGGCTTTTGGACTTCACTAAGTCCGAAGCCATCTGAGGTCGTTGTCTTCGTCTCGGACGGGTCGAACGTCTGACTGAAAGCGAAGGGTGTGAATGAAGTCCTGTCTTATTGTCGATGATTCGAAGGTCATCCGCATGGTGGCCAAGAAGATCCTGCAGGAACTCAGCTTCGAGACGCAGGAAGCGGAAGACGGGAAGATCGCTCTCGACATCTGCATCAAGAAATTGCCGGATGCCATCCTGCTCGACTGGAACATGCCGAATATGAACGGCATCGACTTCCTGCGTGAACTGCGCAAGCTCCCCGGCGGCGAGCAGCCGATCGTGGTGTTCTGCACCACGGAAAACGATATCGAGCATATTCAGGAAGCCATTTCGGCCGGCGCCAACGAATATATCATGAAGCCGTTCGACAGCGAGATCATGCAAGCCAAGTTCTCGCAGGTCGGGTTGCTCTGAGCGGCGCCCAGTGATGCAGAGCGTTAAAGGCGCCAGTCCCAACGCTTTCCCCGCCAACGATCCGGTGCGTGTGATGGTGGTCGACGATTCCGCCGTCGTGCGCGGACTGGTCACCCGTATGCTGGAGGAAGATCCGCACCTGCAGGTCGTCGCGTCGGTCGGCAATGGTCAGATGGCGCTGAACGCGCTGGAGCGCCATGACGTCGAGGTCGCGATCCTCGATATCGAGATGCCGGTGATGGACGGACTGACCGCCCTGCCGCTCCTCCTCAAGGTCGATCCGCATCTCCAGGTGATCATGGCCTCGACCCTGACCCTGAAGAATGCCGATATTTCGCTGAAGGCGCTGGAGCGGGGGGCGGCCGATTATATTCCGAAGCCGACCACCTCGCGCGAAATCAGCGGCGGGATCGATTTCAAAACCCATCTGATCGAGAAGGTGAGGGCGCTGGCCGCCGTGCGCCGCCGTTTCCCGCGCCGTCTGGCCAAGAGCGAGGCGCCGGCGCCGCTGTTGCGTCCGGTCACCCCAGTCTCCCCTGCCGCGCACACCTCGTCTTCGTCGGCCGAGCCGGCGCCGCGGTTATCGATCTATCACCGCCAGACCCAGCCGCTGACCTTCCGCAATCCGGCGGTCGAGACGCCCGATGTAATCGCCATCGGCTCATCGACCGGCGGTCCGCAGGCGCTGTTCTCCGTGCTGTCCGCCATGCGCGCCGGTACCGTGCGCCAGCCAATCCTGATCACCCAGCATATGCCGCCGACCTTCACCACCATCCTGGCCGAGCACATCAGCCGCGTGTCGGGCTGGCAGGCGGCGGAAGGGGTGGATGGCGAGCCGGTGGTGTCGGGCCGCGTCTATATCGCGCCGGGCGACTTTCACATGGTGGTCGAGACCAGGGGCACCGAGAAGGTGATCCGTCTCAACAAGAATCCGCCGGAGAATTTCTGCCGCCCCTCCGTCGACCCGATGCTGCGCAGCATGGCGCAGGCATGGGGCCGCCGGGTGCTGGTGGTGATCTTGACCGGAATGGGGTCGGATGGTCTTCGCGGCGGGCAGGCCGTCGTCGAGGCCGGCGGCACCGTGATCGCCCAGGACGAGGCAACCAGCGTCGTGTGGGGAATGCCCGGAGCGGTGGCGACGGCAGGCATCTGCAGCGCCGTTCTGCCGCTCTCGGACATTCCTCAACATGTCATGCGCATGGCGACGAGGCACTGATCATGTTGCGACCCGACGAATTCGAGTTTCTGGCCAAGCTCCTGAAGGAACGTTCGGGTCTCGTCGTGACCTCCGACAAGGGCTATCTGCTGGACAGCCGGCTGACCCCGGTAGCCCGCTCGCGCGGCTTGTCCGGCCTGTCCGAGATCGTTACCAAGCTCAAGGGCGGCGATGAATCGCTGGCCCGCGATGTCACCGAGGCGATGACGACCAACGAGTCGTTCTTCTTCCGCGACGAGAAGCCCTTCACCCAGTTCAAGGAGATGGTGCTGCCGCACATCATGGCGGCGCGCGCTTCGAAACGGTCGATCCGCATCTGGTCCGCCGCCTGCTCGAGCGGGCAGGAGGCCTATTCGCTGGCGATGATCCTGAAAGAGGAGCAGGCCAAGCTGGCCGGCTGGCATATCGAGATCGTCGGCACCGACATCTCGGTCGAGATGCTGGACAAGGCCAAGGCCGGTCTTTATTCGCAATTCGAGGTGCAACGCGGTCTGCCGATCACGCTGCTGGTGAAGTACTTCAAGAAGAAGGACGAAAGCTGGCAGATCGATCCGGCCTTGCGCGGCACGGTGCAGTTCAAGGAATGGAACCTGCTGCGCGACCTCAAGCCGCTCGGCCAGTTCGATATCGTGTTCTGCCGCAATGTGCTGATCTATTTCGACCAGCCGACCAAATCCAAGGTGCTGGAAGGCATTTCCAAGCAGATGCCGCCGGATGGGATGCTGTATCTGGGCGGCGCCGAAACGGTGCTGGGTATTTCGGACAAGTTCAAGCCGGTGCCCAATCAGCGCGGGATTTACGGCCTCACCTGAGGCCCCCCTCTTTCCGTTTTACCCGACTTGCTGTGAGGCTGGTTCCCGGCGAAGGCGCTGAGGGATGTCGGGCCTGGAATCCGTGCGTGCGCTCGAACGCGCACCGCTGAGTCGTAAGCTTCGTTACACGGCACCGGCGAGGAGCACGGCCAGGGTTTCCCTCTGGCCGCACGTCCTCGACATGCCGGTCGTGGCTCGGCTAACCCCCGAGCCCGGGTTTTACGTCGCTTACGACTGCAGCAGGTGCAGCAGTTCTTGCGGCAGCTGGGACGCCTGGGTCAGAGCGGCGATCGCCGCCTGAGTCTTGACGTCCTGGGCCGACAGGCTGGACTTCACCTGAGCCACGTCCGCATCCATGATCACCGAGGCGGCGGATGAGATGTTCTGGACGTTGGTGGCGATGTCCTGGCCGCTGAAGTTGAACTGCGACTCATAGGCGCCGACCAGCGCGCGGTCCTTGGTGATCGTGTTGATCGCCGAATTGACCCCGCCGATCGCCTTCAAGGCGGAGGCGGCGGTGCTGACGGTCGAGCCAGAGGCTCCCAGCAGGGTGGTCGTATTCACCGTCTTCAGGGACACCGAGATGAAGTTGCTACTCTGGGTGCCGATGAGGAACTTCACATTGCTGAGGAACGAGCCCGTCAGCAGCGAATTGCCGGCATAGGTCGTCGAGGACACGATGCTCGAGATTTCGCCGCGTAGCTGCTGATATTCCGTGTTGATGTCCTGCGAGCGCTGCGTATCGGTCACCTGGCCGGAAGCCGATTCGGTGGCCAGCGACAGCATGCGAGCCAGAACGTTACTGACCTGGGCCAGCGCACCGTCGGTGCTCTGTAGGATCGAGGTGCCCTGGGCCACGTTCACTTCGTCTTCCTGGAAGACGGTGACGTTGGCGTCCAATTGGGTACCGATGGCGAGGCCGGCGGCGTCGTCCTTGGCTTGGACGATGCGTGAGCCCGAGGCTAGCTGAGCGATCGACTCGGTCTCATTGGACGAGTTGATGTTCAGGTAATTAAGGGCGGCATTGGCCGCCGTGTTCGTAGAAATGACCGGCATACTTACCTCCTCTGCCACAAGCTACTTGCCTGGGGCAAGGCTGCGATTGTGGGTACAACGGGCTCATATAAGCAATGGCCGTGCCAACTTAACAAACCATTGAAAAACAACGGTTTTGTGGTGTGTGTCAGAGGTGCGAAGGTAGGTAATGGCCTGGGAGTCAGGGAGACTCTTGCCTAAAGTGCCCTGCAATATTTGCCGGGTTAAGTCCCGGAAAAGACTCGGTTTTACCGATTTTGCCGACTATTCACGGTTTTCCGGTTGGTGAAACAGCGCAAACGGCCTGGAGTCCGCTCCGTCGCTGGTCCTGGCACGGCACCCATACCGGACGCGTCGGCGGAACGATTTTTGCTCTTGGACAAAAATCGTTTCGACGAGGCGTAACCAGAGCGCGAGACCGGGGTCTCGCTTTCGTCAAAGACGAAATCATCCGGACTCAGCCATCCGGCAGCTAAAATGTAGTGGGGATGACGATGAAAAAAGGGCCCGCTGAGGAGCCCTTTATATATCAAGCGAGGTGCGACGACCGCTCTGGCGCCGGTTGGGTCGGCGGGGTGGCCCGCTCTTCGGGATCGCGCAGCACATAGCCGCGGCCCCACACCGTGTCGATATAGCTGGTCTCGCCGATGGCGGTGGACAGCTTCTTGCGGAGCTTGCAGATGAAGACGTCGATGATCTTCAGCTCGGGCTCGTCGATGCCGCCATAGAGATGGTTGAGGAACTGCTCCTTGGTCAGGGTCTGGCCCTTGCGCAACGAGAGCAGTTCAAGAATGCCGTATTCCTTGCCGGTAAGATGCAAGGGTTCCTCGTCGACCTCGACCACGCGCTTGTCGAGATTCACCGCCAGGCGGCCGGTGCGGATGATCGATTCGGAATGGCCTTTCGAGCGGCGGACGATGGCCTGGATACGGGCCACAAGTTCGGCGCGGTCGAACGGCTTGGTCAGATAGTCGTCGGCGCCGAATCCCAGGCCCTTGACCTTCTTGTCGGCCTCGGACAGGCCGGACAGGATCAGTACCGGAGTCGCGACACGCGAGGCGCGCAGGCGGCGCAGAACCTCGTAGCCGTCCATGTCGGGCAGCACGATGTCGAGAAGAATGATGTCATATTCGTAGAGCTTGCCGATCTCGAGCCCGTCTTCGCCGAGGCCGGTGGCATCGACCACCATTCCTTCGGCCCGCAGGGACATCTCCAGGCTTCTGGAGGTCATCGGATCGTCTTCTACGATGAGGACTCTCATGAGGGGCTGGAAGCTCCGGCAAATGGTTAACGGTCACTTTACCAACATTTAATGTCGGGAGGCTACTCTTATTAAGAATTAGGGCGCGCCGCTTCGAAATGATCTCAAGACCTCGGCGCGTGGAGGACCGTAGAGAACGACCCCGAGGGTGCGGGGTAGGCTACCCCGCTTTGAAAGTTTCCGCATGTCTCTCACCGTTACAGCGTTATTGTCCGATATCGAGCGAATCCCGGAGCTGCGCCGTTATGGGCGCATCGAGGGGGTCCAGGGCCTTCTGGTCGAGGCCGGTGGAATCGGCAATGTGTTGTCGGTCGGCGACCGCTGCCGCATCACCGGGCGCACCAAGGAAATCCTTTCGGAGGTGGTTGGGTTCCGTCAAGGCAAGGCGCTGTTGATGCCTTACTCCTCGCTGGAGGGGATCGGGCTCGGCTGCCGGGTCGAGGTCGACGAGGCCAATCCCGTGCTGCATCCCCATGCGGGCTGGCTGGGCCGCGTCATCAACGCGCTGGGCCAGCCGGTCGACGGTCTCGGGCCGCTGCCGCAGGGGCCGGTCGCCTATCCGATCCGCAACACGCCGCCCTCGGCCCATTCCCGTCAAAGAGTGTCGGGCAAGCTCGATCTCGGCGTGCGCGCCATGAATGCGTTCCTGACCTGCTGCCGCGGCCAGCGCATGGGCATCTTCGCCGGCTCGGGGGTCGGCAAATCCTCGATTCTCTCGATGATGGCACGCCATACCGTGGCCGACGTCTCGGTGGTCGGGCTGATCGGCGAGCGCGGCCGCGAGGCGCGCGAATTCATCGAGGACGATCTCGGTCCCGACGGCCTGGCCCGCAGCGTGGTGATCGTCGCCACCTCGGACGAATCCGCGCTGCTGCGCCGCCAGGCGGCTTATGTGACGATGACCGTCGCCGAATATTTCCGCGATCTCAATCGTGATGTCTTATGCATGATGGATTCGGTCACCCGCTTCGCCATGGCTCAGCGCGAGATCAGCCTGTCGGTCGGAGAGCCGCCGGCCAGCAAGGGTTATACCCCGACCGTCTTCGCCGAACTGCCGCGCCTCCTGGAGCGCGCCGGTCCGGGCGCCGAAAATCAGGGCTCGATCACCGGTCTGTTCACCGTGCTGGTCGATGGCGACGATCATAACGAGCCGATCGCCGATGCCGTGCGCGGCATTCTCGACGGCCACATCGTGCTCGACCGCGCGATCGCCGAGAGAGGCCGCTACCCGGCCATCAATATCCTGCGCAGCGTGTCGCGCACCATGCCGGGCTGCAATACGCCCGAAGAAAACCAGCTGATCGCCCGCGCTCGCCGCCTGCTGGCGCTTTATGACGACATGGCCGAGCTGATCCGCCTCGGCGCCTATCGCCGCGGCGCGGACGCCGCGGTCGATGAGGCGATCCACTACTTCCCCGCCATCGAGGCCTTCCTGGCGCAGCGCAAGGACGAGAAGACCGATCTCGCCAGCTGCTACGCCATGCTGGCGCAAATTTTTCAGCCGTGAACTGACCCGCGATGGCCAAGAAATCGCAGGAAATAAAGACGCTGATCCGGGTCCAGAGCTGGTCCGTGGACGAACAGCGCCGCATGCTCAACCAGCTGCTCGACCGCGAGCAGCAGCTGATCGAGGATGGCCACCGCATGGACCGCCAACTGATCGCCGAACAGCAGGTCGCCGCCAAAGATCCCGCTCTGGCGGGTTTCGCCTATGTCGCTTATGCCAGAAATCATGGCGTCAAGCGCACCAATCTCAACACCATCCTCACCGCGCTGCGCACCGAGATCGAGCTGCAGCGCGAGGCGCTGGCCGAGGCCTATCGCGAATTGAAGGTGCTGGAAGAGGTCAAGAAGAACTGGCTCAAGGCCGAGCAGGCGGAAGAGGCGCGCCGCGAGCAGATCGATCTCGATGAGATCGCCCAGACTCTCCATCGTCGTCATCAGGCGGAAGCAGCCGAGGCATGAGGCTGATTCTCTGCCTGCTGGCGCTGTTGGCGAGTGCTTCCGCCACGGCCGAGCCGCCGCATAGCCTGACCGGCGACATCCGCTATCACCGCGCCTTCCATTCGCGGTTCCTACCCGACGACCGCGACATCATCGTCTATCTGCCGCCCGGCTACGAAGCGGACAAGGTGAAGCGCTATCCGGTTCTCTATCTGCAGGATGGGCAGAATCTGTTCGACGGCGCCACCTCCTTCATTCCCGGCCAGGAATGGCGTGCCGACGAGACTGCGCAGGCGCTGATCGAGGCCGGCAAGATCCGGCCGTTGATCATTGTCGGCGTCTATAATGGCGGCGAGAGCCGGATCGACGACTATACCCAACGCTTCAGCGAGAAATTCAAGAAAGGCGGCAAGGCAGATCTGTATGGACGCCTGATCGTCGAGGACCTGAAGCCCTTCATCGACAGCCAATATCGCACCATCCCCAACGATACCGGCCTCGGCGGTTCGTCGCTGGGTGGCCTGGTTTCGATGTATCTCGGGCTGCAATATCCGACCGTGTTCAGCAAGCTGGCGGTGATGTCGCCCAGCGTGTGGTGGAGCGACCGCCAAGTGCTGAAGGATGTCGCCGCCGCACCGGCCGGACCGCGGGCGCGGATCTGGCTCGATATCGGGACCCATGAGGGCAAGGACGATTTCGAGACGGTGATCGCCGAAGCTCGAATGCTGCGTGACGCGCTGGAAGCGAAGGGCTGGGTGCAGGGGCGCGATCTCGCTTATTTCGAGGATAAGGACGCCGAGCATAACGAAGCGGCCTGGTCGAAGCGTTTCGGCGGGGTTCTGAAGTTTTTGTATCCGCCCAATTAGAGCAAGTCGCCAATTACAGAAACACCGCCACTCTTCCGGGCGCCGCGCGGAAGAAATATATCGCCGCAGACGCGGCTGACCGGCGAGGGACCTATCCCTCACATTCCCTGTTGCGCTCGGCTGGAACCGAGTTGCGTCCTAACGCCGGTGCATCATCTCGAGCGATTGAGATCGACGCAATTCGATCCCACCCGAGCGCCCGAGTAGGGCGTCTCCTCAGTTATCCAGGAAATTCTCCGCCGGCAGCGGATGCGACTGGCTGGGCCCGCCGCCGATCGGCGGCAGGGTGAGGGCCAGGTCGGTATTGCGCGAATTGGCCACCAGCTGCACGACCGGCACCGCGAAAGTCTCCATGCCGTCGAGAAACACGCCGCATACATGGCTGTAATCGGCACCGCTGGCGAAGATGGCGTGATAGGTGCCGTCGGGAATCGAATTGATCACCGCGCTGTCGCCCTTGGCGGCGAAGAAAGCCAGCAGGGTGCGCCCGCTCTGGGTCTTGAGACGAACCACCACGTCGCGGCCGCTTTCGTTCCTTACCGCCAGGCGCGCTTCACCGCCCGAGCGCCGCAGCAGGATGTCGCCATTCTGCGGCGGCTCGCCCTTCTGATCGGTGCACCAACGATTCTTCTGCGCCTCGCCGGGGCCGCCGAACAGATAGCGCGACTGTACATAGCCGGTGATGCCGTTCTCGGTGAGGATGCGGGCCCATTCGCCGCCCGGCACCGTCTCGACCACCTGAACCGTCGAGAAACGGTCGAGCAGGGCGGTGACCGGCTGGGTCGAAGCCGGGCCCTGGCGCACCTTGAGGATTTCGGTGGCGACATGACGAGTCTCGCCCGGCTGAGCCGGATGCACGACGATGTCGGCGCTGACATCGTCGGTCTGGCTGCGGAAAGCCAGCACCGCGGTGCCCGTCAGGATGGCGAGGATCAGCCCGACCAGCGGGAGGGCCTGCACGACGGTGGCGTAGTTCCAGGGGCGCCAGCGATTCTTCAGCCGCTTGGCCACCTTGACCCGCGCTCCGGTGCGATGCAGCAGTCCGGCGATGCGGACCCGCTCATCCTCGTTCTGGGCGAATTCGAGCGCCTGTTCGGCCAGCGCGCGGGCGACGATATGCTCGCCGCGGCCGAGAAAAGCGCGCGCCTGATGCAGCAGCACCCACAGATTGTCGGTCGAGGGCTTGTCGCCGCCGCGCAGATTGTGCAGCAGCGCGCGGACGGTCCAATAGGGGCCGGCGAAGCTCCACCAGCCGAGAATCCAGGTTGCGGTGCTGGCCAGGATTGCCGTGCGGTCGGCGCAAGCCCGGCAAAAAATGCCGCGTACCGTCTCGCGCCGGCAGCGCCACAGGAAGCTGCGCACATGATGGAACAGGATGTAGCGCGGCTGCGCGGTGACCTGGGCGCAGCGCGAGCAGGTCAGTGGCTGCGGGTGGGGATCGGTCGGGTCGATCAGCCCGGCCGGGGCCGGCAGACGCGATTTGCGCTCATAGTCGCCGCGCTGATCCGGGTCGATCAGGACCTGGTAAGCATGTGTAACATCAAGGAATTCCTGGCGCGCTTCCTCGGACGGATTGCGATCGGGATGCAGCAGCTTGGCCTTGTAGCGGAAGGCAGCCTTGATCTCCGACGTGTCGGCCAAAGGCCCAACGCCCAGCGTACGATAGTAGCCGAGAGGGTCGGAGAGAGACCGGCTTTCTTGGTCCAGCATGTCGATATGGGGTCCGTTCGGCAAAAGACTTCGTTTATCTAACCCGAAGGTTCAAGCAAAAATCGTGCCGATAGCTAGGCAAAAATTATGCCGTTAGCGTCGCCTGTCAAGCGCGGCGTGGTGACGAACCGTCCGTCGGGATGGAAGGCGACCGAGCCCTCCAGACCGAAATTGAGCAGGCCATTGATGAACAGCGCGTCGATATCGCGGCGCATTTCGCCGGGCAGCGCCGTCGTCGTGCGGATGATCAGGTCGAAGCGCTTGTGCTGGCGCTTGACCAGCCCGTCGAACTGCATCGGCCCCAGCCGCGACAGATCGAGATCGAGCAGGAAGCGCGTGCCTTTCTCGCGCTCGGCCGCCGCCATCTTGCCTTGGCGCTGACGAACGGTAAGCCGGAGATTGGTGATCTCGCCGCCCATCAGGAATGGGATCATCAGGCTGCGCCAATCGCCCTCGGACGGTCCCTGCACCGGAGTCGAGGCCGCTTCCCAATGGCGGGCCAGAGAGTCCAGCGCCTGAGGGGCTGCGTGGGACAGGGCGGTCGTCAGCCCATCGCCGAGAAAGCGGGCGAGTCCCTGAGGCTGATCGGCGGTCGCCATCGCGGACAATAACTGCGCGGCCAGTTTCTGCCCGGGCGCCGGGATCCTCTCGCGCACCGCGTCGGCCAGCGCGTCGCCGCCGGCGGGGCTGGCCTGCGCCGTGTCGATCAGCTGGGCGACCCGTTTCGGCAGGATGCGGTCCGGCGGATCGTCGGGCAGGGGTGTCGCTGACGTGAAGACGGGCGGCGGCACCGGTTTGCCGACCAGCTGCAGGGTCACTTTAGCGTCGGGCGGCAAGGTCTGCGGCCCGATGTCGAGCGCGATCAGGCCGATCGGCGTGCGCACCAGGGGCTTGCCGGCGTCGGTGTTGGGCAGCACCTGGCCGCTGACTTCCGCCGGTGGCGGCGCGGGCGCGGGCGCGGGCGGCGGGGCGGAAGAGGCCGGCGGCGGGGGAGCGGCCGTCGCCACCGGACTGGGCGCGGCTGTCGGCGGCTGCGGCGAAGCTTGAGGCGGTGAAGCAGGCGCGGCGATCGCCGGTGCCGGTGCCGCCGGTGCCGGTGCAGGGCTGGGGGGCGATGGTGCGATCGAGGCCGTTGGAGCGGGCGTTGGTGCAAGCGCGGCGGCGGGAGATGCCGGCGCGGCAGGCGGCAGCGATTGCTGGGGGGCCGGTTCCACTTCGGGCGCCACTTCGGGCACTGTTTCGGCGCCGGCACCGACGGCGGGAGCCGGTGCCGGCGTCTGTGCAGTGGCTGGCGTCGTCGCCAGCGCCGGCGTCGTCGCCAGCGCTGGCGTTGGACTGGGAGACGCGGACGCCGGAGCGGGCGTCTCTTCCACCGTCTCCGGTTCGGGGCCGGACTGCTCGGGTGGCGGGGTGAGGCCGGTGATGCGCACCGTCAGGGTGGTACCGCTCGGCAGGGCAGGATCGGATGACGTGACCAGAGTCGCCGGAATGCCGGGCGATGGCGGCGGTTTCGGCGCCATCTGCACCGTCGCCACGGAAGGGGGCGGCCCCGGCGTGGACGCGGTCGAGACGGACGGCGGCGGCGGCGGGGCGGAAATCGTCGCCGGCGTCGCCGGGCGGTCATTGACCGCCA
>Ga0302314_10009388_pt1 | contig 17301 bp, 12 predicted proteins | sample III_Palsa_N2_3_FD_200533 | JGI IMG/M metagenome (GOLD analysis project Ga0302314, IMG submission 200533) | Peat permafrost microbial communities from Stordalen Mire near Abisko, Sweden - III_Palsa_N2_3 | ecosystem: Environmental > Terrestrial > Soil > Palsa > Peat permafrost | place: Sweden...
TGTTTGACCCGGATAACCACCTCACCCAACCCTCTCCCCCATCGGAATGGCGGAGAGGATAAGAGGGCCTCTCACTGTCGCCAAAGGGCTATTTTCCAACCAGAATGGGGAGAAGAGGTAAGAGGCCGCTTCGCGGCAGGGACAGAAGAAGACCCCCTCACCCTACCCTCTCCCGCCATCGGAATGGGGGAGAGGAGAGGACGAAGACCTCCCCTAGCCCCTCCACTTCGTAAAGGGGAACCAGAAAGGGATTAGTTGGTGCGGGGTTTCATTAATTTGGGGCCGTAGCTGGCCCATAGGTAGGAGCCTACGACTAGGGCGCCGGCGATTACCTGGGCTACAAGGGTTATTGTGTCGGGGAATACGGAGAACCATACGCCGGCCCAATCCGGGATGTTGATATTGAGCGGGTGGCTTGGGAGCCAGCCGGCTTGCTGCATTTCCTGGGCTTGTTCGCCTACCATAACGAGGAGCACGACACCGAGCAGGACGCCGGTGACGATGAGCATCTTCTTGTAGGGGAGCTTTTTGTGTCCGGCGAAGGACAGGGCGGCTACCATAAGGGTTAATCCGAGGCCGATGGCTGCGCCTTCGAGGATGACCATGTTTCCGGCTCTGAGGCGAAGGTTCTGCAGGAAGAGGACGATTTCGAAGCCTTCGCGGTAGATGGCGGCGAAGCCTAGAAGCGCGAGGCCCATGAAGGTTTTACCGGCGGCGTCGTTGGCGGACTCCATCAGGTCTTTACGGCGCTCGTTCAGTCCGGAGATCCAACCTGTCCAGTAGATCTTGTGGAAGAACCAGTTCATGACAACGAGGAGCACGACAATGGCGAGCATTCCGGTGGCTGCCTGGATCTTAAGCTCGGGGGCGCTGACATCGGAGATGATTGCGACGACGATGAACCAGGTGGCGAGCGTTGCGGCAAAGGCGGCGACTGCGCCGATCGGGACGGCTTTCAGGTAGTCTTTGTTGCTGCTGCGCGCCATGCCGGCGGTGACTGTAGCCAGGACGAGGATGGCTTCCAGTCCTTCACGGAATACGAGTACTCCGGCACTCATGACCATTCCGAAGTGGCTTAAGCTGGGGGTGGTGGGATCGGGGTTTCCGTGGGCTGTCACTGCCTGCCACACGAGCACTCCCACAACGAGCGCGATAGCTAAAGCAATTACAACAGGCTTTATTACGGGCATTTGGAACCAGCTTGTCCGCTTCACGGGTGAACCAGGATTGAATACTGAGGCGCTCATAACGATTTCCCACTCATAGACGCCTCAGTTCAAAGATAGTTCATGAAGCGAAGTTTCTATATCCGACGTATTTGGTCTACGACTCTTTTTATCGGATACAGAATACCTTTAGCCGACGAGGATGTCAATAGTGTTAATGATAAAAATTGTTGCAGATGTTCCGTGTGACGGGCGCGGAGCACCCAGCAATGGTCTGATCGCAAACTTCTGAGCCAGGCTGTGTGGACGGATAGTTGTGTATCAGTTCGCAGCCTGTGAGCTCGGAGCTCTGCCAGATGGTGGTTGGAGTCAGCCATTTCGCGTGGCCGTCGAAGAAGGCTGAGTTCATGCCTCCCTGATGCCGGCTTGCCATTTTGACCATGCCGGTGGGATAGCCTGCTTCCGGAGCCAGACAGGCTGGTCCGGTGTTGACGTCGCTGCCCGCCTGACACTCGTCGCCGTCGAAGGGCTCCATCCAGGTTTCGCTGTTGGCTTTCGTTCCCGTAGTTCCTACTCCGTTGTCGACGAAGGACCACTTTTCGGTAATGACGATGGTTTCCGTGGGATCATCGATCTGAGCGAGGGTGAGATCTTCGGCGGTGTCCGAGGCGACGAAGGATCTTGGGATGGTGAGGTTGCCCTGGGCATCGGCGCTTAGCGGAGGGTTGGCGTCGCTGGGGCACTTGTACACGCCGACGGACTTCTCATACGGCATCAACTCATTCCACCACTGGGCCTGATCGTAGGCGATGGGGCTGGTCGTGGAGTTGATCCATGCTCCGGAACGGGTGGTCGTGACTGCCGTGGACGATTTGCCTATACGGTCGAAGAGTCTTTCGTCATAGTCTTGCACATACATCTGGACGCCTGTTGCGATCTGTTTCATGTTGGAAAGGCAGGAGATCTCTCTGGCTTTCTCGCGAACTTGAGCGAAAACGGGAAAAAGTATAGCCGCGAGAATCGCTATAATTGCTATCACGACGAGGAGTTCTATAAGAGTAAAGCCTCTTTTGTTTTTGGTGTTCAATTTCTATGCCCTCTAATACCGACTTATTTAGTCGGAGACTATTTTTGTCGGGGATAGGATAGCATTTTGAAAACGGGTTTGTCAAGATTAGAGGAAATTAATTTTCAAAAAAATGGCCCTGTTTTCGCGGGGCGAAGCCCATTAGCGCGGCCCGGTGGACGATCGTTTAACGAGGGAGACGGGCAAGACATTGATTGAGTTGCCGGCCTCTCCGCCGTCGAGCATGGAGAGAACCGCGTCTATGGCGGCGCGTCCGATCTCTTCAAAGGGAACCGAGATACTAGTGAGCCCTTTGTGGGCTCCTTCTATAATGTTGTCCAGCCCAGTAATGGACAGATCTTCAGGGACTTTTAGACCGCGTTCCGCAGCCAGCCTCCAGAGCCCAAGTGCGAACAGGTCGTTGGCGCAAACTACGGCAGTCGCTCCGGAAGAGAGCACCTGGGCTGCAAGAGGTCTTGTTTCTTTACCTATCTCGTCCTGACCGTCCAGGAAGCCCCAGAGGTCTCCCCAGGTATCGCCCCGCGCAATGAATTCGAAGTGGCGTGGGCCGAAGGCATCGAACATGGCGTTGCGGTAGCCGCTGAGGCGCTCGTCGGCTTCTTTGTTTCCAACGGGTCCTGCAATGTGAGCAATCTTTTCGTGACCGAGGCCAATGAGGTGCTGCACGGCCTGCCGGGTGCCGTCGCTGTTATTGCCGAGGACTTTGCCGACGCCTTCTGGCGGATCGGCGCTGTAGCACTCGACGATTGGGATCTTGCGTCGAACCAGGGCTTCGGAGATTTCGCGGCGGTTTTCTCCGACAAAGATAAAGCCGTCGCATCTGCGGTCCAGGAACTGTGATTCCGATCCGGGCTTAACCCAATCTGGCTCGGAGCGAAGAAAAATCGTAAGGTCGTGGTCGAGTGCTTTGGCCCGGCTGCACATGCCTTTAAAGGTTGGGTATCCGACGGCGCCCTGCATTTCCTGAAGAAATACGATGCCGATGGCGTTTGTGCGTACGTGCCGGTTCTGGGCTGAGGTGCGCACGGGGATGTAGTCCAGCTCGCGGATGGCTTTGAGGACTCGTTTGCGAGTTTCCTCTCCCATCTGCCCAGGGGAGGATCGCAGCACGTTGGAGACTGTCATTGGGGACACTCCGGCGAGTTGCGCTACCTGCCTGATTGAAGCTCTAGTCGTCATGCGAACTGTATTCCTTGTCAGCGAACCGTCATTACTTTATAGTAAAATCATATGATAACAGACGTGAAAATTGCTGTCAATGGACGGTGCATTTAATACTCCAACCGACGACCATGGAGCGGAAGGTGTCCCAGCCGTCGGCGGCGACGAGGACTACGTGGGGGACTACGAAGGCTATGAAGTACCACATGATCCAGAAGTGCCATTCGCGGGCTGTGTCGTAGCCGTGGAAGAGGCCTTGGAGCCAGGCGAGGGTTGCGCCTTTGTGGAGGGCCCAGCCGCTGGCGACGATGAGGAAACCGGCGATGGGCATGGAGAAGTAGGCTCCGCGCTGGAGGGCGTTGTACTTGGTTTCTATGTGCGGATGGGGCCAGGGTTTGTGCGCGAGTTTGGCGGGAAGCAGGCCGATGTAGTATCGGATCATGGCGAAGGCTTGCGCGGGGTCGCTTGGTCTGGGGAGAAGGGCTTTGTATCCGCCGCCGAGGATTAGTCCCAGGACATAGAGCACTCCGTTGGCCATAAAGAGATAGGCGAAGAGCCAGTGCAGGTTGAGGGCTGTTGCGAGTTCTCCGGTTCCGAGGCTGAAGTGGTTGTAGAACCAGTCGGGAGGGCTCGGGTAGTTATGCTGGCCGGGGACGTGCTTGCAGACCCAGATCCCGATGGACGCGAAGTAGTCGGTGGTTTGATCGGTACTTGGTTGTCCTGTGGAAGGATCTACTGTGGCGTAGGTTTGCGGGGCATGCTCGAAAACGGGGGAAGCCCAGTAGATGGAGAGGCCGGTGACGGTGAGCATGAGCAGGATCGGAATGTTTAGCCAGTGGGAGATGCGCACCAGGATGTGGTGCTTGGGGATGACCTGGATGGAGGCTGCTGGAAGAGATGATTTTGCCGGCTTTGCTGCTATGGCCATGTGCGTATCCTTTCGATATTATCCCGCTTGATGGATAAGCTTCTCGATTAAATTCGACATTTGCCGTGTGCCATCAGCGCCGTCGGCGTCGAGTTCCCCAACCCACTGATACCGGATGATACCTTTCTTGTCGACAAGATAGACAGTAGGCCAGGATTCCTGGTTCCAGCGGTTCCAGTTGACGTAGTTGGTATCGACGAGGACCGGGTAGGTAATCTGGTATTGATGGGTGCGCCGTTTTACGAAGCTGGCCGCGTTCTCCCATTTTGTCTCCGGTGTATGGATGCTCAGGACTTCGACGCCGTCCGCACGAAACTTATCGGCCCAGCGGGCGTAGGTGATGATGGCGGCGGCTGTGAGAAGTGAATTGTGGTGCACTGGTGCGGTCCTCGGTTTGGTGGTCTGAGTGTGCAACGATTGAGGTGGGGGGGAAGTTCCATTTTTAGGAGCCGACAGGATTGAATCAAGGCAAGGAGCAGGACCCCCTCATCTCAATCTTCTCCCACCATGGGAATGGGGGAGAAGAGGCAGGAAACGGAGGGGGACAGGAGAGGACAGGAGCTACTCCGCTGGGCTTAACTATTCTGGGGCGGTGAAGTGGTAGGTTCCGGAGGTTATTTCGTAGATGTTGAAGCCGGGTTCGGTTTTGGTGAAGGTTACTCCTGGGGAGGTGCTTGCTGTTTTGTCGCTTTCTATGACGGTGGCGGGGTCGGTGGAGGGGACCCATATGGTTGCGGTGGTGTTGGCTGGGATGGTTATGTCCCACTGGAAGAGGTTGTTGACGGTTCTCCAGTTGCTGATGATTTTACCGTGTATGCTGTCGTAGGAGGCGCTTGCACTGGTTAGGCCGGGTCCTGGATGCGGGTGCATGAGGATGTGGGCGAAGCCGGGTTGGTTGGGGTCGGTGTCTATGCCGGCGACGTCGCGGAAGAGCCACTCGCCCACGGATCCCAGGGAGTAGTGGTTGAAGGAGTTCATGCCGGGATCCTGGAAGCCTTTTTCCGGGGTGTAGCCGTCCCAGCGTTCCCAGATTGTGGTTGCGCCCTGGCGGACGGAGAAGCCCCAGCTTGGAAAGGTGTCCGTTAAGAGCAATTTATAGGCGATGTCGTTCAGCCCGTTGGCGGTGAGGGTTGGGCAGAGATATCCTACGCCGACGAATCCAGTGGAGAGGTGGTCGTTTTTGGCGTGGATGGCGGCGGCCAGGTGCTGTGCGGCGAGAAGGCGCAGACTCTCGGGCAGGAGATCCCAGTGCAGGGCTAGGACGTAGCAGGTCTGGGTATCGCCCTGAATGGTTCCATCGGGATGGACGTAGGCTGTATTAAACGCGGACTTTATATGGTCCAGGAGGGCGTCGTACTTTTGGGCGTCGGCTGTGCGGCCGAGAGCGCGGGCCATCTGGGCCATGAGGTTGGCGTCATGGGCGTAGTAGGCGGTTGCTAGGACTTCCCTGGGCGTGTCGGCTCCTATGTTGAGCCAGTCGCCAAAGTCGTTGTTGCGGCGCTGCAGCCAGAGGCCGTTTGGATTAACGCTGGTGATGTAGTCCATCCAGCGTTCCATGGAATCCCAGTGCTTCCGGATGAGTCCGGTGTCGCCGTAGGCCTGCCAGACGGTCCATGGGACTATGACGCCGGCATCGCCCCAGGCGGGAGCTCCGTCGTTGAGGTCGACCATGCGGGGTGAGACGTCTGAGTAGCCGCCTTGCGAGGATTGGCCATCTTCGACATCTTGTATCCATTTTTCGTAGAACGCGGCGACGTCTCTGTTGTAGGTTGCAGTGCGGGCGAAAATCTGGGCGTCACCCATCCATCCGAGGCGCTCGTCGCGCTGCGGGCAGTCGGTGGGGACGCTCAGGAAGTTGCCTCGCTGGCCCCAGACTATGTTGCGCTGGATCTGGTTGACCAGAGGGCTGGAGCAGGTAAATGTTCCGGTTGGGGTGAGGTCGGAGCCGGCGACGCAGCCGGCGATCATATCAGGCGTGGGCTGGCTGGAGTAGCCTGTCATCTCGACGTAGCGGAAGCCGTGGAACGTGAAGTGCGGCTCCCAGGTTTCTGTGCCTGAGCCCTTGCAAATATAGGTGTCTGTGGCGCGGGCGGTGCGCAGGTTGGTGGTGTACAGGGACCCGTCGGGGTTGAGGACTTCTCCGAAGCGCAACTTCACCGCGGTGCCGGCCGAAGCTTTGACGCTCAGCTTAACCCAGCCGACCATATTTTGTCCAAGATCAAAGATGTAGGTCTTTGGTTGGGGCTGCGTGATATGCTGGGTCGGCATGTATTGCGTGATAACGACGGGCGGTCCCTGGGCTCCGGCTAAGACTGGCTGGGATTCGGGTGTGTCCAGAACTCCGTAAACGGCCTTGACTATAACAAGTGCGCCGTTGGGTTCACCGGGACCGGGAATGTGTATTTGTTCTTTTTCGCCGACGGTTTGGGAGTGGGCAACTCCGTCGAGGGTGTAGTTCACGCGGAGCTGCTTCACAGTCTGGTAGGCTGGATCACCGGCGAGATCGTTGCTTGCGGTCACGACGACTGTGTTATTGTTGACGAGGGCCCTGACCTGGGCTGTGACGTCACGCTGATGCGGGATGGCATCGACGGTATCGAGGGAGACGGGCTGCCAGCCTTCGGCATGGGAGGTTGATGGGAGGTCCCAGCCAGTGAGTTCCTGGCGGGCGTCGTAGGATTCTCCCTGCAGCAGGTCGGCATAGAGAACTGGGCCTGTTCTTGCTTGCCATGATGGGTCGGATACAACAATCTGATGGGTGCCGTCGGCGTACTCAATGTTGATTTGAAGAAGAAGACCGGGACGAGCTCCGTAGAGGTTGCGCTGGTGGGCGAATCCGTAGTATCCGCTGTACCAGCCGTCGGCCAGGATCGCCCCGATTGTATTGGCGCCTTGATGGAGTGACGAGGTGATGTCGTAGGTCTGGTAGTCGATGTGCTTCGTGTAGTCGGTCCATCCCGGCGCCAGGAAGGCGTTACCGACCTTTGCACCGTTAAGATGAAGTTCATAGACTCCGTGGGCGGTGGCGAAGACGGTGGCCTGCTTGATGGGTTTGGTCAGCATGAAAGTTCGGCGCAGGTAGGGCGCTGGAGGAAGGGTATCCCCGTTTACCTGTGTATCCGTGGGAGTCTGGGCGCTGATCCAATGGGCCTTCCAGTCTGAAGGCGCGAGTAATCCCATCTGCCAGAGGGCGACGGGGCTGTAGGGTGCACGGTTGCCGTCGTTGTCCCATACCTGTACTTTCCAGTAGCAGACCGTGCCTGAGGACGGCGGAGCGCCTTGATAGGGAATTGCGACGGACTGATTTGACGCAATTTTGCCGCTGTCCCACAGAGTGCCTTTACCGGCGTTTAGATCCGAGAGGCTCTTTGACACCAGGATGCGGTAGGCGCTCTGGCCTTCGCCGCGCTGCTGCGCGCTTAACTGCCAGCTAAGCCGCGGAGACAGGGTTTGAATTCCACGCGGATCGGTGAGGTATTCACAGCTCAGGCTGCCACTGCGCATCCCCGAGACGCCGGTGATGGGCTTCAGGTTTGTAGCGGTATGGCGCGCTGCCATAACGATTGGAGTTTGGGCTAAAACGGCGTGTGCGCAGCTGCTGGAAAGCAGGACTGCAGTCGCCGCCATAACGAGAGCAGGTTGTGAATGGCTCATTGTCATCGGAAATCCTTGTCGTCCCTAAAAATTGTAGTGGTTGATGTTATCTTTGTTGAAAACCAGAATATTGCCCAGCAAGATCTTGTCTCCATCAACCTTTAAGTCTCCCAGACGTCCGGCGTGGAAGGTAGTGGCGCCCGGTTTAAGCTTCCCAGTGGCGACTGCTTCCGCTGCGTAGACGGTGAGATAGCCGAGGTCCTGCGTATTCCAGAGTATTACGGATTTTACGGTGCCTCCCATAACGTAGGGCTTCATGTCGTTGGGGGTGGACAGTCCCGTGACAAGGACCTGACCGGATTTTCCGGCCTGCTTAATGGCTTCCGCGGCGCCTGGGAAGGCCACGCTGCTGATACCGAAAACGCCTTTGAGATCGGGATAGGTCTTCATAAGATCCTGCGTGACCTGAAAGGCTACGTTCTGGTTGTCGTTGCTGGGCTTTATGGCGACAAGCTGGAGTTTTGGGTACTTTTTGAGGCGGTCCTCTATGTACTTGATCCACTCGTTCTGGTTGGACGCGGTGAGGGTGGCCGTTACGATGGCGACCTTGCCGGTGGCGTCGGTGGGAGCGGCCGTGCCTGCGATGTCTTTGGCCATGGTGTCTACCAGGGCGTCGCCGATTTGCTCGGAGGTGGCCTGGTCGACGAAGAACTCACGGGACGCTGGGGGCGCATCGGCATCCCAGGTGAGCACGTGCACACCCTGCTGGCGCGCTTTGATCATGGCCGGGGAGAGAACGTTGGGATCGTCGGGAGAGACGCAGATTACGTTGGCTCCCTTCAGAGTCCAGGATTCTATGAGCGAGGCGGCCTCTTCGGGAGCGCCGTCGGTGGGACCGTCGTAGACAAGGTTGACGTCGCTCAGTTCCTTGGCCGCTTGTTCGGCTCCCTGATCACAGGAAGTAAAGTAGGCGATCCCCTTTTGTTTGGGGAGAAGATAGACATTAACCGGCTTGCCGGCTGTGGCTCCGGAGGTGGATGTGGTCTTTGTTCCGCAGCCGGCTGTGAGGACGGAGACGCAGAGCATGGCGAGCGGGAGAGAACGAATAATGGTTCGCATGAGTAATCCCTTTGGTTCGATATTTTGAGGCGCGCGCGCCGGTGAACGTTGATTACCGGGCCTTTGGCGAGAGCAGGCTGTCGGCAAGGACGGACAGAATAAGCAGCATGCCGATGACAATGAGATTGAGTTCGTCCCGGTTCCATTGCCAGGAGACAAACTCACGCGTTTCGTGGATAAGGAGCACGCCGAGCACGGTTCCGAAGAGTCGTCCCCGGCCCCCGAAGATGCTCGTTCCGCCCAGGACTACAGCCGTGATTACTCCGAGTTCCATGCCGGCGCCGACATCGGCCTTGGCTGTGTTGCGGCGGGCGACGAAGAGAAGCGCGGCGAGAGCGGCCATCAGTCCCGAGGATGTATAGAGCCAGAACTTGATTTTGGAAACAGCGATTCCGGAATACCGCGCGGCGGTTTCGTTGTAGCCGATGGCCGAGAGCCAGAGTCCGAGCGGGAGGCGCGTTACGCAGAGCCCAATGGCCACGAGAAAGACCAGGAAGATGAGGCCCGGGATGGGGAAGCCGAGCAGTGTCCCCTGCCCCAGTTGGGTGAAGCTGTCTGGAAAGCCTGAAACGGGACGTCCGAGGCTCAGTCCCTCGGCGATGCCGCGGTATGCGGCAAGAGTTGCTAGGGTAGCGATGAGCGGATGGACCCGGACGTAGGCGACGAAGAAGCCGTTGAGCGCACCGGCCAGACCGCCGACGGCAAGTGTAAGGAGCGCACAGACGCCAATGGGCAGGTGGGCCTGGTAGGACAATCCGAAGGTGACCGCGCTGAGGGCCATGGTCGATCCGACGGAGAGATCTATGCCTGCGGTCAAAATAATGAGAGTCATGGGAAGCGCAATAAGCGCAAGCTCCCAGACGTGGGTGGACAGCCCGATCTGCGCGGTTGGAGTGAGGAAGTTCGGGCTGAGTGCATAAGCCAGGCCAAGGAGGCCGGCAAGCAGCACCAATAGGACAATCTCCTGGCGGGATGGCAATATTCCGCGCAGGGCGCTGCCTTTGGAAGGCTTTGCTGGCTGTTCTATGATGGGTTTATCGAGCTGTTCTGTACTCATCGTGCCTCATGTCGTTTCGAAGTGAGGTGGTCGGCCAGGACGGCGACGAGGATGAAGGCTCCCTGAATGGCGCGTTCCCAGTAGGTGACGGAAGGTCCCAATCTAAGAAAGATCAGCATGGGGCTGATGACACTCAGAAGCAGGGCTGCCAGCACCGAGCCTGTGACGGTGCCACGGCCTCCGCTGATGGATGTGCCTCCGACGACGACGCAGGTTACGACAAGAAGCTCGAGTCCCTGACCGACTCCGGAGTCGATTACGCCGAGTTTGGGCACGCTTACGACGGCGGCTACGGCAGTGAGGAAGCCTGTAAGTGTAAAGACGAAGAGCTTAAGGCCTCGCACGGGCAGACCGGCCAGGCGCGCCGCTTCGGGGTTGCTTCCACTGGCGTAGATACGGCGGCCAAGGGGGGTCTCCCTGGCGATCAAGATGGCGAGACAAACCACCACGGCGGCCGTCCAGAGGCTGATCGGTATTCCGAGGAACTGCCCGATGCCGAAGAAGCGCAGCGCCGGGGGGAGATCGGTGATGAATTGTCCGTTAATCAGTGTCAGATTTATCCCCTGGAGAACGGTGAGCATTCCTAGGGTGACGATGATCGACGGCATCCGGCCAAAGGCGACGAGCACTCCGTTGATCAGTCCGATGAATGCGCCGAGCAGCAGGGTGACGGCGATGCCGAGGGCAACGGACAGACCGGCGTGCGTGGGAGAGGTGATTTGCCCCATGACTGTGGCCAGAAGTCCAAGGAGGGATCCGACGGAAATATCGATCTCGCCCAGGACAATGACGAAGGTGAGTCCGCAGGCGATGATGACGGATGGAACGCTTGCGACCAGAATATCACCAAGATTGCCGGCGGTGAGAAAGGAATGGTTGGCGCATCCCACACCAATTACGGTGAGGACTAGAAGCGCAAGGACGTTGTATTCGCGCTGACGCGCAAGGCGGCTGAGTATGGTCACGCGGCTATTCCTTCCGCAGGCAGGGCTAAGGCGAGGATGGCCTCTTCGTTTGCCTGCACCCTGGAGAGTTCGCCGGAAATGACGCCTTCGCGCATGACCAGTATCCTGTCGCTGAGGGCAAGAATTTCCGGGAGATCCGAGGAGATGATGAGAGTCGCCATGCCATTTCGGGCGAGCTTCTGGACGATCTTGTAGATCTCCGCCTTGGCGCCGACATCCACGCCGCGGGTGGGCTCGTCGAGGATAAGCACGCGGGGGGAGATGGCGAGCCATTTGCCAAGAGCGAGCTTCTGCTGGTTTCCTCCCGAAAGGGTGTTGGCGGCAACGGCAGGTGAGGCCGCTTTGACCAAGAGGTCGCGCAGCGCCTCTTGCACCAGAGCGTTTTCTTTGGCTGCGGACCGAAAGATGCCGGTTTTAACGGATCCGAGGACGGAGAGGAGCAGGTTTGATGCTACCGAGAGGGGCAGCACGAGTCCCTGGCGCTGCCGATCCTCCGGAACAAGCGCGATGCCGCGTTTAATGGCTGTTTGGACGGATCCCGGTTTGAGTGCGGCGCCTTCGACAGTTACCGTGCCGCTGTCTGCTCTATCAACGCCAAATATAGAGGCGGCAACTTCGGAACGTCCGGCCCCGACCAGTCCGGAGAGTCCGACAACCTCGCCGGCCCGGAGGGAAAAGGAGATGTTTTTGAATGCGCCTTGCCGAGTTAGTCGATCGACATTGAGAACGACGCGGTCGGTTGCGGCACTCGCAGGGCTTTCCTCGGCCAGCAGGTCTCGCCCGACCATCAGTCGAACGAGATCGTTTCTGGAGACATCGCCGATGGGCCGCGTTTCGACGAGTTTGCCATCGCGGAGGATGGTGACTCTGTCCGCCAGTTCAAACACTTCCTCCAGCCTGTGGCTGATGTAGAGGATGCTGGTTCCTTCTTTTTGAAGCTGGCGGATGATGCGGAACAGGGTTTGGGTTTCGCGGGCGGAGAGAGATGCCGTGGGCTCGTCCATGATCAACAGACGGCTCTGATGCGACAGGGCGCGGGCGATGCCGACCATCTGGCGTTGCGCAAGGGAGAGCTCTTCCAGCGGGCGTTTCAGGTCGATCTTTTCTCCGAGTCTGTCCATGAGGGCCTGGGCCTCACGCTGCATTCTTGGGCGGTCTAGCAGCCAGGCGGCTCGGCGCGGTTCGCGTCCGACAAAGATGTTGACGACGGCGCCCAGATGCGAAAATGCTGTCGATTCCTGATGCAGGGCCAGGATGCCGGCGCTTTCCGCAACTCGAATATCTCCGGGTTGTATGGGAGATCCATCGACCAGGACCTCTCCTGCGTTGGGGCGAACTACTCCAGAAAGGCACTTTATGAGGGTGGACTTTCCGGCGCCATTTTCTCCCATCAGAGCGTGAATTTCTCCAGCTTCGATCGAAAAGCTGACATCGGTCAGGGCGCGCACTCCGTCGTAGGATTTGCTCAGATTGTTGATTTTTAGGAAGGGTGTTGACATGTAATATTGCTTGTTTTCAGGCTTGTACTGCGATAACGGCGACAAACCTTAAACATTTACGGGCGGCAAAATCCAAAGAAAATCCAAAGACTTTTTTAGAATAGCATGAAACGGATTGATTGTCAATAGAATTGGCAAACTTGCGGAGATTAACTCCAAATTGGATCCAAACGCAATTGAGATGGATTCTGTGCACCAAAGCTAGGTCCTGTGGCATGGTTTCTAGCCCTGGGAGTAGCCATGTCCTGAAACGTCATGGGTGTGCATGCGGCCCCATGGTTGCCACAGGGCTGGAAACTATGCCACAGGTTTAATATCTTCCATCACCATCCGGATTTTCGGAGTAAGACCCCCCTCAATCCCCCCACTTCGTAGAGGGAGGTTACGTTTGCTCGTATCTGTAAGATTTGTGCGCTCTTTTGCCCTTCCAGATAAAGACATGACGCAGAGTTATTTGGGGGGTGGGACGTTTTGCAGGAGGGAGACGGCGCAGGAGCATTCCCAGGCGGTTACGGGTTTTTCGGGGGTGGGAGCGCCCCAGTGACCCCACGTTAAGCCCTGAGTGTTTTGGTGATCGATGACGGTCTGAGCGTTTTCGTTCAGCCAGGACAGGATTTCGGTGTTGCCGGTTTCTCTGGCCCAGAGGCCGCACCATCGGGCGAAGATGCCTTTGAAGCCGGCGTTGTCGCTCTCTCCTTTGCCGGCTTCGTATTCGTTCATGATGACTGCGTGCTGGTCTGTGTAGTGGTCTCTGGTGTGGCGGGCTGCGGCAAGAGCGTAGGGTTCGTAGTCCTGGGTGCCTGTGAGTTTATTCAGCAGGTGGGCTGCGCCGATGAAGGTTCCCTGATTGTAGCTTGTGACGCCGCCATGGACTACCCCTTCGGCAGAGATGTTATCGTGGATCAGGCCGTTGGGTTCGTATAGGGTCGTGCGTTCCCAATCGAATGCTGCCTTTGCTTTGTCCAAGTACTCTTCCCCGGCTCCGGATTGGAAGAGGAGCAGAGCGGCAACGGCAGCTGGGCCGGAGATGCACGCATTCTTGGATGTGTTGTCTGTTGTCCACCATAGGCCACCGTTTACCGAATCGTACGCACGCTCCCATGTTAGATCGAAGCAGGCCTTTGCCTGGGTGAAGTACTGCTTGTTCTGGGTGATCTGATAGGCGCGCACCGTGGCCATGGTGATCCACATGAGGTCGTCGTTGTAGATGTTTTCGGACCAGTCCGGCCCGTGAACCTTTGTAAAACCCTTGAGAAGATCTATGACCAGTTGTTTATGGCTGTCGTCGTGGGTTCTGTCGTAGATGTCTTCCGCCATTTCGATTTCTTCGGCCATGCGCCAGAAATCCAGTGGACCAGGATACTTTCGGGATTCGTTATCGATAACGAAGTTTCCGACGCCGTCCTGGTTTGTATAGAAGGCCTTAAGAAAGCTCTCGATGGCGGTGTCCTGGTCGCTTGACCTGTAGGGTTTGGTCTGGGTTAATACGGTATCCGGAGTGTTCATGTTGAGCTTTCCAATAAGGTGAGGCTGCGCGCAGCCGAGTTGGTGGCATTATGGCATGATTTTCGAATTCTCCGAAACGCGGCTGCTTTCCCTGACGATCAGTTTGCAGGGAAGCTCGATCGAAGTGAACGGGGATGATGGATCTTTGAATCGCCTGAGGAGCAACTCGGCGGCGTTCTTGCCTATTTCTTCATAGGGCTGGGCAACAGTGGTCATTCCGAGGCCATTCGGGTGGGATGGGGTAATGTTGTCGAATCCTGTCAGGGCGACGTCTTCGGGAACGGAGAGGCCGAGTCCCTTGAGGTGGTCGACCAAATCGCAGGCGGCGTAGTCGTTGAAGACGGCAGCGGCGGTGGGGCGTTCTCCCTTTGGCAGACGGAAAACAGAATCGACCACAGTCCATTCAAAGTCTCTATTCTGGGCCGGTATGGTCAGGACGATTTCGTTGATGTTTGCTTTACGAACCGCGTCAAGGTATCCCAGCATGCGGTCCTGGACGGACTGGATTACTTCGCATTTTGTAACGTAGGCGATGCGCCGATGGCCCTGTTCCACCAGGTGCATGACTGTGTCGTACATGGCTTGGTAGTTTGCGGGGCCCACAAAATCGGTTTCGATGGGGGTGACACGTCGATCGATCATGATCAAGGGGGTGTTCTGTAGAACTTGCTGCACGAGAGCATGGTTGCTGCGGTAGGCGTAGGGGTAGAAGATGGCTCCGCCGAAGCCTCGATCCATGACGTATCTCAGATGGGCGGCTTCGCGCTCGGCATTGTCCTTTTCCTCTCCCACCTGTCCGAGATCCAGAAAGACGGTGTGGTAGCCGACACCGATGAGCGTGTGGTTGATTCCCCAGAAAATACGCTGCTGGGATGTATTGGTCTGCTGCTCGAGTCCGCCGCCTCCTCCATGCCACATGATGAGAGCGACTAGGTTTGAGGCGGAGATCGGATCCCGGGCGCTGGACGACACGGACGATTCGGATCTGCCTGACTGGTTCTGCCCGGCGCTGGTAACTATGGGGCGGCAGTTGGGGCGGCGGTCCACCAGGCTATCGCGGACGAGTTGGTTGACGGCCGCTCGCACGACTCGCCTGTCCACATCGAGGTCTTCGGCCAGGATACGTTCGGTTGGGAGCCATTCGCCAATCTGATAGTGACCGGAGTTGATACGGTCGCGCAGCAGTTTAACAACAGCGTTGTACGCACGAATTGCGGAAGGGGGCAATTCTTGTGATTTTTTCGTCAGTGTCGGTGGCATTTTGATACGCTTCCTGTTATTGCTCTTTTGCGCGGCCGACGGTAATTAGGACACAGCCGTGGGCGGGAACGTCCGCGGCATAGCCGCCGTCTGGGCTGCCTTCGTCTTCGTGCATCCAGAGATCGCGCACGGGCTGCTTTCCGGAGCGGCCTATGGAAGACCAGCGAACGCCGACCCGGATCGGCCAGGCGTATGGATTCACCAGACCGACGGCCGTTGTGCCGTTCCAGAGCGGACGGGCCCAGACTTCGCCGCCGTCGCGGTCGGGAGTAACCTGGCGCGCGGGCTTTCCGAGAGGATCCTGGTCTATGTCGAGAGCCTCGTCGTTAGTTAGAAGCGCTTTTGTGAACTCATCGAGATGGTTCAGGTCGCAGCCGACGATGAGCGGTGCGGCGAACAGGCACCACATGGATACATGGAGGATCTGCTCGTTTGGGGTAAGTTTGCTCGGATGCGGCTTGCCCCAGCCGACCTGGCCCACTACCAGCATATCCGGATCGTTCCAGTGGCCCGGGCCGGCGTAGATCTCGCGCCCGTTCTGGCTTTCGTAGATGCTGTGCAGGCTGCTCCAGGAATCGTTGATATCGTCGCTCGTGCGCCAGCAGTTGCCGCCGATGTTTGCGCCCCATTTCCAGACGTCGCCCATACCGTACTGGCAGAGGGAGAAGACGATGTCGCGCGGGGTTCGATCGAGGGCGGCCCGCATGACCTGATAGGGCTTTTGAAGCTCGGCGAGGCTATCTCCTTTGGCGATGGAGCCATAGCTGCACCAGTCGTATTTGAGGTAGTCGAAGCCCCAGTTTGCGTAAGAGGCCGCGTCCTGTTGTTCGTGCTGATAGCTGGCCGTATATCCGGCGCAGGTTGTTGGACCGGGTGATGAATAGATGCCGGCCTTCAGGCCCATGCTGTGGATGGCGCTGGTGAGGAGCCGCATATCTTGGAACTTCTGGTTGGACTGGATTTCGCCGGAGGCGCTGCGGCTTGCTTCCCAGGTATCGTCGATGTTGACATACTGATAGCCGTGCGCGGCCAGTCCGCTGCTGACCATGGCTTGCGCGGCGTCGATGACTTTACTTGCATCAACCTGTGATGCCCAGACATTCCAGGAGTTCCATCCCATGGGAGGCGTGAGGGCAAGTTTGCGCCAGCCGCTTACAATAGTCAAGTTGCGATGTGTCGTTTCTCTGGCATTGCGGACGAAGAGAGTGACTGGATATCTTCCGTTTGCCGGGGTTATTCCAGTGATGATTCCGCTGTGAGAATTCACAGACAGGCCGGCAGGCAGGCCTTTGGCGCCAAAGGTTAGTGGAGGCTGGCCTGTTGCGCCGATCCGAAATTGAAATGCGCGGCCGGGTGTGGCGCCTGTGATTCGTGGGCCGTGTATCTCGGGATTGGGACCCGACGCGACAATGCGCAAGCGCGCGGGGGAGTCCAGGGCGCTTGGCGGCGCTTGCGACTGCGGCGGCAGAGATGTGGCGCCGTTTACGAGGGTAAAGCGTGCGTCGGCCCAGTCGGCATGGTCAAAATTTATGTTCTCCCCGCCCATTTGCGCGATCAATTCGATCTTATGCGCGCCGGTAAGCGGGATAGACAGGGTGACAGGGGCATCGCCCGAACGCAGTATGCGGGTTTCGGCGACGACGGTTCCGTCTACCGCGACTTTGAAGAGGACCTGGCCGCGGCCTTTGGCTTCGTCGTCGACCCCGACAACCGCATCGAAGTTTGCTGCGCGCCCATCGAGATTGACTTCATAGATGCTGTCGGCGTGCGTGCCGACTCCATGGGTGTAGAGATGGCCTTTGAGGGTCATGGGAGTTCCGGAAATGGATTTGTCGATCTGTGCATTTCCGAAATCCTGCGACATGCGGCTCAGATCGAGGGAATCGAGCCAGACGACTGAGGCTGCATGGGCCTGCGCCGAATAGAAGAGGCTGCAGGCTAGAGGTAGAAAGAAAAGTA
>Ga0302314_10009389_pt1 | contig 17300 bp, 17 predicted proteins | sample III_Palsa_N2_3_FD_200533 | JGI IMG/M metagenome (GOLD analysis project Ga0302314, IMG submission 200533) | Peat permafrost microbial communities from Stordalen Mire near Abisko, Sweden - III_Palsa_N2_3 | ecosystem: Environmental > Terrestrial > Soil > Palsa > Peat permafrost | place: Sweden...
GCGGTCGATCCCGAGGAGATGCTGGTCGCGTCCCTGTCGTCCTGCCACATGCTGACCTTCCTCGACATCGCCCGCCGCGCCGGCTGGTCCATCGACCGCTACAGCGACACCGCCGAAGGGACCATGGCGAAGACCGCCGAGGGCCGGATGTGGGTCTCCGACGTGGTGCTCCACCCTCAGATCGGCTGGGTCGGCGGTGCCCCCTCCTCCGCCGAGGTCGAGGCCCTCCACCACGCCGCCCACGACGCCTGCTTCATCGCCAATTCGGTGAAAACCGCGGTGCGGGTCGAGAGCTTTTAAATCCTCCCCTGCAAAGCGGGGGAGGGGGACCGCCGAAGGCGGGGGAGGGGGCGCACGGCTGAGGTCGCGCTTGGACGCGCCCCTCCCACCGCTTCGCGGTCCCCCCTCCCCGTTTCACGGGGCGGGAGACTAAAAATCCAAACTCGGCGCCCTGAAGCCGCCGAGCTGCTCCTCGATGGCCTGCGCCACCGCCAGCGTCTTCGAATCGCCGCCCCGCGGGCCGATGATCTGCACGCCGACCGGCAGCCCCTGCCCGCTCAGCCCCGCCGGAACCGCCGTGGCCGGCAGACCGCAGGCGGTGGCCAGTGCGATCCAGTTCAGCATGGAGTCGTAGGGGATCTTGGCCCCGTCCGAACAGCGCAGCACTCGCCGGGCGAAAGGCGCGTGATTGTGGGGAAAGGCCGTCACCGGCGCGATCGGCGCTATCAGCACGTCATACTTCTCGAAGAAGCGCCGCATGGTCCGCCCGAACTGAGCCCGCCGCTCGTTGGCCACCAGCCATTCCTGATGGGTCAGGGTTGCGGCGCGCGCGAGGCGAGCCCAGCGGGCGTCGCCGCCAAACCACTTGGCCGGCCCTCGCGCCAGCCCCGCCGAGCGGCGCGCCGAGGCCGGGAGGTCGGACATGATGATCGGATAGAGGAGCTGGAGATAGACGTCGATCAGCGCGTCGCCGTCCACCGGGCTATTCACGGTCTCCACCAAGGCACCCTGTCCGGCAAGGTCGAGCGCGAAGCTCTCGACCGCCGTCTTGACCTCCGAATCGACGATGAAGGCAGGCTCGTCCAGCCAGAGGCCCACCTTCAGCCCCGCCAGCACGGCAGGCGGCGCCCTGGCCGGGATCGGCCCGTTGGCGAGGATGGACAGAAGGAGCCGCAGGTCCCGCGCCGACCGCGCCATGGGACCGATGACGTTGAGATCGGGCTCGGACGCCGCGCCGGGCGCAGGCGGAACGTGGCCCCGTTGCGAGACAAGGCCGTAGGTCGGCTTGTGCGAGAAGACGCCGCAGAAGCTGGCCGGGATGCGCAAGGAGCCGCCGATGTCCGACCCGATCTCCAACGGCGTGATCCCGCTCGCCAGCGCCGCCGCCGCGCCGCCGGACGAGCCGCCAGGGGTTCGCTCCGGGTCCCACGGGTTGTTCGTTGTGCCATAGAGCTTGTTGTAGCTCTGCCAGTCGCCGGCCAGCACCGGCACGTTGGTCTTGCCCCAGATCACGGCGCCTTCGGTGCGGGCGCGTCCTACCGCCGCCGCATCGCCCGTCGCCCGACCGAGATAGCTCTGCAGCCCCGACGAGGCGGGCAGGCCGTCCACGTCGAAGGTGTCCTTGACCGTCATGGGCACGCCGGCGAGGAGGCCGATATCGGCGGAGCTCTCGCCCCTGGCGCGGCGGTCGTCGATGGCGCGGGCGGCGGCGCGGGCGGGCTCGGGGTTCTCCGCCACGACGGCGTTCAGCTTGTCCTTCAGCCGGTGCGATTGGGCGATGGAGGCGTCGAGGAACTCCAGCGCGCTGATCCGCCGGGCGTCCATCGCCTGGATCATGCCGGTGGCGTCGAGGGACCGGAGGTCAGCCATCGGCTAGGGGCGGCGCGGTGAAGCCCAGCACGTCCTGCATGTCGTAGAGGCCCGGTCCGCGCCCCGCCAGCCACATCGCCGCCTCCACCGCGCCGCGGGCGAACAGGCCGCGATCCAGCGCCGAGTGGGACAGGGTCAGTATCTCGTCCTCGGCGGCGAAGCTGACCGAATGCTCGCCGATGATCCCGCCGCCGCGCATGACGGAAAAGCCGATCTGGCCGTCCACGCGGGGGCCGGTCACCCCGTCGCGGGCCTTCACCTGGACCTTGAAGAGATCCACGCCCCGGCCCTCGGCGGCCGCCTCGCCGAGCATAAACGCGGTGCCCGAGGGGGCGTCGACCTTGCGCCTGTGGTGGGCCTCGAACACCTCGATGTCGTACTGGCTGGGCGGGAGGGCGGCGGCGGCCTGGCGCACCAGCCCCATCAGCATGTTGACCCCAAGGGAGAAGTTGCCGGACTTGACGATGGCGATCCGCCGAGACGCCGCCCGCACCACCCGCTCTTCCGCGGGCGTGAGGCCGGTCGAACCGATCAGCAGCGCCGGGCCGCCCCGCTCCGCGCAGTGGAGCGCGAGGGCGGCGGAGGCGGCGCCCGTGGTGAAGTCGATCACCACGTCGGCGGCGGCCAGCGCCGCGTACTGCGAGACGAGGCCGTCCTCGAGCGCGCTTTCGGGCCGGTCGAACCGGGCGACGAGCTCTGCGCCATGCCGCGCCTGCACCAAGGCGGAGACCACGTGGCCCATACGGCCGAGGGCGCCGGCGACAGCGATGCGGACGGGTGTGCTCATGGAGGGAGCTTAGCCCGCCGACGGAGGGAGTTGAAGCTCCAAACCCTTCTCCCCTTCGGAGAGAAGGTGTCTGCGCAGCCGACAGATGGGGGATCAGCCGCGCCTGGGTTTGCGCAGCAGCTCCCCTCACCCTCCCACGTCGCTCCCCATAAGAGCGAGGGGGCGTGATTAAGCTCGCGCCGCCGTTTCCGGCTTGTGGACCACGCCGTCCCAGAACTTGCGGGCCTTCTTGAAGAACTTGGCGTTGCTGGGGTGGTGCTTGTCGCCCTCGCCGAAGGTGGCGGCCAGCTGCTGCATCAGCTCCTTCTGGCGCAAGGTGAGGTTGGAGGGCGTCTCCACATAGAGCTCGACGATCAGGTCGCCCTTGTCGCGCCCCCGGAGCGCCGGCATGCCGTGGCCCTTGATGCGGACGAACTTGCCAGTCTGGGCGCCCTCGGGCACCTTGACCTTGACCTTGCAGTCGCCCTCGCACTCGGCCTTGGCGGCTAGGCACGGCGCTTCGATCTCGCCGCCGAGCGCCGCCATCCACATGGGCACGGGGGCGTGGCAGCGCAGGTCCAGGCCATCCCGCTCGAACAGCTCGTGCGGCTTGACCGACAGGAAGATGTAGAGGTCGCCCTTGGGGCCGCCCCGCGCGCCCGCATCGCCCTCGCCCGACAGGCGGATGCGCGCGCCGTCGTCCACGCCCGCCGGGATGCGGACCTGCAGGGTGCGCTCCTTGCGCACCTGACCGTTGCCGTGACAGGCGCGGCAGGGGTCGGTGATGACGCGGCCCGCGCCGCCGCAGCGGGGGCAGGTGCGCTCGATGGCGAAGAAGCCCTGGCTGGCCCGCACGCGGCCATGACCGGCGCAGGTGGTGCAGGTGGTGGGCTGGGTTCCGGGCTTGGCGCCGGAGCCTTCGCAGGTCTCGCAGGTTTGGGTCGTGGCGGCGGAAATCTCCACCTCGGCGCCGGCGAACGCCTGCTCGAGCGTGATCTCAAGATCGTAGCGCAGGTCCTGCCCGCGAGCCGGACCGTTGGAACGGCGCCCGCCGCCCTGGCCGAACATCTCGCCGAAGACGTCGCCGAACACCGACGAGAAGATGTCGTTGGGATCGCCCTGGAAGCCGCCCCCCCCGCCACCGCCCTGAACGCCCGCATGACCGTAGCGGTCGTAGGCGGCGCGCTTTTGCGGGTCCGACAGGATGGAATAGGCCTCGTTGCACTCCTTGAAGCGCACCTCGGCCTGCGGGTCGCCCGGATTGCGGTCCGGGTGATGCAGCATCGCCGCCTTGCGGAACGACGTCTTCAGCTCGACCTCGGTGCAGGTCCGCTCGACGCTCAGAATTTCGTAGTAGTCGCGCTGCGCCATGACGCGTTTCGACCTCTCGCCCCGTTACAAAATTACCGTCATCCCGGCCGGAGCGGAGCGTAGAGCCGGGACCCAGAACGGCGGCGCTGCTCTGGGTCCCGGTCAGCGCTATGCGCCGTCCGGGATGACAGATGTTAGCTTAAGCCGACTTCTTGTCGTCGGAGACTTCTTCGAACTCGGCGTCGACCACGCCGTCGTCCTTGCTCGGGCCGCCGTCGTGCTCGTCGTCGGCGCCGGCTTCCGCCGAGGCCTTGTACATGGCTTCACCCAGCTTCATAGACGCCTGGATCAGGGTCTGCGACTTGGTGGAGATGGCTTCGGCGTCCTCGCCGTCCTTGGCGGACTTCAGGTCGGCGATGGCGGTCTCGATGGCGGTCTTGTCTTCCGCCGAGACCTTGTCGCCGAAGTCGGCCAGGGACTTTTCCGACGAATGGATCAAGGCTTCGGCCTGGTTGCGGGCTTCGACCAGGGCCTTGCGCTTCTCGTCGTCCGCCTTGTTGGCTTCGGCGTCGCGGACCATCTTTTCGATGTCGGCGTCCGACAGGCCGCCGTTGGCCTGGATGCGGATCGACTGTTCCTTGTTGGTGGCCTTGTCCTTGGCGCCGACGTTGACGATGCCGTTGGCGTCGATGTCGAAGGTCACCTCCACCTGCGGCACGCCGCGGGGGGCGGGCGGGATGCCGACGAGGTCGAACTGGCCGAGCATCTTGTTGTCGTGGGCCATCGGGCGCTCGCCCTGGAACACGCGGATGGTCACGGCCGACTGGTTGTCGTCAGCGGTGGAGAAGGTCTGCGAGCGCTTGGTGGGGATGGTTGTGTTGCGCTCGATCAGAGGGGTGAAGACACCGCCCAGGGTCTCGATGCCGAGGGTCAGGGGGGTGACGTCCAGCAAGAGCACGTCCTTCACGTCGCCTTGCAGCACGCCGGCTTGCACGGCGGCGCCGAGCGCCACCACTTCGTCCGGGTTCACACCCTTGTGGGGTTCGCGACCGAAGAACTCCTGCACGGCGGCGACCACCTTGGGCATCCGCGTCATGCCGCCGACGAGAACCACTTCGTCGATGTCGGACTTCTTGTAGCCGGAGTCCGTCAGCGCCTGGGCGCAGGGCTTGATGGTCTTGGCGATCAAGTCTTCCACCAGGCCTTCCAGCTTGGCGCGGGTAAGCTTCAGCGTCAGGTGGAGCGGCCCGGAGGCGTTCATGGAGATGAAGGGCAGGTTCACGTCGTACTGCGGAACCGTGGAGAGCTCCTTCTTGGCCTTTTCAGCCTCTTCCTTCAGGCGCTGGAGGGCCAGCTTGTCGTTGCGCAGGTCGACGCCGTTGGTCTTTTTGAACTCGTCGGCGAAGTAGTCGACGATGCGAAGGTCGAAGTCCTCGCCGCCCAGGAACGTGTCGCCGTTGGTGGCCTTCACTTCAAACACGCCGTCGCCGATCTCCAGGATCGAGATATCGAACGTGCCGCCGCCGAGGTCATAGACCGCGATCTTCTTGCCTTCGGACTTTTCCAGGCCGTAGGCCAGGGCCGCCGCGGTGGGCTCGTTGATGATGCGCAGCACTTCCAGGCCGGCGATCTTGCCCGCGTCCTTGGTCGCCTGGCGCTGGGCGTCGTTGAAGTAGGCGGGGACGGTGATGACCGCCTTCTCCACCTTCTCGCCGAGGTAGGCTTCGGCGTCTTCCTTCAGCTTCTGCAAGATGAAGGCGGAAATCTGCTGGGGCGAATAATCCTTGCCGTGGGCGCGGACCCAGGCGTCGCCGGACGGACCCTTGACGATGTCGTAGGGCACCATGCCCTTGTCCTTCTCCACCATCGGATCGTTGGAGTTGCGGCCAATCAGGCGCTTGATGGCGAAGAAGGTGTTGGTGGGATTGGTCACGGCCTGGCGACGGGCGGGCTGGCCGATCAGGCGCTCGCCGTCGTCGGCGATGGCGACCACGGAGGGGGTGGTGCGCGCGCCTTCCGCGTTCTCGATCACCTTAGGCGTCTTGCCGTCCATGATGGCGACGCAGGAATTGGTGGTGCCGAGGTCGATGCCGATGATCTTGGACATGGTTAGGTCTCAAACTCCTTCAAGGCGGGCGGCGTGGCGGCCTTCTTAGAAGCGCCGGCCTGGTCCGTCCCCAACAGATTGCAAAATCCGGGGGCTACGGCCGCAGCCCTCGTGTGATTGCGATATGGGAACGTGGCGCGGGGGTGCAAGACCAAATGCGAACGGACGCATCTCTCCTTATATGAGAGCCATGCGGCATAACGGCTTCGAACTTCATTCCGGCGTGCTGGATACGCAGATGCAGGCCGCCCTGGTGGCCGAGGTGCTGAAGGCTGTGGAGGCCGCGCCCTTCTATGAGCCGAGGACGCCGTGGGGCAAACCCATGAGCGCGCGGCAGACCAGCCTCGGTCCGCTCGGCTGGATCACGGATGCGAATGGTTATCGTTATGAACCGCATCATCCGCTGACCGGCGAGCCCTGGCCGAAGATGCCGGAAAGCCTGGCGGCGCTGTGGCGACGATACGCCGACCCGGACCACCCGCCCGACAGTTGCCTCGTCAACCTCTATCGCGGCGACGCGAAGATGGGACTGCACCAGGATTCCGACGAGGCGTTTCTCGACGCGCCGGTGCTGGGGATTTCGCTCGGCGACACCGCCGTGTTCCGGCTGGGCGGAACGGCGCGCAAGGACCCGACCCTCACCGTCAAACTCCACTCCGGAGACATCAACGTGCTCGCAGGCGCATCAAGGCGCGCCTACCACGGCGTGGATCGCATCCTCCCCGGCTCGTCGCAGCTCGTGCCCGGCGGCGGCCGCATCAACCTGACGATGCGGCGCGCGCGGGGGTGAATCACCAACCGATGACCGGCGCGCCGCCCGCCAGGACAGGCAACCCTAACCAGGACAGGCAACCCTAAAAAGCGACCGGGCCGACAGCGCCATACCAATGTTGCACCTTCTTAGGGTCCTGCTCGCTCATATAGAAGAAGTGCGTCATCGTCGGCTTGACTACAGGCTGGCCGGCGTCGTCCGGAGTCATGGTCACGACGCCGCGGAAGATCTTGAGATGGCCCCCATCCCAGTACTCTGTCACGTCATGATGCGCCGTGAAGCCGGTGTCGATGAATTTGCGCAGGTTCTCGCGGATAGCCTCCCGGCCGCGCCAGTCCGCGACGCCGAGGTTGCAGATGGCGTCCTCGGCGAAGCAGTCAAAGCCTGCGCCCCAGGTCTTGTCATCGATCTCGCGCCAGAACGCGGTCAGCCAGTCCGGTGCATCCATCTTGGTAAAAGTGATCTTGGTCATGGGTCATATCCTCAAACGTGGCCGTAGAAACGGCAGCCAATCATTGGCTCGTTGTAGCGTTCGCCAGAGGGCGGTCGCCGAATCGAGCTCCCGAAGCTTAGGCTTCAAGGTAATCTCTGCAATTACCTGATAGGTAGTTGCCTGAACGGAGGAAGCGGTCCACCGATCGTCTCAGGATCCAGATCGCCATGGCGTCACCACCGCAACTATCCTTGGGCCACGACGTCGGCCGACTCCTCCGCTACTGGCGTGCGATCCGGGGCATGAGCCAACTCGATCTCTCGTTGGAAGCCGGCATCTCCCAGCGCCATCTCAGTTTTGTCGAGAGCGGCCGCAGCCGCGCCAGCCGACGCCTGCTCATTGCTCTTTCTGACACGCTGGGTGTTCCCCTTCGCGAGCGGAACACCCTGCTCCTCGCCGCAGGATACGCCCCTGTCTATCCCGAAGGCGATTGGAGCGAACCAGAGATGTCGGGCGTCAACGCGGCGCTTGCCCGCGTGCTGCGCCAGCATGAGCCGTTTCCGGCCGTGGTGATGGATCGCGCCTGGACCGTGACGATGGCGAATAACGCTGCACCGCGCTTCTTCGGGCGCTTCATCGACATGGCCGCCCGCGAGGGGCCGCGCAACATCCTGCACCTTATGTTCGACCCAAGCGGGATGCGCCCCTTCATCCATGACTGGCCAAAGGTGGCGGCTGCGCTGATCGCCCGCGTGCGTCGAGAAACAGCGAGTGGGGTAGCGGACCCGCAAGCCCGCAGATTGATTGCCGATCTCCTGGCATATCCAGACGTCGATCCGGCCTGGGAAATGGCTGAAGACGTATCGAGCCATCTACCCTTGATTCCGATCGGTTTTGTTCGAGACGGGATGGTCCTGAACTATTTCTCCCTGGTGGCGACGATTGGCACGCCCCAGACCGTCCTTGCGCAAGAACTGCGCGTGGAGTGCATGTTTCCCGCAGACGAGGCCACGGAGGCTCGCCACCTTGCCTTGATGGCGCCCTGACCTGATTGATCCAGAAGCGCGGACCATCAAGTTCAGCCGTACTTATCCCCGCCGCCCGCAACGGTGTTACAATGGAGGCTGGAACAGGTCTGCGCCTTTCCTGCTCTTTGACATCAGGACATGGGCTCGCTCGCGACAGCCCTCCCATCGCTACGACGGGCGGTCCGATTGCACGGATTGCACCGGATATGAGGGTGCAATCTCGCCCTGCGCCCCGCCCATTGCGTGCTGGGGCAGGACTAGGATTGCACCGATTGCACCGCAGATGTTAGTGCAAACTGGCCCGATTTGCCGAGGTGAAGCGGTCTACGACGGCGGCGATTGCACCAATTGCACCGCGGATGTCGGGTGCAATCTCGCTGTGGCCGATGTCTGCAACAGAGGCGGCGATTGCACGGATTGCACCCGCGGAGGGTGGTGCAATCCGGCGCCCGGATCAGCCCCCGAACGCTTCCCGCAGGCGGTCATGCTGGGACAGGACGGGGTGGGCGGCGTCCTCGTCGATGGTCTCGACGTACATGCGATTATCCAGGTGGGCGACCCGTTCGAACAGGCGCTCGGAGCGCTGCACGAGGTCGAGCAGGCCCGTGGGAAGCTCGGCGATCAGGGGGTCCCTGGCCGAGGCCGGTTCGATCTTCAGCCCGGCCAGGGGATCGGCTGCGGCGGGCGCCTCGGTCTTGTTGGTCCCGACGCGGTAGCGGTCCTGGCAGGCGGCGGCGGCGGTCATGTCGCCCTCCCGAACGGCCCGTTGGACCAGAAGCCAGGAGGCCACCTGCATAAGGCGGGTGGTGAGGCGCATGCTCTCCCCGGCGTAGGTGAGGGCGGCGTTGCGGGAGAGAAGCTTGGAGTCTTGCCGGCCCGGCCCGTCGAGGTAGGCTGCGGCGTCCTCCACCAGCTCCATCCCGTCATGGAAGGTGCGGTCGAACAGCTCTGAGCTGGCGAAGTCACGAACCACGCTCGCACGTTCAGCCGTCACCGGCATCGGACCCAGTTCGATCATCTAAGCACGTTCCCCGAAATGTTTGCGCGCCCATCGCTGGACGGGGCGACCGACACAAGGCCGCAGTCGGGCCTCGTCGTGCAACCCCCGTGCCATCGCCCGCCGTGCCAGAACGGCGTCAATTCCCGTCGAAGGAGAAGCCGGACCGGCGTCAATTCCCGCCAAGCGAAAAGAAGGAGTCCGCCGCCGCCCGACCGCTGCGTTTCTTGTCGATGGCGCCGCGGGTGCGGCCGATTTCGGCCTGGAGCTGCTCGATGCGCTCTTCCAGATCGCCCACGGAGTAGAGGTCGAGATCCTCGTGGGAGACCTCGCCGAGGGCCCAGCCGCCGAACATGCGGGGAGACTCTTGTTCTTCCATCATCATACGCCCTCCGGTGTAAACAGGTTGGCCATGTCGCAGGGTCAGCGTATCAGACCTCGCCGCCGAAGGGGAGACCGCCTTTATGACCGCCATACCGGACACCATGACCGCCGCCGTCGTGGAGGGGGGCAAGGGCCCCGCGGAGGCGCTGAAGCCGCAGCAGGTCCCCACGCCCAGACCCGGCCCCGGCGAGATCCTGATCCGGGTCGCGGCGGCGGGGATCAACCGTCCCGACATCATCCAACGCATGGGCTACTACCCGCCCCCGCCGGGCGCCTCGGACATCCTCGGCCTGGAGGTCGCGGGCGAGGTGGCCGCCGTGGGCGAAGGCGTGGTGCGCTGGAGCGTCGGCGACAAGGTCTGCGCGCTCCTCGGCGGGGGCGGCTACGCCCAATACTGCCGGGTGGACGCCCGGCACGCCTTGCCCATCCCCAAGGGCTTGTCGCTGGTCGAAGCGGGCGCCCTGCCGGAGACCGCCTTCACCGTCTTCACCAACGTGTTCGAGGGTGGCGCCTTGAAAGCCGGCGAGACGTTCGTGGTGCACGGCGCCACCTCGGGCATCGGCGTCATGGCGATCCAGATGGCCAAGGCGGCCGGCGCGCGGGTGATCGGCACGTCCCGCGGCGCGGACAAGGCGGCGGAGACGCTGAAACTGGGCGCCGACCTTTCCATCGACACCTCCGCCGAGGACTTCGCCGAGCGGATCAAGGCCGAGGGCGGCGCGGATGTGATCCTCGACATGGTGGGAGGCGAGTTCACGCCCAGGAATCTCGACTGCCTGAAGCCGCTCGGCCGCAACGTCCTGATCGCCACCCAGGGCGGGGCTACGGCCCAGATCAACCTGATGCAGGTGATGCAAAAGCGGCTGATCCTCACCGGCTCCACCCTTCGCCCCCGCACCGCGGACGAGAAGGCCCGGCTGACCGCGGCGGTGGAGGCGACCGTCTGGCCCTGGATCGAGGCGGGCAAGATCAAGCCATTGGTGGACCGCACCTATCCCCTGGCCGAAGCCGCCGCCGCCCACGCCCACGTCGAGAGCGGCTCCCACGTCGGCAAGGTGGTGCTGACGGTCTGACGCCCTTCTCGCTCTTGCCCCCTGCCCCGTCCTCCGCCAAAACCCGCCCATGAGCATCGGCGTATTCGACAGCGGCATGGGCGGCCTCAGCGTGCATCGGGCGCTGGTGGAGGCGATGCCGGACGCCGACTTCATCTACCTCGGCGACCATGCCCACAGCCCCTATGGCGGGCGCCCCGGCGAGGAGATCGTGGACCTGACCCGCGCCGCCTGCGAGCGCCTGTTCGCCGAAGGGGTGGATTTGGTGGTCTTGGCCTGCAACACCGCCTCGGCCATCGCGCTCCGCCGTCTGCAACAGACTTGGCTGCCGGGCTATCGCCAGACGCTGGGGCGGCCCGTCAACGTGCTCGGCATCATCGTCCCCACCATCGAGGCGGCCACCGGCCAGGCCTGGACCTACGAGCCCGAGCGGCGGGGCGAGAAGGTGGAGGCGGTCGAGGTGATCGGCGTCTTCTCCACCCCCGCCACCACCCGCTCCCGCGTCTACGAGATCGAGATCGACAAGCGGCGGGAGGACATCGCCGTCTTCTCCCAGCCCTGTCCCGACCTCGTTCCCATGATCGAGGGGGACGCGACCTCGGACGCGCTGGCCGCCGTGGTGGACGGCTATGTAAAGGCGCTGGCCACGCGGATCGGCCGCACCCCGGATCGGGTGATCCTTGGCTGCACCCATTACGAGATCGTGGCGGACCTGTTCCGGGCCGCCCTTCCTGAGGGCCTGCCGCTGATCCACCAGCCCAAGGCCACCGTGGACGCCCTAATCCGCTACTTGGCCACTCACCCGGAGTTTTCAGCCGGGACCGGGGGCCTCCGTCGGTTCCTCACCACCGGCCATCCGGCGGAAGAGAACGGCCTTGTGGAGACCTTCTGGGGCGCGCCCCTGAAGTTCCAGCCGGCCTAGCTTTCGCCGAAGCCGGCCGCGCGCTCGGCCACCAGCACCCGGCTGGCGCCGTTGACGACGGCGGCGATGCGCAGGGCGGCCTGGACGGACTCGGCGGGCACGCCGTGCTTGCGGAGCTCCTCCTCGTGGGCGTCCAGGCACATGCCGCAGCCGTTGATGGCCGAGACCGCCAGACACCAGAGCTCGAGGTCGGCCTTCTCCACACCGGGCCTGGCGATGACGGTCATCCGCAGGTGGGCGGGCAGGGTGCGGTATTCGGTGTTCTTCATCATGTGCAGCGAGCGGTAGTAAACGTTGTTCATGCCCATGAGGGCGGCAGCGGCCTTGGCGGCGGTCTTCGCCTCGTCGGACAATTTGGCCTCACCCTCGATCCTCTTGATCACGTCCCCCTGCCCCACCGCATAGGCGCTGGCGAGGAAGCAGCCCCATTTCTGCTGGTCGGTCATCAGCGTCTCGTCCGCCAGGGCGCCGAGGTTGGAGGCCAAGTCCTTGGCGTAGGCCGGCAGCTGGTCGCGGAGGGCGTCGAGGGGCATGGGAGCTCTCAGGTCATCCGGAGGCGAAGCATCCGGCGGATCAGGAACGCCTGAGGCGAGCGGACGGCTCCGCTCGACGGAAAGGGCGTATCCCGTATAGAAAATTCCTGTCGCCGGGCGCATATACCCCGAATGCTTCCCACACTCCGTCAACTGCAGTACCTGAAGCTCCTGGCCGAGCATGGCTCCTTCAGCCGCGCCGCCGACGCCGCCCACGTCACCCAGCCGACCCTCTCCGCCGGGGTGCAGGAACTGGAGAAGATTCTTGGCTCCCCCGTGGTGGACCGCGCCCGCTCCGGCGTCATCCTCACCAAGGTGGGCGAGGAGGCGGTGCGCCGGGCCGAGGACGTGCTGGCCCGCGCCGAAGACTTGGTGCAGGCCGCCCGCTCCGCCGGCAAGCCCCTATCCGGGCGGTTCAGGTTCGGGGTGATCCCCACCATCGCCCCCTTCATGCTGCCCAAGGCCCTGCCGGTGATCCGCGTCCGGTTCCCGGAGCTGCGCCTGTTCCTGCGGGAGGACCTGACCTCCAAGCTGGTGGCCGGGCTGAAGGCCGGCTCTCTGGACGCCGCCCTGATCGCCCTGCCCTTCGACACCACCGGCATCGATACCGTCCACATCAGCGACGACGAGCTTCTGGCCGCCATCCCCGCCAACCATCCCATGCTGACCTCGTCCCGCGTCACCCCGGCGGAACTGGACCGGGAGGACCTGATCCTTCTGGAAGACGGGCACTGCCTGCGCGAGCACGCCCTCGCCGCCTGCAGCCTGGAAGGCCCCCGCCCCGGCGAGGAAGGCTCCTTCGCCGCCACCTCGCTCGCCACCCTGGTCCAGATGGTGGGGTCGGGGCTGGGCGTCTCGCTCCTGCCCGCCATGGCGGTGGAGGCCGGGCTGACCGACTCCGCCCCCATCGCCATCCGCCACCTGGTGGACAAGGCGCCCAGCCGCGAGATCGTGGTCGCCTGGCGCGCCGGCTCGAGCCGGGAGGGCGATGCGCGGCTCTTGGCGGATACGCTGATCGCCGCGCTTTAAAGAACCTCCACTGATCTCCCCACCCTGTCATCCCGGAAGGCTCGCCAGAGCCTATCCGGGACCCAGGACGCTTGACGATCTGGGTCCCGGCTTTCCGCCGCGCTGCAGCCGGGATGACAGCGTCTTGCCTGCCACACCCTGAGCCATTCTAAGATATATCTAAATAGCTCTTGCAATCCGATCGGCCTGCGATATATCTTCGATTACGATATATCTAAGAAGGATCAAAATCGTGTTCAGACATCACCATCACAGGGGCCATGAAGCCCATTTCGGCCGCGGCACATTCGGTGGCAGCGGCTTCGGTCGCGACCACTGGCGGGGCGAGCGCGGCGGACGGGGCGAACGGGTGTTCGAGTCCGGCGACCTGCGTTTCGTGCTCCTCGCCATGATCGCCGAGAAGCCCAGCCACGGCTACGAACTGATCAAGGCGATCGAAGAGAAGCTCAGCGGCGGCTACACGCCGAGCCCCGGCGTGGTCTACCCCACCCTCACCCTCCTGGAAGAACTCGGCTACGTCACGGTCGAGGCGCAGGACGGGGGCAAGAAGCTCTACTCCATCACCGACACGGGTCGCGCCTTCCTGGGTGAAAACCAGCGCGTCGTCGACGGCCTCTTCGCCCGCATGGACGAAGCCCGCAGCCGCGGCGGCCGGTTCTCCCCGCAGATCATGCGGGCCATGGAGAACCTGAAGATCGCCCTGAAATACCGCCTCGTGGCCGGAGACCTCACCGAAGCTGACGTCCAGTCCATCGCCGCCGCCATCGACGCCGCGGCCCTCGCCGTCGAAAAGAAAGGCTGATCGCATGCACTCAGAAACCATCATCCTCACCCCCCAAATCCTTGCTCAGGACGCGCAGAGAGGCCTCGACCGCCTCTGCGCCCACTTCCGCGACGACCACGACCTGCATGTGGAAGCGCTCGGCGACCGGGCCAAGGTCATCTTTCCCGAAGGCGGGTGCGCCATCCGCGCCGACGCCGAGGGGCTGACGCTCCACCTCAAGGTCTGGGACGAGGCGCTGCGCGATAACGCGGAGAGCTTCATCGCCCGCCATCTGCAGAGGCTGGTGTTGCAGGCCCGCAGCCCGGTGCAGTGGACCCGCCTCTGGTGCGACGGCCTGACCGACGACGACGTGCCGGCGGTCAAGCTGCGGATGCTGGCCGCCACCCTCGATCAGGCGGCGCACGCCGCCGGGCGCGCCTGACCATGCCCGCCGCCGCAGCCCGCATCGCGACGCCGCACGCGTCGAAGTATCTGGCCGGCCTCTGCAGCCGCTTCGCGAGGAGCGCCCCTGCAAAGCTCGACGGCGACGAGGGGCGAATCGACCTGCCCTTCGGCCCCTGCCATCTCAGCGCCTTCCCCGGCAGCCTCGCCCTGGTGGTGGAAGCCGACGACGAAGCCGCCCTCGCCCACCTGCAATGGGTCGTCGCCAACCACCTGAAACGGGTGGCGCCCAGGGAACCGTTGCAGATCGACTGGTCTCCGGTCTGGTGACCGCCTAATTCCGCTCATCTCCGCGAAGGCGGGGACCCAGCCGGGCGGCGCTCCACTCGATGAGATTGCACGCGCTCCGACCGTGCAGTCCGTGCAATCTGCCCTTGGCGGTGCCGAAACGGCGTCCAGATTGCACCGTCATCCGGTGATGCAATCCGTGCAATCTGCGGCCTGAAAACCTGGCTCGACCGGGCGGATAGCACCCATTTTTCACCGTGCAATCGGTGCAATTCACGGGCTCGGCGGCGGCGAATAGATTTGCCGGATCACAGGCTTTTCGTGGCTGCTCGCCTCTCCCGGCGGTCAGCCGCATCCTTTGATGTCAAAGAGCCAGGAGACGGCGTGCGCCACTCCCGCCCCCATTATAACCCCGTCCTGTCCGGCGTGGATAAGTCTCCCCACGTCGGCTGAGCCCGCCCCTTAGTCCATCAGCTTGCGGGTGAAGTAGGTGTATTCCAGCGCGTTGGTCTTGGCCTTTTCCTTGAGGTTGGCGCCGGAGCCGTGACCGCCTTCGGTCACTTCGTAGAACATGTAGGGGTAGCCCATCGCGCCGAGCTTGGCGGCGAACTTGCGGGCGTGCTGCGGGCCGACCCGGTCGTCCTTGGTGGTGGTCCAGATGAAGGGTTCGGGATAGGCCACGCCGGGGCGAAGGTTGTTGTAAGGCGAAATCTTCTCCAGGAACGCCCGCTCCTCGGGCACGCTGACGCTGCCGTATTCGCCGACCCACGACGTGCCCGCCGCGATCTTCTCGAAACGGAGCATGTCCAGCAGCGGGACCTGGATATCGACGGCGTGCCAAAGGTCCGGTCGCTCGGTGAACTCCACTCCCATCAGGAGCCCGCCGTTGGAGCCGCCCATGATGCCCAGGCGCCGGGGCGAGGTGATCTTGCGCGCGATCAGGTCCTCCGCCACGCCCGCGAAATCGTCGTAGATCACCTGCCGTTTGGTCTTCAACCCGGCCTCGTGCCACGCCGGGCCGAACTCGCCGCCGCCGCGGATATTGGCCAGCACGAACACGCCGCCATGCTCGAGCCACAGCTTGCCGATGTTGGCGGAGTAGTTGGGCGTCTCGGACACCTGGAAGCCGCCGTAGGCGTTCAGGATGGTGGGATTGGTCCCGTCGAGCTTCATGCCTTTCGGGTGGACGATGAAGTAGGGGACTTTCGTGCCGTCCCTGGACGTCGCCTCATACTGGTCCACCTGATCCTTGGAGGCGTCGAACTTTGCGGGCAGCGCCTTCACGACGCTCAGGTAGCCCGTGTGCGCGTCAAGCAGGGACACAGTGGAGGGGGTCAGGAAGCCGGTGACGCTGATGAAGGCGCGATCCGAATGGCTGTCCGTATCCACCACGCCGATGGCGGCATTGTCGGGCAGGTCGAGCTTCGTATGGGTCCAGCCGCCGCCGGCGACGGGCGTGTAGACGAACGCCCGCCCACGCACATTGTCCAGCGTGGTGACGATCAGCCGGTCCGTTGTCGCCGCGGCCTGATCCAGCGAATCCCGCGGTCCTGGCTGGTATATCAGGGTCGGCTTCAGGTGGGCGGGATCGGACGCCAGCGCATCGAGGTTCAACGCCACCAGCGAGCCCTGAGCGAAGGTCTTCCCGTCCGTGCTCCAGTCCTGATTGAGGCTGACCGTCATGCGATCGCCCACCAGATCGTGCAGTTGCATCTTCGGCGGCAGCGCCAGCTTCACCGCGCCGTTTGGGGTGACGAGATAGACCTCGCTTTCGAAGAAGGTCACGCCCCGCTGGATGAAGGTGGCGGTGCGCCCGGCGGCGTTGGTGAAGGACTGCGCATCCACCTCCACGTCCGATGGCTTGCCGCGGAACACCTCGGTCGCCGCCGAGAGAGGCTGGCCGCGCAGCAGGCGCTTGACCACATAGGGATAGCCGGACGCGGTCAGCTCGCCCGGCGTCCATTCGCGCACCGCCAGGATCGAATCCGGCGTCTCCCATGCGGACGACTGCTTGCCGGACGGAATGGCGAACCCGCCGGCGACGAAGCTCTGCGAGGCGAGGTCGAACTCGCGCACCGTCACCGCATCCTCGCCCCCGTCCGACAGGCTGATCAGACAGCGGCGCTCGGCGGGCTCCTGGCAATCTTCGCCCTTGATGAACCAGTTGGCCTTCTCGGCGGTGGAGAGGGCGTCGAGGTCCAGCACCGGGGTCCAGTGCGGATCGGCGGTGCGGTAGTCGGCCAGCGTGGTCTTGCGCCAGACACCCCGCACATGGTCGGCGTCCTGCCAGAAGTTGTAGATGTCGCCGCCGATGATGCGGGGGGTGGGGATGCGGTCCTTGGCCTCGGCGATCTTCAGCGCGTCGGCGTAGAGGGCGGGGTAACGCGGGTCTTTCTCCAGGACGCCCAGCGTCTTGGCGTTCTCGGCCCCGACCCAGCTCATGGCGCGCGCGCCGTGGGCGTCCTCAAGCCAGAGGTAGGGATCGTTCTGATCCGACGGCGGCGCGGCGTGGGCGGCGGCGGCGGCGGCGGCGGCGAGCGTCGCCGCAAGAACGGCGGTGAACAGCGGAAGACGCATGGATCGGACCCCTCGAATAGTGCGCGGACCTTAGCCGCCCCCACCTCGCCGCCGCAATGGCGCAGAG
>Ga0302314_10009392_pt1 | contig 17300 bp, 15 predicted proteins | sample III_Palsa_N2_3_FD_200533 | JGI IMG/M metagenome (GOLD analysis project Ga0302314, IMG submission 200533) | Peat permafrost microbial communities from Stordalen Mire near Abisko, Sweden - III_Palsa_N2_3 | ecosystem: Environmental > Terrestrial > Soil > Palsa > Peat permafrost | place: Sweden...
GCCGCGATCGACGCGCTCACCGACAAGCTCGACCGCTGCGTCAAGAAGCACAAGGAAAAAGTGTCCGATCACCATGCCGAGGAGGTCATCAAGGCCCGCTCCTCGTCCTGAAGCGAGGAGCGCGGGCACCTCGTCTGCATGCGTCTGGTCATCGTCAGCGGCTTGTCCGGTTCCGGAAAGAGTGTGGCCTTGCATGAGCTCGAGGACATCGATTTTTACTGCGTGGACAACATCCCCGCGGCGCTCCTCAAGCCCTTCATCGCGCACACCATACGCGGCACCGACGAGGTCTATCGGCGCACGGCGGTGGGCCTCGATGCCCGCAACCGTCCGAACGAGATAAACACCATCCCGGCCCTGGTCGGGGAGCTCAAGCGCAGCGGCATCGCCTGCGAGGTGCTCTTTCTGCACGCGAGCGACGAGGTGCTGCTCAAGCGCTACGCCGAGACGCGCCGCAAGCATCCGCTCGTTTCCGCCGAGGTGAGCCTGCGCGAGGCCATCGACTCCGAACGCAAGCTCCTCGAGCCGATCACCACCGCCGCGGACCTCGTGATCGACACCTCGAACATGACCGTGCACACCCTGCGCGAGCGCATCCGCGAGCGCGTCGCGCGCGAGGGCGAAGCACGGGTCTCGCTCATGTTCGAGTCGTTCGGCTACAAGTACGGCATTCCCGGGGATGCGGATTTCGTGTTCGACGTGCGCAGCCTCCCGAACCCCTACTGGGACCACTCGCTGCGGCATCTCACCGGACGCGATGCACCGGTCATCGACTACCTCGCAGCGCAGGCGAGCGTACGCACGATGATCGATTCGATAGCCGAATTCCTCGAGCTAAGGATCGCGGAGTTCGAGCAGGCGAATCGCAGCTATCTGACCATCGCCATCGGCTGCACCGGCGGACAGCACCGCTCGGTGTATATCGCCGAGGAGCTGGCCGCGCATTTTCGGCGCGGCTACCCGCACGTGCTCACCCGGCACGACTCGCTGTCGAAATCCTGACCTGCGACTCGGCGAGAAACGTGCGGAGCTCCTCCGCCCGTGCGCGCGCATCGGCGAGCCCGAGGGCGATGAGCTCCCGGGTGTAGCCGCGCTCGAACAGCAGGTAGCTCAGCAGCGTCGCGGCGCTCGTGCTGCCGGCGCTCGCGCCCATCGCGCGCATGAGCCCGCGGATGCTGCGCGGCAATTCCGAGCGGTACCGGCGGGCAATATCGCCCAGGTCCCGCGACGGCGTGAGCACCAATGTCTCGATGCGCTGTACGTTCGGCTGCTCGTTGAAGCCGCTCAATCGCTCGAGATCGGAGTGCAGCTGATCCATGAACAGCGAATCGAGCATGAACCCGAACATCTGGCCGAAGGTGGGCTCGCTGCAGGCCTTGGGCATGCCGAGGCCCGCCGCGGAGGCATCACCCACCCCGATCACCAGCAAGCGGTTGGCTCCCAGATGGATGGCCGGGCTCAACGGCGAGGTCTGGCGCATGGCCCCATCGCCGAAGTATTGCTGGTGCAGGAAGATCGGGCGAAACAGGAATGGAATGGCCAGGCTCGCCATCAGGTGCTCGAGGGTGAGCTGCACGCGTGCGCCCTTGCGCGCCGCCCGGGTCCAGGGCTCGATGGGCCCGGCGCACGCGTAGAAAGTGACCGAGTCCGCCTCGGAGTAGCTGGTCGCGCAGATGCCGACCGCCTGCAAGTGCTGCTTGTACATTCCGCGCGGAATGCCGTCGAAATCGAGGTTCTTGCGCAAAAGGTCCCAGAGCGGCGTGTTGTCGAACAGCGAGCGCGGCGGATGCACCAGCCAGCCTGCCGAGAGGAGCGCGAGGATCCAATGGAGCCCCGACTTGAGCACGCTCGCAAGATCCGCCTTGATCACGTGATGCACGCGAAACTCGCGCCAGACCTTCTCGATGACATACACCGCGTGCCTGAAATGCGCCGGATCCGAGGCGATTGCGATGGCGCTCACCGCCCCGGCCGATGTGCCGGTGACGATCGGAAAGGGGTTGCGGGCCTTGCGGTCCAGGAGCTCTGCGATGCCCTTGAGCACGCCGACCTGATAAGCGGCGCGTGCGCCGCCCCCCGTCAATACGAGGCCGAGCAGGGGATCTTGCGGGGGTTCGCTCACCGGAGCGGCGCGCCTGTCGAGCTGAGCGCATCGATCGCGGCATCGAGTCCCGAGAGTGTCAGCGGGTACATGCGTCCTGCGAGGACGTCCTGGATGATTTCCACGGATGGCGTTTGGCGCCAGTGCGCCTCGGGCCGGGGGTTGATCCAGGCGAATCTCGGGTAGGCGCGCGTCAGGCGCTCGAGCCATACCCGTCCGGCCTCCTCGTTCCAGTGCTCGACGCTGCCTCCCGGATGCACGATCTCGTAGGGACTCATCGTCGCATCGCCGACGAATATGAGCTTGTAGTCCGAGGCATAAGTGCGCATCACCTCCACCGTGCCGACATGCTCGCGGAAACGCCGCCGATTGTCGCGCCACAGGGCCTCGTACGGACAGTTGTGGAAGTAGAAATGCTCGAGATGCTTGAACTCGCTGCGCGCCGCCGAGAACAGCTCCTCGCAAGTCCTCACGTGATCGTCCATCGAGCCGCCGATGTCGAGCAGCAGCAGCACCTTCACGACGTTGTGCCGCTCCGGCACCATCTTGATGTCGAGCCATCCTCCGGAGCGCGCGGTCGCGTCGATGGTCTGCGGCAGAGCGAGCTCGGTGGGCGCGCCGCGGCGCGCGAACTTGCGAAGCTTGCGCAGCGCGAGCTTCATGTTGCGCGTGCCGAGCTCGACGCCGTCGTCGAGATTGGCGAATTCGCGCTTGTCCCACACCTTGACGGCGCTGCGGTTGCGCGAGCCGTTCTGCCCAACGCGCACCCCCTCGGGATTGTAGCCGTAGGCGCCGAAGGGCGAGGTACCGGCCGTGCCGATCCACTTGTTGCCGCCCTGGTGGCGCTCCTGCTGCTCCTCGAGGCGCTTCTTCAGCGTCTCCATGAGCTCGTCCCACCCGCCGAGCGCCTGAACTTGCACCTTTTCCTCCTCGGTGAGATCGCGCACCAGGATCTTCTCGAGCCAGTCGGGCGGCAGCTCGCGGGAGAGATGCGCGAAGATGTCCTCCGCGCCCTTGAAGTGCGCCGCGAAAACGCGGTCGAAGCGGTCGTAATAGCGCTCGTCCTTGACGAGGCAGGTGCGCGCCAGGTGATAGAAGCGCTCGGCACTCGCCTCACCCAAGCCGTGCGCGAGCGCCTCGAGCAAAGTCATCAATTCGGTGATGGTCGCCGGTACACCGGCGCTCTTCAGCAGGAGGAAGAACCTAACGAGCATTCCGGCGATTGAGGAACAATAGCTGCTCAAAGAGATGCACGTCCTGCTCGTTCTTGAGCAGCGCGCCATAGAGCGGTGGAATGAGCTTCTTCGAATCATCGCTGCGCAGGGCTTCCGGCGGGATGTCCTCGGCGAGCAACAGCTTGATCCAGTCGAGCAACTCCGAGGTGGTCGGCTTTTTCTTGAGGCCGGGCGTCTCGCGCACCTTGAAGAACGTCGTCAGCGCCTCGCGCAACAGCTCGCGCTTCAATCCCGGAAAATGCACGTCGACGATGCGCGTCATCGTGTCCTCGTCCGGAAAGCGGATGTAATGAAAGAAGCAACGGCGCAGGAACGCGTCGGGCAGCTCCTTCTCGTTGTTCGAGGTGATGATGATCACCGGCCGGTGCCGCGCGCATATCGTCTCGCGCGTCTCGTAGACGAAGAACTCCATCCGGTCGAGCTCACGCAACAGATCGTTCGGAAATTCGATGTCAGCCTTGTCGATCTCGTCGATGAGGAGCACCGGGTGCACCTCGCACTCGAACGCTTCCCAGAGACTACCCTTGATGATGTAGTTGCGGATGTCCTTGACCCGCGGATCGCCGAGCTGCGAGTCGCGCAGGCGCGACACCGCGTCGTATTCGTACAGCCCCTGCTGCGCCTTGGTGGTGGACTTGATGTGCCACTCGTAGAGAGGCTTCCCGAGCGAGCGCGCGATCTCGGCGGCGAGCAGCGTCTTGCCCGTGCCCGGCTCGCCCTTGATGAGCAAGGGCCGCGACAGCACCATCGCGGCGTTGACCGCGGCCATCAGCTCCTCCGTGGCGATGTAGCGGTCGGTGCCGCGAAACTGCGGCTGAGTGGGATCTTTCAAAGGTTTTCTCGCTCGCGCTACTTGCGCACGACTTGCAGGATCTGCATGGAATTGGTCCCGCCGGCAACGCCCGTGAGCTCGCCCTTGGTGAGGATGATGAGATCGCCCTCCTTGACCAGCTTGTGATCGAGAAGCGAGCGGAAAATGGAGAAATAGAGCGCGTCGCGGTCCCTCTCGATGACGTCGTAGGCCACCGGATACACTCCTCGATACAGCGTCACCCGGCCGCGGGTGGCCTCGTGCCGGGTGAAGGCGTAGATCGGAATGTCCGAGCGCACGCGCGACATCCACAAAGTGGTCTCGCCGGACTCGGTGAGCGCGACGATGGCCTGCACGTGCAGATGATTCGCCGTGTACATGACCGCCGCGGCGATGGCCTCGTTCGCCCGCTCGAAATAGCCGGTACTACGCTGGCGGATGCGTACGTGAGCGCCCTGATATTTCTCCGCGCCGCAGATGATTTGCGCCATGGCCTCGACCACCTTCGCGGGGTGCTTGCCGGCGGCGGTTTCCGCCGAGAGCATCACGGCGTCCGTGCCTTCCATGACGGCGTTGGCCACGTCCGAAACTTCCGCGCGAGTCGGGATGGTGCTGGTGATCATGGATTCCATCATCTGCGTCGCAGTGATGACCACCCGGTTCTGGTGCCTGCACTCCTGCATGATCTGCCGCTGCAGACCCGCGAGCTCCGCGAAGCCCATCTCGACGCCCAGATCCCCGCGCGCCACCATCACGGCATCGCTCGCTCGCACCACCTCGGCGAGGTTCTTGACCGCCTCGGCGCGTTCGATCTTGGCGACCAGCAGGCCGTGACCGCCGGCGGCGCGCAGGAGGCTCCGTGCCTCGTTCATGTCCGCGGCGCCGCGCGGGAAAGACACGGCCAGGTAGTCGACCTTGAGTGCAGCCGCGACCTCGATGTCCTGCCGATCCTTGTCGGTCAGGGCGCCGGCCGAGAGTCCGCCACCCTGCCGGTTGATGCCCTTGTTGTTGCTGAGCTCCCCGCCCACCAGCACCCGCGTCCGGATCTTGGGTCCCTCGATCGCCTGCACTTGCAGGCTGATCTGGCCGTCGTTCAGCAACAGCACATCGCCGGACGAGACGTCGGTGGGCAATCTCTTGTAGGCAATGCCGACGGCATGCTCATCGCCCGCGTCCACATCGAGCGATGCATCGAGAATGAACTCCGCGCCGTCGGCGAGCTGCACTTTGCCGGCCTTGAAACGCTCGATGCGGATCTTCGGACCCTGCAAGTCGCCGAGCACGCCGACGTAGCGCCCGGCGGCGCGCGCCGCATCGCGCACGAGATCGAGCCGGCGCTTGTGATCGGCGAGCTGGCCGTGCGAGAAGTTGACGCGCACCACGTCGACGCCCGCGCGCACCACATCGTTCATCACCTTCGTATCATCCGTCGCCGGTCCCAGGGTCGCGACTATTTTCGCCCGACGCAGAATGAAGCTCATGCCGCGCGCCGCTCGAGAATGTCGACCGCGGGCAGCTTCTTGCCCTCGACGAACTCCAGGAAAGCGCCGCCGCCGGTGGATATATAGGAAATGCTGTCCTCGACGCCGTACTTCTCGATGGCGGCGAGCGTGTCGCCTCCGCCCGCAAGCGAGAACGCCTTGCTGCGCGCGATGGCGTTCGCAAGGGTGCGGGTGCCTTCCCCGAACTGATCGAACTCGAACACGCCGACCGGGCCGTTCCACAGCACCGTGCCGGCTTCGGCGACGAGCTTGGACAGCTGTTCCGCGCTGTCCGGACCGATGTCGAGAATCATCTCGTTGTTCCCGACCGCACTCACCGGCTTGACATCGGCCTCGGCCACCGCGGAGAACTCGGTGGCGACCACGACGTCGGTCGGCATCGGAATGCTTATTCCGCGGGCTTGGGACTGCTCCATCAAGCGCCGGCAAATGTCGAGCATCTCGCGCTCGTGCAGGGACTTGCCCACGTTGAAGCCTTGCGCGGCGAGAAACGTGTTCGCTATGCCGCCGCCGACGATCATCTGGTCGACTCTCGACAGCAGTGCCTCGAGCACGGTGAGCTTGGTGGATACTTTCGAGCCGCCCACGATCGCGAGCAAGGGACGGGCGGGTTTCTCGAGCGCGGTCTCGAGGGCCGTCAGCTCGCTCACCAGCAACGGTCCCGCGCACGCGACCTTGGCGTACTTCGCGACGCCGTGCGTGCTCGCCTCCGCCCGGTGCGCGGTACCAAACGCGTCCATCACGTAGACATCGCAGAGCGCCGCCATCTTGCGCGACAGCTGCTCATCGTCCTTCTTCTCGCCCTTGTTGAAGCGCACGTTCTCGAGCAGCACTACCTCGCCCGGCGCGACGGCGACGCCATCCAGCCAATCGCGCTCGAGCGCCGTCGGTACGCCCAACAGCTGTGTGAGCCGCCGAGCCACGGGAGCCAGGGAGAATTCCTCGGCGAACTTACCCTCCTGCGGACGGCCGAGATGCGACATCACCATGACCCGGGCTTTCGCCGCCAGCGCGGCCTGGATGGTAGGGAGCGCTGCGCGGATGCGCGCATCGCTGCCGACCTCCCCGTCCTTGATGGGCACGTTCAGATCCTCGCGGATCAGCACACGCTTGTCCTTCAGATCGAGGCCGGTCATTTTGATGATCTTCATGGATTTTGGCGCCGGCGCCCTCCCTCATTTGGCCTTGGACCAGGCCGCGACGGTGTCGAGCATGCGGTTGGAAAAACCCCATTCGTTGTCGTACCAGGAGCAGACCTTCACGAGCGTGCCCTCGATCACCTTGGTGAGGGTCGCATCGTAGATCGAGGAGTGCGGGTCGTGGTTGAAATCGACGGATACGAGCGGCTGATCGTTGTAGGCGAGAATGCCCTTCAGGGGTCCCGTGGCGGCCGTCTTGACCAGTTTGTTGATCTCGTCGACGGACGTCTTGCGCGCGGCGGTGAAAGACAGGTCGACCAGGGACACATTGATGGTCGGCACGCGGATGGCGAAGCCGTCGATCTTGCCCTTGAGCTCCGGCAGCACGAGGCCCACAGCGGCGGCCGCGCCGGTCTTGGTCGGGATCATGGACATGGTTGCCGAGCGCGCGCGCCGCAGGTCCGTGTGATAGACGTCGGTGAGCACCTGATCGTTGGTGTAGGAGTGAATCGTGTTCATCACGCCCTGCAGCACGCCGATGTTTTCGTGCAACACTTTGACGATCGGTGCCAGGCAATTGGTCGTGCAAGAGGCATTGGAAATGACGGTATCCGTGGCCTTGAGGATCTTGTCGTTCACCCCATAGACGATGGTCGCATCGACATCCTCGCCGCCGGGCGCCGAGATCACCACTTTCTTGGCGCCCGCGGTGAGATGCGCCGAGGCCTTGGCCTTGCTGGTGAACAAACCCGTGCACTCGAGAACAATGTCGACGCCGAGCTCCCCCCACGGCAGCTTCGTCGGGTCGCGCTGCGCCACCACCCGGATGCGATCGCCGTTCACCACCATCGAATCGCCGTCGACGCGCACTTCTCCGTCGAACCGGCCGTGCGCGGTGTCGTAGCGCGTCAGGTGAGCATTGGTATTCGCGTCGCCCAGGTCGTTGATGGCGACGATTTGTATTTCGCTCGAGCGCTTCGACTCATACAGGGCTCGCAGGATATTGCGGCCGATGCGGCCGTAACCGTTGATGCCCACCTTGATTGCCATCGGATCGTTCCCCTCTTGATGCCAGTCTTGAACCGCGGCGGATCACCCCGCCAATGTCTTGTCGATCGCCTCTTGCACGTGCTCAGCGGTGAAGCCGAAATTCTTGAATACATCCTTGGCCGGAGCCGATGCGCCGAAATGATCGATGCCCACGATCTGGCCCTCGAGCCCCACGTACTTCCACCACGGCTGGGTCGCCCCCGCCTCGACGGCGACGCGCCGCACGACCTGCGGCGGAAGCACACTGTCCTTGTAGGCCTGGTCCTGGCGGTCGAAGGTCGTCGTGCTCGGCATGGACACCAGGCGTACCTTGCGCCCTTTCGCGGCGGCGGCGCGCACCGCATCCGCGGCGATGCCGACCTCCGACCCGGTCGCAATGACAATGACCTCCGGCTGCCCGTCCGAATCGATCAGCACGTACCCCCCGCGCTTGATCGCGGCCAGCTGCTTCGGGTCTCGCGGCTGCGGCGGGACCGCCTGGCGGGTGAATATGAGGCAGGTGGGTCCGTCCGCACGCTCGATCGCGGCGCCCCACGCCGTCGCGCTCTCCGCGCCATCACAGGGCCGCCAGAGCTCCATTCGGGGAATCGCCCGCAAGCCTGCCAGCTGCTCGATCGGCTGGTGAGTCGGGCCGTCCTCGCCGAGGCCGATCGAGTCATGGGTGAACACGAAATTCACCCGGATTTCCATGAGCGCCGCCATCCGCACGGCATTGCGCGAATAGTCGCAGAAGGTCAGGAACGTGCCGCCGTAGGGAATGAATCCGCCGTGGGCGGACATGCCGTTCATGATCGCCGACATGCCGAACTCGCGCACGCCATAATGAATGTAATTGCCCGCCGGGACCTCGGGCGTCAGGATCACCGAATCCTTGCGCAGCGTGCCGTTCGAGGGAGTCAAGTCGGCCGAGCCGCCCAGAAGCTCCGGCAGAAGCGGCCCGACGACATTGAGCGTCGCGTTGGAGGTCTGTCGGGTCGCGAGAGGCTTGGTATCGTCTTGCGCCTGTTTGACGTACGCGGACACCTTGTCGGCGAACCCCGACGGCAGCGTCCCGCTCATGCGGCGCTCGAGCTCGGCCGCCAACTCGGGGAACTTCGCCTTGTATGCCTGAAACCGGCTAGCCCATTCCTGCTCGACCTGTTTTCCCTTCTCCCGCATGTCCCATTGCGCACGGATGTCGGCGGGCACCTCGAAGGGCGGTGACGTCCACTTGAGGTTGGCGCGCGCGGCGGCGATTTCGTCGTTTCCCATGCCCTCGCCGTGCATGACGGCCGTCCCCTGCTTGTTCGGGGCGCCCCAGCCGATAATGGTCTGAGCGCAGATGATCGACGGCCGGTCGGTAACCGCCCGCGCCTCGGCGAGGGCTTTCGCGACGGCGACCCGGTCGTGTCCGTCTACTTTCGGCAACACGTGCCAGCCGTACGCCTCGAAGCGTTCGGCGGTGTTGTCGTCGAACCAGCCGACCACCTTGCCGTCGATAGAGATGCCGTTGTTGTCGTAGACCGCAATCAGTTTGCCGAGCTTCTGCATGCCCGCGAGCGAGGCCGCTTCGTGGGAAATGCCCTCCATCATGCAGCCATCGCCCATGAACACATAGGTATGGTGGTCGATGATCTCGTGCCCCGGCCGATTGAAGGTCGCCGCGAGGGATCGCTCCGCGATCGCCATGCCAACGGAGTTCGCAAAGCCCTGGCCGAGGGGTCCGGTGGTGGTCTCGACGCCCCCGAGGTGCGCCTCGCGTTCCGGGTGACCCGGGGTCTTCGAGCCAAACTGACGAAAGCGCTTGATCTCCTCGATGGAAAGGTCGTAGCCGGTGAGATACAGCACCGAATAGAGCAGCATCGAGGCATGTCCGTTCGAGAGCACGAATCGGTCGCGATCCCACCATCCGGGATTGGCCGGATTGAACTTAAGCACTTCACGCCAGAGGACTTCGGCAATATCGGCCATGCCCATCGGCGTGCCGATATGGCCCGAACTCGCCTTCTGGACGGCATCCATCGTCAGAACGCGAATGGCGTTGGCAAGCTCACGGTGGGTGGGCATGGCGGCTTATTCCGGAGGAAAGGGTCATCATTCTCCCCGATGCGCCCCCCATCATCAATATCGGGACACACGTCTCCCTTTGCGCAGGAAGGGAACACGCGTCGATTATTGCAGTCGCTATTAGGGAACACGGTCCCACTCTGCCCCGCGCATGAGGGAACGCGATCACACTGCCCGCGGGCATCGTGGTCCCGTTATGTAGCGCGGCGGGTGGCCGCCGTCATGATCCAGTTCACCGTCGGTCGCGCTCTGATTTGCTACCATTTTTTAGTATGAAAATTCTACAAATAACCGACCCGCATCTGTACGGCCACGCGAGCGCGAAGTTGCGCGGCGTGGAGACCGACTCGACCTTGCGCAACGTGCTCGACGATGCGTTCATCGAGGTTCCGGACTACGCGGCGATCCTGGTGACCGGCGATCTCGTCCAGGACGATCCGTCCGGCTATTTGCGTTTTCGCAGCATCTTCGGTGACTGCTCCAAGCCCGTTCTGTGCGTTCCGGGCAATCACGACGAGCCGGAGGCGATGCGCCGCACGCTCTGCGGGCCGCCGTTCCAGGTGTGCGGCACTTACCGCGCGTCGGGCTGGCATTTCATCATGCTGGACAGCTACGATGCGGGACATGCGGGTGGCCGCTTGAGTGCGCAAGAGCTCGAGCGCCTCGACCGTGCGCTTCATGAATCACGCGAGCACGCCATGGTGTGTCTGCATCACCACCCCATCGAGATGGGCAGCCGCTGGCTCGACGGTGTCGGCCTCGCCAACGCGGAGGATTTCTGGCGCATCATCGATGCGCACCCGCACGTGCGCGCCGTGACCTGGGGGCACGTGCACCAGGAGCTCGACGCGGAGCGCGGCGCCGTTCGCTTGTTTGCCACGCCTTCGACCGGCGCACAATTCTTGCCGAAGAGCGAGCGATTCGCCGTCGATTCTCGCCCGCCTGCGTACCGGCCGTTCGCGCTGCATCCGGACGGACGCATCGAGACCACGGTGCGCTGGGTGGACGCGATGCAGATGCGCCACGCCGTCGCCGGGCGCTGAGTGGGTTTCAGGACCCGTTGGCTCCGGCTGTGGGCACTCACGGCGGCTCTCTGCGGCTCGCTTGCGCACGCCGATTCGCCGGCCCACGCCGACGCAGGCCTGCACTCGCTCTGGGAGCTGCATGGCAAGCACAACGTCGTGTACGTGCTCGGCTCCATCCACACCCTGCGCGCGAGCGATTACCCGCTCGCCCCCGTGATCATGGATGCGTACCGGGACTCGAAGTCGCTCGTCATGGAGATCGACCTCAACGAGATCGAGTCCGCGGACGTACAGAACGAGATGCTGCAAGCCGCGGCATTGCCGGAGGGTAAGACGTTGCAGCAGATCGTCGGACCCGCACGCTACGCGCGTGCGCAAGATCTGATGCGCGACGTCGGCCTCGACCTATCGATGTTCAGCGGGTTCGCACCCTGGTTCGTTGCCGAGGCGGTTTCCCAGATGCAGCTCGCGCAGCTCGGCTTCGACGCGCAATCGGGCGTCGAGATGTTTTTCATGGGGCGCGCCCGCGGCGACGGCAAGAGCATCGCGGGGCTCGAGACCGCGCACGAGCAGATGGCGATCTTCGAGGCGATGCCGATGGAGGCGCAAGCCGACTACATGATGTCGAGCCTGGAGCAGGCTCACGACCTGCCGAAGGAAGTGAACGACATGGTCCAGGCCTGGCGGCGGGGCGACACGGGATGGTTCCAGACCGAGATCAAATCGGACCTCGGGAAAGACCCGGCGCTATATCAGTCGCTGGTGGCGGGGCGCAACCGCAAGTGGATCGCGAAGATCGAGGCGATGCTCGACGATGACAAGAATTATCTCGTCATCGTCGGCACCGCGCATCTGGTAGGGCCGGACAGCGTGATCGAGCTGCTCAAGAAAGACGGGATCCACGCTGCCCAGCGTTGATTCTACTGGCCGGACGAGGGGTGCTCCGCCTTCCACTCCTCCATCCGCTGCTCGCGCTGCGCCTTCGCCGCGGCGACGAGCCCCGGGATCGCGTCGCGCTGCGTCTGAGTGAGCACGTTCTGGTAGATGTTGGTCCAGGTCTCGCTCGTGAGCTGGATGCGCGTCGCAGCATTCTTCTGCGCCGTCGCGATCAGCGCGGCATAGGCGGCCGTCTCCGTCGGCGGCGTGCTCGCCAGTGCTTCGCGATTGGTCTGCGAGCTCGTCCGCAGCGCCTGGAACTGGCTTTTCTGGGCCGCCAGGATCGACTTGACCTGCGTCTTCTGGGCGTCGGTCAGGTTGAGCTTGTGCAGAAGCCCGAAGAATCCGCCGTGATGATGCCCATGCCAATGGTGCCCGCCCGGGCCCTCCGCGGGCGGCGGGGTGACGTCGGCCGCGGCGCTAGCCAAGACCGCCAGCGCCGACATCGAGACTGCCAGACAAAGGGCGGGAACGACTTTTCGTACGGTGAACATTGAGACTCTCTCCTCCGTGTTACGGTGATGAACAGTCTACGTTCAAACGTCCGCGGCGAATCTCGTGTTGACGCAATGTTGGGTGGGCTGCATGCAAAGAATTGTCAATTCGTTTACTAGGCCGGAAGATGGCGGGACACTGCATCCAAGGCGGGAATTCTGCATATGACAAGTACGCTCAACAGGCCGGACGGCGGATCGGCGGCACGCGATCCGCGCGTCCTCTTGGTGGACGACGATCGCGAGCTTTGTCAAATGCTCGGCGAGTATTTGGGCGCGGAGCATTTCGAAGTCAAGAGCGTGCACGACGGAAGCGACGCGCTCGCTCTGCTCGAAGTCAGCGACTTCGAGATCCTGATCCTCGACGTGATGCTGCCGAGCGTCTCAGGCTTCGATGTGCTGCGCAAGCTCGGCGCCGCCCACGGCACCCCGATTCTCATGCTGACCGCGCGCGGCGATGACGTGGACCGGATCGTCGGCCTCGAGCTCGGTGCCGACGACTATCTGAGCAAGCCCTTCAATCCGCGCGAGCTGGTGGCGCGCATCCGCGCCATCCTGCGCCGGGCGAGCAGCCGACCTGCGCGCGGCGGAGTCGCCGACGAGATCACCGTCGGGCCTGTCGTGCTGCACGCGGGCATGCATCAGGTCCGGGTCGCGGAGCGGCCGATCGCCCTCACGGGCGCGGAGTTTCGCGTGCTCGAGATCCTGATGCGCTCCGCGGGACAGGTTATCTCGCGCGAATCGATGACCGAGCAGGCGCTCGGCCGCAAGCTCGTTCCTTACGATCGCAGCATCGACACGCACATCAGCAATTTGCGCCGCAAGCTCGAGCTCGAGGCCGGCAAGAATCCGGAGATCAAGAACGTGCGAGGCTCGGGCTACACGCTCACCTGCGCGCCGAAGTAGGCCCGTATGCACAGCCTGTTCGTGCGCATCTTCGTGCTGTTCTGGATCGCCATGGCAATCATCGTCGCCGGCAGCATCGCGGTGACCTTCACGGTGGCCGCGCGCGACTACGAGTCGCGCGAGTTCCAGCGCCGTCCGGCGATGGCAATACAGGCCTCGGAGGTGCTCGCGCGAGGCGGGGTCGATGCGTTGCGCAGCTGGCTCCTCGCCAACCGGCACTCCATGCCCGATCGCGACTTGTTCATCATCGGCCCGAACGGCGAGGACATCCTCGACCGCCCGCTCTCCGAGAGTGCCGAGCGGCGTCTGGAATTCTTCCGCGAATCGATATCCGAGGCCGACTCGCTGCCGCCGGACCCGCCCCGGGAGCCGCCCCGGGACCCGCCGGGCGCGCGGCCGCCGCCGTCGCCGCGCAACTTCCGTCCGCAGCGCGCGCTGGCGCAGATCGTGGCGCCCGACGGCACCGCCTATACGGTGCTGCTGGTGCCGCGGCGCCCGAGCATCTTCGGCGCGTTGAGTCTGCCCGGCATCTCGGCGCGCATTCTCGGCATTGCGCTCGTGGTGAGCGCGTTCGCAAGCTGGTGGCTCGCGCGGCATCTGAGCGCGCCGATCCGGCGCATGCAGGAGGGCGCACGCGCACTCGCCGGCGAGAGCCTCGACGTGCGCGTGAGCGCAGGCCTCGAGGACCGCAAGGACGAGCTTGCGGTGCTCGCGCGCGATTTCGACGCCATGGCCGATCGGCTGCGCGCCAATCGCGGCGCGCTCACCCAGCTGTTGCGCGACATTTCCCACGAGCTGCGCTCGCCGCTCGCGCGGATGCGTCTCGCGCTCGGGCTCGCGCGTCAGCCGAGCGCCGATACCGTGCGCCAGCTCGATCGCATGGATCGCGAGATCGAGCGTCTCGACGCCCTCATCAGCCAGGTGCTGAAGCTCGCGCGCCTCAACGGCACCGACATGCCCTTCGAGCGCGAGGCGGTCGACGTCGACGAGGTAATCGATGAAGTCGTGCGCGACGCCGAATTCGAAGGCACCGCCAAGGGCTGTCGGGTGCAGACTCACGGGGCCACGGGCAGCGTCGTCAGCGGCAGCCGTGAGCTCCTGCGCAGCGCGATCGAGAACGTGCTGCGCAACGCCGTACGCTATAGTCCGCAGGGCGCGCCCGTGGAAGTAGCGGTCGAGCGCAGCGCGGCGGGACTCACCATCGCCATTCGCGACCGCGGACCGGGGGTCCCGGAGGCCGAGCTCGAGCGCATTTTCGAGCCGTTTTACCGCGTGGCCGAATCCCGGGATCGTGATACCGGCGGGGAGGGCATCGGTCTTGCGATCACCTCGCAGGTCATGAAAGCCCATGGCGGGACTGCGCGTGCGGAGAACCGCGCGGGGGGCGGCTTCGAAGTTCGGCTCAACTTGCCGGCCACCGTGCCGGCGGCATAACAGGAGATGAGATGAGCCTGTATCAGGAGGCCTGTCGATACATCCCGGGCGGCGTGAACTCGCCGGTACGGGCGTTTCGCAGCGTCGGCGGCGAGCCGATTTTCTTCAAGCGGGCGGCCGGCGCTCACTTCGTCGCCGCGGACGGCCGCCGCTTCATCGACTACGTGGGATCCTGGGGTCCGATGATCCTGGGTCACGCGCATCCGCAGGTGATCGAGGCGGTGCAGCGCGTGGCCGCCGACGGTCTGTCCTTCGGCGCGCCGACGGAGCTCGAGACGCAGCTCGCGCGCCGGGTGACCGAGCTCATGCCCTCGATCGAGCTCGTACGCTTCGTGAGCTCCGGCACCGAGGCGACCATGAGCGCGATTCGCCTTGCGCGCGGATTCACCTCGCGCGAGACCATCGTGAAGTTCGAGGGCTGCTATCACGGCCACTCCGACTCGCTTCTCATCAAGGCCGGATCGGGTGCGTTGACCTTCGGCGTGCCCACCTCGCCCGGCGTGCCGCGCGAGCTCGCGGCGCATACCGTGACCCTCCCCTTCAATGACTCCGGCCAAGTACGCGATGCCTTCCGCCAGCTCGGATCGCAGATCGCCTGCGTCATCGTCGAGCCGGTCGCCGGCAACATGAACTGCGTGCCGCCGGCGCCGGGCTTTCTCGGGACGCTGCGCGAGGAATGCGACCGGGTCGGTGCGCTGCTGATATTCGACGAGGTCATGACCGGCTTTCGGGTCGCTCTGGGCGGTGCGCAGGCGCTGTACGGCGTGCGTCCCGATCTCACCACGCTCGGTAAGATCATCGGCGGCGGCATGCCGGTGGGAGCATTCGGCGGCCGGCGCGACATCATGGAGCAGCTCTCTCCGCTGGGACCCGTCTACCAGGCGGGGACTCTGTCGGGAAACCCGGTCGCCATGACGGCCGGTCTCGTCACCTTGGAGCTCGTTGCGGTGCCCGGATTTCACGAGCGGCTGAACGCGAGCACCGATCTGTTCGTGCAGCGTCTCGCCGGCGCGGCCGCGGGCTGCGGCATTGCGCTCACCACCAATCACGTGTGCGGCATGTTCGGCTTCTTCTTCACGGAGGAGCGGCACGTCGACAGCTTCGCGAAAGTAATGGCCTGCGACATTGAGCGCTTCAAGCGTTTCTTCCATCGCATGCTCGAGGAGGGTGTGTACTTCGCGCCGTCCGCCTTCGAGGCGGGGTTCATGTCGGCTGCGCATTCCCCCGCCGACATCGACGCGACCATTGCCGCGGCGCTGAAGACGTTCGCGAGTCTGCGCTCCTAGTGCGGGCGTTCGCATGGTTTTTGGGAGTCCTGGTTGCGGCCGGCCTCGCCGCCGCTGTCATCGCATATCCCGTCTTCGAGGTGACCTCGCGCGTCGCTCCCTGGCCGTTTCACCGGGTTTATGGCCGCATTGCCATGCTTGCGGCCGCCGGCGCACTGGTGTACTGGTGCCGGCGTTTCGGCGTCGCCAACCGTCGCGACCTGGGCTACGGATTGCCCTGGAGGCGGTTCTGGGCGCTGGCCGCCGCTTTCGGGGGCATCGGCATCGTCACGGCCGGCGCCGGCGCCGTCTTTCTGCTCGTGCGGGGAATCCGCGTCGTTTCCGATCCGGCCTCGCTCGCCTCGCTTAAGCCTCTGGCGCATCTCGGGCTCGTTGCCCTCTCATCGGGGGTGGCGGTCGCCCTGATCGAGGAGACGGTGATGCGCGGCGCCTTGCACAGCGCCATCGCGCGCGAATCGGGCGAGTTCGCCGCCCTGTGGGTCATCACGCCGCTGTTCGCCGTGCTGCATTTCTTTGCCAAGACGCATATCGATGCCCCGGGCTGGATGAGCGGCTTCGACTTGCTGTCGCGCTCCTTCGCCCCGCTCGCGGACCCGGGCGCCGTACTCGATTCGTTCCTCGCCTGGATGGCCGTGAGCCTGGTATTGAGTCTCACGCGCGTTCTCACCGGCAACATCGCCGTCGCGATCGGCTTGCACGCAGGTTGGGTGGTGGTGCTTCGATTGCTGCAGGAAGCCACCGGCTCTGGCACCACCCACTCGGCGTGGGTCGGACGTTTCGACGGGCTGCTCGGCTACTGGCTGCTGCCCTGGGGCGCGGCCATCGCCCTCGCCCTGTGGTCGACCCGCGGCGCCTGGGTGCCCTATGCGTCGGGCTCGCCGAGCGGCGCGATCAACGCCAGTCTGTCCAGACGCTCGAGTGGATCGTCGATTTCGAGATAGCTCTGCTTGTCGGCGAGCGGCAGCGGCAGGATTTCCGCGAGGCGGTGCCCGACCCACGCAGCATCGTCCAGGCGCATGTCGATGCTCGCATACACCTCACCCAGCTGGGGCAGGACACTGCGCAGCAGTTCCGGCAGGCGCGCGTGCCGCGCCGGCACCGGGAGCGCCGGCTGCGCCTCGATCCAGTTCACCTCGCCCAAGTTCAGTCCATCCGCTTGGCGGCTGCGCGTGATGATCCGAAAGCGCTGCCGGCCGACGCAGGACAGACCGAGCAGTCCGTCCGCGAGTTGATGGAAGTCGGTGATGGCGGCCGCCGTGCCCACTTCGTACACCTCGGTATCCCCCGTACCGGTCTCCCGACCCTCGCGGATCAAAACCACCCCGAATCCCGAGC
>Ga0302314_10009393_pt1 | contig 17299 bp, 12 predicted proteins | sample III_Palsa_N2_3_FD_200533 | JGI IMG/M metagenome (GOLD analysis project Ga0302314, IMG submission 200533) | Peat permafrost microbial communities from Stordalen Mire near Abisko, Sweden - III_Palsa_N2_3 | ecosystem: Environmental > Terrestrial > Soil > Palsa > Peat permafrost | place: Sweden...
AGCCGCGGTGGCTGGTGGCGAGCCGGTGGCGGCGGGCAGCGCTGCGATCGCGTTGCGTCGACTCGGTCCCAGTGCAGCCCTGGCCGCACCGGCCCTGTGGGTTGCGCTGGAGCGGCCCCGTTCCGACTGGAGCAGCTGGCCCTGACCCTCGCAGCCCTGGCCGCGCTCGGCCCACGTCCACGCTCGGAGCAGGAGCGCTTGGCGCTGCTGCTCGATCCATCCAACCTGGTCTATGCCGGGCGCCGCCATGACCAGGCAGAGGCCATCCAGGCCATGCTCTTCGCCACCCAGGCGGCGATCGGGGTTCCGGACAGTGCGCGCCGCTGGATCCTCTCCGCCCTGGCCAGTCCCGATGCGAACGTCCCGGCCGCCTTTGCCGGCGCGACCCTGGCGGTGACGAGCGAAGGGGCGGACGGACGCTATGCGGTATCCAGCCTCATGCTCGCCCTGCAGCCAGGCTTCGTCGATGCCGCCCTCGATCCTGCCACGATCCCGTCGCTGCTGCGCGGAGGTCATGGCCCCGCAGCGGATCCCGCCTACCTGCCAGCCCAGGCCCTCTCCGCACGGGTGTTGGCGATCCGCGCCCTGGGCGCGATCGGGCCCGCGGCGTCGGCGGCACTGCCCGCGCTTGGCGCCATTGCCACACAGGGGCTGCCATCCTCCGGCAATAGCACCCTGCTGCAGAGCTCGGCCCAGGCAGCGGTCCGTCGGATCGCCGCCAACTGAACGCCGCACGCGGGCATGTCTGAACATGGCGCCGGTCCTCCCGCAAGCGGATATGATTGCGGGACTGTCGACGAGACCACCTGAAAAACCTGGTAGCCGGCTACTGAGTCACAATCCCAATCGCGTGGCGTCAAGCCGGCCATGACGATGAGGTGGGCACCAGAAATAACATCCAGTCACCGGTTGAGAAAACGTGAAAAGGGCGTCCACGATGCCATCCTCCGCCCCCACCATGCGGGCCAGCTGTGCGGCGAAGGCGTCGAACGAGTGCCCGAAGGCCACGAACATCAGTCCACCGCGATCGCCCGCCACCCACGGCATCGAGCGCCGGAACAGGAATGCCTCCGGCGAGAAGCTCTCCTGCGCGGTGCGCTTGACGTGCGCCGACGCGGGCGCGTCCGCGATCTCGACGTTGTCGAACCGGCGCCGGCCGATCGCCTGGTCCTGCGCCTCGGAGCCCAGGGCGTCGAACGCGCTGAAGTCATGGGTCCACTGCTGGACCGCCACGAAGCTGCTGCCGTCCAGGCCCGGTCCGGCCCCGCTGACGATGGCCGCGGCGAGCGCGGCCTCACCCTTGGGATTCTCGGTCCCGTCCTCGTAGCCGGTGAGGTCGAGCCCCACCCCATGCTTGAAGGTGTCGATCGACTGGTGCACCTCGAAGCCGGGAGCGACTAGCGCGCTGATCCGGCGCGACAGGTGCAGGATGGCGCCGCGGTCCGAATCGCGCAGCCAGCACCACAGGTCACCCGGGGTCGAGGGCACCATGGCGCCGGGCAGGGCATAGCTGGGCGCCGCGACCAGTCCGGGGATGGTTGCGCCCAGGGCCCGGACCAGCTCCAGGCCGACGCCGATGACGATCCGCTCGCCATCGGCGAATCGAAACAGCGCCGCCAGGGCGGCGCGGGCCTCGCCACCGGGGCGCAGCGTGAAGGTCAGGTAGCGGCCGGCGCCCGGAACATGGTCGAGGATGCCCGGTTGATGATCGACCATGCGGCTCCCTGTGGGTGCCCTGCCAGGGTGAGGCCATCGTCGAGGAGGCAATTGCTTTCCGGCGGTGCCAGGCCGCGCCCAGCTTCACGCCGGCTTGGCGGCGAAACAGGCCTGATGGAAATCGAAGGAGGCCTGCAGGCGGTCCTGCCAGTACTCCCAGGAGTGGCTGCCGGGCAGCTCCTGGTACCGGTGGGCGATGCGGTTGCGGGTGAGGTGCGCGTGCAGGCGGCGGTTGTCCTCGAGCAGGAAGTCATCACGGCCGCAGTCGATGGCGATCTGCGGCAGCGGCGCGGCGGCCAGGGCGAGCGGGAAGATGTCCTCGGAGGCGGGGACGCCGGCGGCGTAGATGCTGCGGACCAATGACGCCAGGTACGGGTCCTTGAGGAATTCCCGGTAACGGTTCACCATGTCGACCGCGCCGCTGTGCGAGACGATGCTGCCGAAGCGCGACGCATGCTTAAGGCCGATCTTAAGCGCCCCGTATCCGCCCATCGACAGTCCGCCGATGGCGCGACCCTGGCGGTCGGTACGGGTGCGGTAGGTGGAATCGACCAGGCTGATCGATTCGAGGATGTGCGCCTCCCAGCGGCCGGTGCCGTCAGCCTTGTCGGTATAGAAGCTCGTACCGCCCTCGAGCATCACCACCATCGCGTTGATGCGTTCCGCGTGCAGCTCGATGGTGGTGCGGCGCTGCCAGATCGATGCGTCGTCCGACAGCCCATGCAGCTGATAGATCACCGGATGCGGCCCGGGCGTCTGCGGGATGATGACCTGCATCGACGTCTGCGAGGCGATGGCGGGACTGAAATAGCGCATCACGGAGAGGCTCATGGCCCGAGGCTAGGGCCGCCGGCGGCGGGGAAAGCGCAGGGCATGCTGCGCTTCACGGCGCCGGTGCGGGCCGTCCGAAGCCCTGGGGCGACTGCGCCCAGGTGCTGAAGCCGTCCATGAGCGGCGTGCTCGGCGGGGCCGTGGCGCGCGACAGGGCGATGACCAGGTCCGCGAACAGCTCGGCGGCGATGTCATTGGGGCTGATCAGCTCCGTGCAGGGCGCAAAGGCGGCGAGATAGGGGGTGACGGTGGACAGCTCGTACATCGCGATCTCGCCTCCAGCCCCGACCAGGTAGCGGTAGCCCCCGGCATGCGCTTCGACGCCCAGCGCCACGAAGTCCCGATCCTCGGGCAGTTTCGGCACCGCGCTGGTCGAGCGCAGGAAGATCTGCGGCTGGATGAGCATGGTCGCCGACCCGACCGGCACCGGATACAGCCAGTCGCGCGTGATGCTGTCCGGATCGAGGTACTGGTGGTCGCGCAGCTGTCCGCTCAGCGCCGGGGGCTCCTCCATGTGGATGAAGCCCCAACGCTGCGCGAAGAGCGGGACGAAGAGCGGCCGGTTGAAGCGCTCAATGATGTGCAGCTGCTCGTTCAGCAGCAGGAAGGCGTCGGATTCGTCGAAACCGTACCCCGGATCGCGCTGGAAGACGCGCATCACGCCTGCCGACAGGACGATGCAGTGGCCGCGGGTATGCGCGGTATCGCCCTCGAAGCGGCGTTCGAGCTTGATGAACCGCCAGGGCACCTTCGCGACCAGCGGGAAGCGCTGTGCGAGGACCGGATAGATGCTGGTGATGACGCGGGTGATGGCCGCCTGCTCCTCGGGAGTGAAGGTGCGCACCGCGTCCTGGAAGCGCGAACGGCAGGCATTGCGCTGCCAGGACATAGCCCCGTTGGGCATCGCCGCGTCGGTCTTGGCGCCGATCTCCTGCTGCTGCAGCAGGGCGAAATAGGGATCGTCGCTGTCGTCGACGATCGCCACCCGCCCGCGCTCCAGGTCGAGGAAGCGGATGTCGGGCCCGTCGGCGGCGTTGGCCGCCACCCCGGCCGCCCAGCCCAGCACGACCAGGAGCAGGATCCTGCCCGGCCCGCTGCTGGGCAAGGGCTTGGACCTCGTCTGTCGGCTGCGGCCTGCGCTGGGCATCGTCATCTGACCAGCGAGCGTGGTCGAGACAGGGCCATTTTCCAGAAGCGACCCCGGCATGCCCCGGTCCGTGCGATGGACGCTGCTCAGGCCGGCGCACGGCGCAACGCCGACGGCGGCCGGCCGTGATGGCGGTGGAAGGCCGCCGAGAACGAGAAGCTGTCGGCGAAGCCGACCCGTGCGGCGATGATCCGCAGCGGATAGCTGCTGCGCAGCAGCAGCTCCGCCGCGCGCCGCATGCGCAGCTCGAGCAGATACTGGTGCGTGCTGCGCTGGTAGGTGCGCTGCATCAGCCGCTGCAGGGTCGGGACGGAGACGCGCATGCGCCGGGCCAGCTCGGCCACCGGCCAGGGCTCCTCGAGGCGCTGCTCCACCTCGCTCCACAGCAGCCTGAGCAAGGCCTGTTCGGGCGGCGCCTCGGCCAGCGGTGCGAGCTCGTCGAGCTGCGCCAGGATGGCATCGCCGAGCACGACGCTCGCCCGCTCGGCGGTGGGGCCCTGAGCACCGGCCACGCCGAGGCGGACGATGAGGCTGTCCGCCATGGCATAGAGCAGCGCCGCGCTGCGCAGCGCCTGCAGGCGGGTCGGACCGTGCAGGAGGCGGCTCCAGCACGCGATCGGCCGCATATACCACCAGACCATCGACCACGAGTCCTGCACGGTGGCGAATTCGATGCCCTCGCCGGGCGGATTGACCAGCACGGTGCCGGGCGTGAGCGCGAAACGGTCGACCGGTCCGAAAGCGTCCCCGGCGCCCCCGACGGTCGCGATCAGCATCAGGCTGCTCTGCTCGGGGATGCCGATGTGGTAGCCGCCGACCAGGTCCGAGACGCCACTGTGATGGATGCCGCACTCGCGCCAGCGGGCCGACTCCGGGCGCTCCAAGGGGATGTAGCGCTCCCGGCAGCCGGCGGGGATGCTGATCGTTTTTCGTATGGTTCTGATCCATTCGAGCATGTCATTTTTCAACGAAAGTCCATAGAATGGTGATTGTGAGCGAAATCCGCCAAGTGCCATGATAGGAACCAACATGACGGTAGCGACCCAACCGAACACCGACCAGAGCCGCTTCGCGTGTGAAGGCTACGCGGTCCAGCGCACCGCCCTGCCTGGCGCGGTGATCGATGAGACCCGCGAGCGCCTGGGCCGCATGGTGGCCGGCCTGTCGGCGGAGCAGCGTCCGGAGTGGCTGGTCGAACCGCATGTCCGCGCCCCGGACTGGGGCCACTGGCTGGAATTGTGCCGCCATCCGCAGCTGCTCGATGATGTGGCAGGCTGCCTCGGATGCTCGGAGCTCGTCTTGCTGATGTCGCATCTCATCGTCAAGCCGGCACACGACGGCCTGGCCATCCTCTGGCATCAGGACAACACCTACTGGCCCTCCGTCCATGGCACCGACATCGTCACGGTGTGGCTCGCCCTCGATGAGGTCGACGTCGGCAACGGCTGCATGCATATCATCCCGACCACCCATGCCGGCTATCCTGCCCTGGAGAAGATCCCGACCGATGGCCAGGACCTGCTCAAGGTGCGCGTGGCGGTGACTCCGGAGCGTGAGATGACCGCCATCCCCATCGAGCTGCACGCCGGCGAGTATTCGATCCATGACTCCTTCGTGATCCATGGCAGCCAGCCCAACCGCAGCTCCCGGCGCCGTGCCGGCTATACCATGCGCTACGCGAATGCGGCGACGGTCGGAGTCGATGTCGCCGATCATGGCAAGCCCGTCTACTACCTGCGTGGCGATGGCAGCCATCGCGCCCCGGAGGTCATCGATCTGCGCCCGGGCCAGCCGCTGCCGGCGACCAGCGGCTGGGAGCGCTTCCGCTAAGCCGAGCGGGTGCACGGGTCGAGCCCAGCGTCGAAGGCCCTGGCGGCATGGCCGCAGCTGCGCAGGATGATGGGGGGTGCCACCAGGGCTGCCCCGTCAGGAGCTGCGCATGGCCTTCACCTTGCCTCTGGGCGCCACGGCGCCGGCGTTCACCCTGCCCGGCACCGATGGCCGGACGCACACGCTCGAGGAGCTGGCCGACGCGCCGGTCCTGGTCATCTTCTTCACCTGCAACCATTGTCCGTACGTCATCGGTTCGGATGAAGCCACCCGGCAGACCGCGCTGGCCTTCCAGGCGCAGGGCGTGCGCTTCGTGGCCATCAACTCCAACAGCCGCAGCACCTATGCTGATGATGACTTCCCGCACATGGTCGCGCGCATGGCCACCCATGGCTTTCCGTGGCTCTACCTGCATGACGAAAGCCAGCAGGTCGCCCGTGCCTATGGCGCCCTGCGCACGCCCCACTTCTACGTCTTCGACCGCGAGCGGCGCCTGGTCTACTGCGGCCGCGCCGTGGACCGGCCGCGCCAGGCTGCTGAATCGACCACCCACGACCTCGACGCGGCGCTGACCGAGCTCTGTGCGGGTCGACCGGTCGCGAACCCGCTGACCAATCCCATCGGCTGCAACGTCAAATGGGACGGCAAGGACAAGCATTGGATGCCGGCCGAGGCCTGCGACCTGGTCCCGGTCCGCCGCTGACCGGCGCTCGTGACGGTTCGTGGCCCTGGCGCCACGTCAGAACTGGATTCGGTCTGGAAAACTTTGGTATAGAAATGAGGACAGCGGTGTCCTCGCAGCGCAGCGCTGATGCCGGCCATGCGCCGCCCCCTGGGCGGCGGGCTTGGGATGTATGGAAACCCGGTCCAGGGCCTTGCGCCGATGTGCGCATGCCAAGGGTGGAGTGCTCCTGGAGCTCTGCGATGAAGACACGACTGACGATCATGGGTGGCCTGCTGACCGCGGGTGGCGCGCTCCTGCTCATGTCCGGATGCGGCGATCGCGATGACAATCCGCCGCCGCCGCAGCCGACCTATGTCGAGCCGGCGCCTGCGCCGACCGTCACCTATGAGCAGCCGGAACCGCAGGCCGAGATCGTCGTCACCGAGGCGCCGCCGCCGCCGCGCTACGAGTACATCCCGCCCCAACCCTCGCCGTATCACGTCTGGATCGGCGGGCATTGGTACCATCGCGATGGCGCCTGGTACTGGGCGAACGGCCATTGGGCGCAGCGTCCGCCCGATCGCACCCACTGGGTCCCGGCGCATTGGGTCAACAACGGCTACGGGTGGCGCTACGTTCCAGGGCACTGGCGCTGACGCATTCGCACCACTCGCGCAGCCTGGTCTGATGCAATTGCGTTTTTCCGGAGCTGCACGCGCGGGCGGCTTCACGTAGGTTTCATGCTCCGCGACTAAAGTTGCGGTCCATGGCCACCCTGGCGACGTCCGACCGCTACCGCACGAATCCGCTCCCGCTTCTGCCGGAACGCACGCCCGTCCGCACGCTGACGCTCTGCGATCCGGTTCCGACCACTGGCTTCACGCGCCTCGCCCCCAAGCCGCTGCTGCGCTCGGGCATGTGGTCGGAGAGCCTGATCCGCACCATCTCTGACCGCATCGATGCCGGCGAGGACCTGGTCGCGATCGCCAGCTCCTGCCATGTGCTGGCCAGCGAGGTCTTCGCGCTGGCGCAGGACCGTCGCGTCAGCGACGCCGCGGATCGCGCCTCCAGCACCTGCGCCACCATCGTGCCCCGCGCCGATCAGTCCCGCGAACGCATGGCCATCCTGCGGCAGCAGTGCATCGAACCGCAGCGCCTGTGGAATCTCGGCATGACCATTCCCGAGATGTCCGAGCAGCTCGGACTCGCGCCGCGCGTCCTGCGCGAGCTGATCGTCCGCGCCCGTCATCATCTCGGAGTTGCGAGCTTTCCCTACCGCACCGTGCTGACGCACCGCCCGTGCCCGCAGGAGGATGCGGCTCGCCTGGAAGGTCTGCTGCGAACGCAGTATGCGCAGGCGCAGGCCTGGTGGCTGGCGGGAGTCGATCGCGACAGCATCGCACAACGCCTCGGGCTGACCCGGGCGCGCTTCGACGCGACCGTGCGCAAGGTGCGGCGCGTGCTCGGTCCCGAGTGGTTCGCGACCCGCAGCCTGGCGCCGATCGGCGACCAGCCGCGCAGTGGCGGAGGTCACGCTCCGTGCTGCGCCGAGGACTATGCCTTGATCGTCGGTCTGATGTGCGGACCGATGCCGCCCACGACCGGGGCTGCGCTTCCCCTGGATGCCGCCAGCGTTGCGACCGAGCACATCCACCGGCTCGCCGCGCGCAGCCGGTTCGCCTCCCTGATCGCCGAGATGGGCACCGCCTTCGAGGCCGAGTTTGCCACGCAGACGGCACCTAAGCTGCCCGTGCCTGCTGCTGGATCTGCATCCCTGACGCCGCCCCGCGCCCTGCGACAGGCCGTCAGCCGCGGCTAGGCCGTTTCCTGGCCGGGTCGGCCGCCGGCATGGCTCGGGTATCCAAGCACCGCCGCGCCATGAGAGGTATGACCTCTCATGGCCGGGAATGCCATTCGCATGCCTACGACGTTCCAGAGGCTTGTCTGGCGGGCAGAGCATGCTATTCACACCCACCGCTTTCACCGCAGGTTGCGCATGCTGAGCCGGCCCAATGCATGGGGACCGGCCGTGGGCGCATCCGCTCGTCAAGGATCCCCGTGAAGTATTACGGCGCAGCCTACTACCCCGAACAGGAAACCCCGGCCGAGATCACGCGCGACGCCGCGACGATGCGCGAGCTCGGTTTCAATGTCGCGCGCCTCGGCGAATTCGCCTGGTGCCGCTTCGAGCCCGAGGACGGGCAGTTCGACTTCACCTGGTTCGATGAGGCCCTGGCCACGCTTGCGGGGCAGGGGGTGTCGACCGTGCTCTGCACCCCGACGGCCTGTCCGCCGCTGTGGATGTGCGAACGCCATCCCGAGATCCTCTATCGCGACAACCGCGGCGTGACCCGCCCCTTCGGCGGGCGGCGGCATTACTGCTACAACCAGCCGGTGTACCGCCGCTTCTGCCAGCGCATCGCCGAGCAGATGGCCATGCGCTATGGCAGCACTCCGCACCTGCTCGCCTTCCACATCGACAACGAGCTGGCCCAGGAGGGCACCGGCCGCTGCCAGTGCGATTATTGCATCACTGCCTTCGGCCGCTGGATGGAGAGGCGCTACGTGACCATCAGCGAGTTCAACCGCCGCGCCGGCACGGTGTTCTGGAGCCAGACCTACCAGCGCTTCGACCAGATCCGTCCGCCGCTGCGCACCATCGAGCCGAACGCCAATGAGATCCTCGAGGCCTTCGTCGACAATCCGACCATCAGGCTCGACTGGGAGCGTTTCTGCAGCGAGTCGATCACCGAGTTCCAGAACGTCCAGGTGCGCGCCATCCGCGCGCTGTGCGGCAAGCCCATCACCACCAACGCCTGCGGCTTCTGGACCAACGGCAACGACCTCCATGACTCCTTCAGCACGCTCGACATCGGCGGCGGGGACATCTATCCCTCGCTGCGCGGCAACGAGATGTATGGCGCGTCCTGCGACTTCGCCTTCCACCGCGGGCTCAAGCGCGCCAAATTCTGGGTGCTCGAGACCTCGTCCGGAGGCGGCCAGGGGGTATGGTCCAAGCAGGGCATCCTGCAGCCCTTCCCCGGCGCGCTGCAGCAGAATGCGATCCTGGCCTTCGCCAGCGACGCCGATCTGGCGACCTATTTCCAGTACAAGACCTTCCGCGCCGGCGCCGAGCAGCTCGAGGCCGCGGTCATCGACATCGACGGCGTGCCGCGGCGGCGCTTCCGCGAATTCCAGCAGGCCGCGCAGGAGATCCGCGCCCTGACGCCGCTGCTCGACGCCTCGCAGGTCGAGAACCAGGTCGCGATCCTCTTCGACTACGACAGCCTGTGGGCGACCAAGATCAAGCCGTTCGCGCGCGGCTTCTCGCAGCCGGGGCAGATCCACCAGATCTACACGCTGCTTGCCACCAAGGGCATCGGCTGCGACATCGTCGCGCTGCGCCATGGGCTTGCCGGCTACAAGCTGGTGATCCTGCCGACCCCGGTGGTGCTCAGCGAGGATGCCAAGGCCGCGCTCGCCGACTATGTGCGATCTGGCGGCACGGTCGTGACCAACTTCCTGGCCGCGATCAAGGGACCTGACAATACCGCGCCGCGCGCCCTGATCCCTGCCGGGCTGGTCGAGCTGTTCGGGATGCAGGTCGCCGAGGGCGAACCGGTCCTGCACGATGCCTGGCTGGACACCTCCGCCCAGGTGCGGATCACGCTCGGCGGGCAGACCATCACCGCGAAGAACCACTACTGGACCGAGAGTCTCGAGCCGGTGGGCGGTGAAGTCATCGCCACCTATGTCGACGGCTTCCGTGCGGGCCAGCCGGTGATGACCCGCAACCGCGTCGGCGGCGGCTGGGCCTACTACCTCGGCACCTGGCTGGAGGACGAAGCCGCTCTGGCGCAGCTGCTGGCGCTGATCGCGGTGCAGTCGGGGGTCGCGCCGGCGCCCTTCCGCTTCAGCCGCGGCGTCGAGGCCATCCATCGCCGGCAGGGCGCCCTGGAATACTGGTTCCTGTTCAACTGCCGTGAAGAGGCCTCCGTGGTCGAACTGCTCGGGACCTTCACCGACATGCGCACTCCGCGCAGCCTCGCAGGCACGGTCACACTCGCTGCGAAGTCCCATTTGGTGCTCGCGCGCGCCTGAACGTGTGGCGCGCGGATGCGCTCTCCCGCGGGGGAGGGGGGAGGGGTGGACAAGAAGAGCTTCCATCGGTCACGACATGATATGATGAAGCGATGGACCATGGTTTCGCGACTGGCGTTTGTCCCACCCTGGGCCCCGCCGCGCTGCGCCACTTCCGGCGCCGCGGCTGGGTGCGCATCCCGGGCGCGTTCCCGCCCTCGGATGCGCAGCTGCTGCGCGAGCTGATCTGGGCGGAGCTCGGGCGGCGGCACGGCATCCGCAGGGACGCACCCGCCACGTGGAACCGCTCCTGGTCGGGGCTGCAGCCGCTGGGCCGTCGTGCGGCCTTCCGCGCCATCGCCACTGCGCGCCTGGCGGGCGCCCTCGACCAGCTCAGCGGCCGAGGGCGGTGGCGATGGCCTCGGAGCTGGAGCATGTTCCTGGTCGACCCACCGCGCGACACCCCAGGCGCCTGGCGGGTGCCCATGGACGGCTGGCATTACGACGCGCTCCCGGGGCCGATCCTCGAGCTCAACGCCTTCATCTTCTACGACCAGGTCGTCCCCCGCGGCGGCGGCACGCTGCTGCTCGACGGTTCGCACCAGCTGCTGGCGCATTTCCTGGCGCAGAATGGGCGTGCGCTGGCCGGACGGTCCTTCCGCGCACGACGCGAGGCCTTCGCCGCCCATCATCCCTGGCTGCGTCGCCTGCACGGCATCGAGCCCGGGCGCACGGCGCGGGGCCTCGAGCTCTTGGGATCGGAGCCTGATGCGCAGGAAGCCGGTCTGCTCGTGCGCGAGATGACGGGCGCTGCGGGCGATGTCATCCTGTGGTGCGCCTGGATGTACCATGTCAGACCCAGCCATCACCTGCACCGTCCGCGGCTCATGAGCAATGTCCGCGTCCCGGCGGTCAGGTCGCTGACGCCTTCGGCTGTCTCGGGGCAGCGCGCGGGCAGCTCTGGAACAACGGAGATGACCTAACCAAGGACCCAGTACCAATCCAGGGCGCATGCGACGTGGCGCAGCGCGATGGGCGCGCTTCCCGCCGTTCGCCGGCTCTTTCCTAGTCCGGCTTTGTCCGCCATACTTGCCTATGGCGCGAGCGGACAACCAGGCGCAGGACGGACCCGACGCAACCGGGTCGCGGCTGGACCTGACACCGATCGCCACCGTCGTGGCCACGGCCAACAACCATCCGACCATCCTGCAAGCCAGCCCAGTCTCCACGCCGGTGGGGACCAGCATGGTGGCGGCGACCCCGGTCCCGACCACCGCCCCCGTCCAGGCCGGCACCGACCGCACGCGCTCGATGCACCGTCTCGGACCCTACACCCTGCTGCGCATCATCGGCCATGGCGGCATGGGCGCGGTGTGGGAGGCCGTCGACCATCGGCTCGACCGCCACGTCGCGCTGAAGGTCATGACCGGCAACGCCTCGCCGGAGGCGGAGGAGCGCTTCCGCCGCGAGGCCCACCACTCGGCGCGGCTGCGCCACGCCAACATCGTCGCGGTCCACGACTTCGGGTCCGATGGCGGACGGCAGTATCTGGTCATGGACCTGCTGCAGGGCGACACCCTGACCGAGGCGCTGCGCAGCGGCCGGCTGACCTACCGGGACAAGGCCGCCGTCCTCATCAAGATCTGCCGGGCGGTGCATTATGCGCATGAGCAGGGCGTCATCCATCGCGACCTGAAGCCCTCCAACATCATCCTCGAAGCCAGGCGCCGCGGCTCCTCGAGCAATGCCGGCGGCGAGACGCAGGCGACCAGCATCGATCCGGCCCAGGTGCCGTCCTCCCCGATCGGTGAGCCGCTGGTCATGGATTTCGGGCTGGCCAAGGACACCACCAGCGACTCCAGCCTCAGCCAGAGCGGCCTGGCGATGGGCACGCCGTCCTACATGCCGCCCGAGCAGGCCGAAGGCCGCCTGGCCGAGATCGGCCCGCGCTCGGATGTCTACAGCCTCGGTGCCATCCTCTATGAGATGCTGACCGGACGGCCGCCTTTCACCGGTGAGAGCGTCCTGCAGGTGCTGCGCGCGGTCAGCCATGACGATCCGATCGCCCCGCGCCAGATCTCGACGGATGTGGCGCGCGATCTCGAGACGATCTGCCTGACCTGCCTCGCCAAGCTGCCCACGCGGCGCTACGCCTCCGCCGCCGCGCTCGCCGACGACCTGGGTTCGTGGCTGGCCGGCGACCATATCCGCGCCCGTCCACCGACCTGGATCCAGCGCAGCGTCCGGCTGATCCGCCGCCACCGCAGCATGGTCACGACCGTGGTGCTGGGCATCGCGATCCTGGCCGCCACCACCATCGGCTTCCTGGTCTCGCTCAAGGAGAAGCGCGATGCCGCCCTGCGCGCCGAAGGCGCGGCCATCACCGCCGAGGAGCAGGCCAAGGCCGCCCTGGCGGCAAGCGCGGCCGCGCACCACGCCGAGATGGTCTCCGAGCAGAAGCGCCTCGACGAGGAGACGCGCCGTCTCGCTCTGGAGTCGAAGGCTGATGCCGACCGGGCGCGCATCTGGCGCCTGGTCCTGGCCGATGACTTCTCCGATCCCGCGGCCAGCCGCCGGCAGTGGCAGACCCAGGAGGCGGCGCCTGGGCAGATCTCCGGGGGCATCTTCCATGCCGGTCCGGCCTGCGTCCTGACCTGCAGGAGGCCGTTGGCAGGCGACATCCGCATCGACTGGGACTGCACCTTCACCAGCCATGACATCGATGACCTGAGCTGCTTCATGTGCGCGGTGGCGAACCAGCTCGGAAACGGGCGGATCGATCCCGGCACCGGCTACGAGTTCAAGTCCGGCGCCTTCTCCAACAGCAGGAACATGCTGATCCGCAAGGGCGTGCCGCTCGTCACGCAGCCGATCTCCGGCCTGGTGCCGGACCATGCCTACCACGCGCGCGCCGAGAAGATCGGCAACCATCTGCGCTACATCGTCGATGGCGTGGTGCTGGCGGATCTCACCGATGCCACGCCGATCGACACCGCCGGCCGCGAGGTCTTCGTCGGACTGACCAGCTGGCACGGCAATGAGCAGTGGCGCAACGTCCGCATCTACGCCCTCGGCGCCCCGCGCACCGCCGACCTGCTCGAGATCGCGCGCAGCGAGCTGACCATGGGCCATGCGCAGGCCGCGGCGGATCTCTTCCAGGAGGTCGTCGATTCAGCCTCCGACGACGCCCGGCGTCTCGCGGCCAGCGACGGCCTGCGCCAGGCGGTGAGCCTCGGCAACGTGCAGCGCTACCGCCTGGTCCTCAGCCAGGCCTATCCCGGCCACCACCTCCAGGTCAATGACCTCGGCGACGGCACGGTCAGCGTGATGGCGGCCGGGGCCGGGCTCTCCGAGATCAGCGCCTTCCATGGCATGCCGGTCTCAGACCTCAATCTGCATGGCAACACGATCAGCGACTTCTCCGCGCTGGCGGGCATGCCGCTGACGACGCTCGACATCGGCGAGAACGGGCATGTCGAGCTGGGCACCCTCGCCGGGCTGCACCTCCACCAGCTGAACATCGACAGCGATGGCATCAGCAGCCTGAGCGCCTTGCAGGGGATGCCGCTGACGACGCTCTCCTGCGGCGGCAACGCTCTGACCAGCCTCGCGGGACTCGAAGGCGCGCCCCTGGCCATGCTGAACTGCCAGTCCAACCACCTCACCTCGCTCGCAGCGCTGCGCGGCATGCCCCTGCAGCACGTCTGGCTGGCCGAGAACGACATCGCCGACCTGGCGCCGCTGGCCGGCACCGCGATCACCTATCTGGATCTCATGGACAACCACCTCGGCTCGCTGGCGGCGCTGCACGGCCTGCCGCTGGTGACCCTGCGCTTCTCGCAGAACCAGGTCACCAGCCTCGAGCCCCTGCGCGGCATGCTCTCGCTGCACGTCCTGACCGGGGACGAGAACCGTATCGCCGATCTCAGCCCGCTGCGTGGACTGCACCTGGCGAACGTGATGCTCAACGACAACCAGCTCGCCGACCTTGGACCGCTTCAGGGCATGCCCCTGACCGCGGTCCTGGTCGACGACAACCGCATCCGTTCGCTCCGGCCGCTTGCGGGCTGTCCGCTGCAGTGGCTGTGGTTCGCCGCGAATCCGGTCGAGGACGCGGTTGCGGTGGTGCCCGGCTTCGGCGCGTTGCGCCGGCTCAACTGCTGCCAGGTCGGGCTTGCCGACCTGGCCTTCCTTGCGCACCTGCACCTGACCGATCTGCGCTGCTCCCGCAATCCGATCACCTCGCTCGAGCCGCTGCGCGGCATGCCCTTGGAGATCCTCTTCTGCGCCGACACCGGGATCACCACCCTGGAGCCGCTGGCGCATGCGCCCCTGTCGCAGCTGTGGACCATGGGCGATCCGCTCAGCGACATCTCCGCCATCATCCACGATCCGCCCGGCACCGCCCTGGTGCCCCTGGACGCGGTGCCCGATCGCCAGCTGGTCGCGGCCCAGGCCGCGTGGAGCACCACCAGTCCGCTGCTGGCGGTGGCGGTGGCCGCCCAGCTCGCGGCGCGCAGCCACCGCGGCGACCTGCTCGCGGCCAGGGCGACGCTCATCGACGGACATCGCTTCCTCATCATCCCGGAATGCCGCACCAGCGACGGCGCCAGGGACATGGCGCGGCGTCTGGGCGGCCAGCTCGCCGTCATCACCTCGCGTGCCGACTACGACGCGCTGCTGCCCCTGCTCCAGGCGACCGCCCCGGTCCGCGAGGTCTGGATCGGTGGCCACCGCACCGCCTCGGGGGTGGTCTGGGACGGTGGCCAGCGCACCAGCTTCGATGCGACGCTGCCGGCAGAGCGCGAGAGAGCGGGTCCCCTGATCATGGACCCCACCGGCTGGCATGTGCACACCGCCCGCTCGCGGGAGGCGTATCAGGAGTATCTGGTCGAATGGGACCGTTAGGCGCAGCTTTCGGGCGCCGGTGGATGTCGCATCCGCGACCTCAGGGCAGATCGAGGACGGCGTCCTGGTAGTCGTCGGTGCTGATGGTCAGCTCGTCCCCGGGATTGAACTCCCAGCCGCGCAGCTTGTCGAGGACCGTGGAGGCGTGCGGGGCGAGATCGCCGATGGTGGTCGACTTCCTGCCGCTGTCGTCATCTTCGGCGCCGCCGAGCGCGCACGAGACGATCATCCCGTGCAGGGTGTCGTCGCCCTCGTTGGTGAGGGTCGCGCTCACCGTGCCGCTGGTCAAGTCGAATGTGAAATGCGCCGTCACCGGCAGACGCGCGGGTGCGCCCGGCACGCGTGGCACCGGCAGGTCGAAGCCCTTGATGTAGGGGCGGTACTGCGCGGGCAGCTCGGCCATGAGGATCGCGGGCATGGCCTGCTCCCGTGAGCTGCTCAGGGTCAGGGCCAGGACCATCATCACAAGCGCCCCGCCCAGGCCGGCGACCATCGGCCCGATGGTGGATAGGGAGTGCGACCAGGGCGTGGTCTTCGAGTCGGGCGGCTCGGTGGCATCGGTGGTGACCCAGCGCACCACCCACAGCAGCACGCCGAAGAGCAGCGTGTCCATGACCAGCGCGACGACCACGCCCAGGCTGCAGACCGTGTCGTAGGTGCCGTGCACGAAGGCCATGATCGCCGCCGCCGTGGCGACCACGCCGGCGCGCTGCCAGAAGCCGTCGCTGTATTCGAGCTTGTCGGCCAGGCGCCACAGGAATGCGGCGCAGACGGTGGTGTAGATGGCGTGCGAGGGGATGACGCTGTACCAGCGGATCACGTTCGAACCGGCGCCGTAGTTGCCGCACCACGGGCTGTAGCAGTAGAGCGCCTCCCCGATGCCGAAACCGACCCCCGAGGCGAAGCCCAGGGCCAGGAAGGTGTGGACGCTCAGGACCCGGTCGACGCGCCAGATGATCAGGGCCACCAGCGGCAGGAGCTTGACCGTCTCCTCGCACAATCCGACGCCGAACACGAAGCCGACCCAGCGCAGCCAGATGTCGGAGCTGGTGGTCAGGTGATAGGCCAGACCGATCAGCTTCAGGACCAGGAACAGCAGCCCGATGCTGCCATGGAACAGGAAGCGGAAGTTGGTCGAGACGGCGATGGCGGCCAGGAATTGCAACAGGAGCAGGGTCAGGATGCCGAACACCGCGGTGAAGCCGGCGACCAGCAGGACGCGCCCCAGCGGCAGGCTCTTCGGCTTGAGGTAGTGGATGATAGCCGCATAGGTCAGCGGCACGCCGCCTAGGGCCAACGCCAGGGACGGAGCCACCGCGTTGGGCAGGTACATGCGGTCCGCGGTCAGCATTCCTCCGCCGACCCAGCCGAAGAGCAGGCACAGCACCGCCAGCGGCCAGATGTCGGTCGGCGCCGGCATGGCCAGCGCCGGGCCTTGCGGCGTCAGCAGCCGCTCGTCGGCGCGCTCCCGCACCGCCTGGGACCGGTAGGCGGGGCGCTGGTAGTGCCGGCGCGATGGGGTGGTGGGCGAGGTCTCGATCTCCAGCTCCGCACCGGTCTTGGTGCCGAGGTAGGAGGTCATCGGCGTGGGCCCCAGGCGGCCGTCGGCGTGATCGGGCAGCGCCTCGATAGAGGTCAGCACGGGCAGCGTCGGCAGCGTCGGCAGTACGACGCTCGCCCGCGGCGTCAGAGCCGGACCTGACGCTGCGGGTTCAGCGACCGAGACGGGTATCGGCTCGGGGGCGGCCGCGGCAGCGGCGGAGGGCGCCGGCAGCAGGCCTTTGATGCGGCGCGCCGGTACATACTCGGTCATCAGGTCATGGCAGATGCGGGTCTGCGGGCCGACCCGCCCGGCGGCGACCAGCGCGCGCAGCTCCCTGGGGCTCAGCGGACCGATCCGGATGCCGTTCTCTTCGACAAACCACTGCTGCACCGCCATGGAGCGCTCCTCGGAAGGCGGCCACGCTAGGACACCTCATCGGGATCGGCAACATGAAGTTATGAACTGCACCGGCGCAGCGCGCGACCCAGTCCGATATTTGGATGCGCGGAACGTTTGAGTATATTCACCTCGGGGCCTAGACGGTCCGCCATGCGACGATTTCATCATTTTCCGACGCATC
>Ga0302314_10009394_pt1 | contig 17299 bp, 18 predicted proteins | sample III_Palsa_N2_3_FD_200533 | JGI IMG/M metagenome (GOLD analysis project Ga0302314, IMG submission 200533) | Peat permafrost microbial communities from Stordalen Mire near Abisko, Sweden - III_Palsa_N2_3 | ecosystem: Environmental > Terrestrial > Soil > Palsa > Peat permafrost | place: Sweden...
CTGGAAATCGCTGCCGCCACCAGCAGCGGTTTGCGCGAAGGCGGTCGAGAACAACATGCGAAGCGGACTCCTGAGCGCGTAGGTCGGACATTGGGCCAAGGCCCGACCGAAGTCGGACGTGGGCGCAGCCCAACGGGCCGGCGGCGCGATTGCCGTCCGGAGGGGCGCATAGGTACGAGAAAGGACGACAAAGAGCAATGGTCGGGAATGCCGCTACATTGCTGCCCCTCGTTTCAGGCCCGGTTTCGAGCCCCCGGGACCTATGCTAGCGTCCGGTCGATCCTTATCCTCCGCTGGTTTCGTGAGCCCGATGACCATTCCCCCTGACCGCGACACTCTGCTGCGCCGCATCGCCGACGCGCTCGACCGCATGGCCCCACCCCCGGCGCCGCCGGTCGACCTCACCCTGGCCGACGCCTTTTCCTGGCATGCGGAGAGCGACCGCCTGGTGCCGGTGCCGTCGGTTGCCCGCGTCGATCTCGACCTGCTGCGCGGCGTCGAGCGGGTGCGCGACATCCTGCTGGACAATACCCAGCAGTTCGCGCTGGGCTTTCCGGCCAACAACGCGCTGCTGTGGGGCTCGCGCGGCATGGGCAAAAGCTCGCTGGTGAAGGCGATCCACGCGGCCGTGCTGGCCGAGATGCCGGCGGACGCGCCGGGCAAGCTGAAGCTGATCGAGATCCATCGCGAGGATATCCCGTCCCTGCCCCGGCTCTTGAACCAGCTCCGGGCCGAGCCGCACCGCTTCATCCTGTTCTGCGACGACCTGTCGTTCGACCATGACGACAGCGCGTACAAATCGCTGAAGGCCGTGCTCGACGGCGGCATCGAGGGCCGGCCGCCCAACGTCGTGCTCTATGCCACCTCGAACCGCCGCCATCTGATGCCGCGCGACATGATCGACAACGAGCGCTCGTCGGCGGTCAATCCCGGCGAGGCGAACGAGGAAAAGATCTCGCTCAGCGACCGGTTCGGCCTGTGGCTGGGCTTCCATGCCTGCGACCAGCAGACGTATCTGGCGATCATCCGCGGCTATGTCGACCGCTACGGCATCGAGATCGACGAGGCGACGCTGGCGGCGGAATCCTCCGAATGGGCGGTCACGCGCGGCGGCCGGTCGGGCCGTGTCGCCTGGCAATATATTCAGGACCTGGCCGGGCGCCGACGCCACAAGCTCGAATAGGCGGCCGGGGAAGCCCAGTTCTGCAACCGATCCGCGGCTTGCGTGTTGTTCCCTCGAAGTACATCAATCGGAGGAACACAGAATGCTGAAGCGCACCAACGCCGCCGCCCGTCTCCTGATGCCGGTGGCCGCCATGGCTTTCGTCGTCGGTCTCGCCGCCTGCGGCAGCGACGCGCCGCCGCCGCCGACCGTGACCAAGACCGTGACGAGCCGCACCACGACCGGCCCGGCCTATGTGGCCCCGGCACCGGCCGCGACCACGACCACCACCACGCAGTCGACCAACAGCAGCACCTACTAAGCCGCTGCTGGCTAATGAAAAACGACGCGGTTCGAAAGAGCCGCGCCGTTTTTGTTTGTGCGCATGGACGCAAGAAAGCCGCCTGGAGTTGCCCCCAGGCGGCTTTCTTCGTCTCAGTGCCGCGAGGGCTACTGCGGCTGGACCGTGACCGTGCGTTCGACGGTCGTGGTCTGGGTCTGAACCGGCACATAGACCTGCGGGGTCTGGGTCTGGTAGGTCCGCGTCCGCTCGGTCAACATGCCGTTCTCATCCGAGGTGGACCGATCGACCTGAACCGTCGTCGCGGCCGGCGAAGCCTGGTAGACCGGCGCCGGGGCGACATAGACCGGGGCCGGGGTCGGGGCGGTGTAGACCACGGTCGGGGCCGGAAAGACCGGGGCGGTCTGGGTCGTGGTGGTGGTCGTGGACGAACTGAGCGGCGCGTCCTGGGCGACCGCGACGGCCGAGGTCATCAGCAGTCCGGCAAAGCCGGCGAGCCAGGGCTTAACCATCATAGATCTCCATTGTCTCTATTGTCGGGCTGAAGCCGCGACTATGAGAACAACAGCCATGGAGGGGTGCACGTTCCCCCTGCCCCAGAATGGCCTCAGTCGATGGCCTCAGTTGCCCGCGGTCAATTGCGGCAGGTGATCCAGCGGATCGACCGCCTTGGTGCCGCTACGCAGTTCGAAATGCAATTGCGCGCCATTGACGCCGCCGGTGCTGCCGACCCGGGCGATCGCCTGGCCGCGCCGGACCTTGTCGCCCTTCTTCACCAGCAGCACCTGGTTATGGGCATAGGCGGTGACCCAGCCGCCGTCATGCTTGACCAGCAGCAGATTGCCGAAGCCGCGCAGCTCGTTGCCGGCATAGGCCACGACGCCGCTTTCGGCGGCCGCGACCGTCGCGCCCTCCGGCGCCGAGATATTGATGCCGTCGTTATGGGTGCCGCCGGCGGCCGGCCCGAAGGTCGAGATAATCCTGCCGCTGACCGGCCAGGTGAACAACGGCGCCACCGGGGCCCGATGACCCTCGACCAGGGCCGCCACTGCCGCCGAGGGGGCCGCCTGCGGCGCGCCGCTTTCGGGCTCGGGCGGCGAGATCTTGCCATTGGTCGGCGGCGGCGCCTCGTCTTCGCTGGTATCCGGAGCGGCCGGTGCCGGGCGCGGCGGCACGGGCGGCGGCACCGGGGCCGCGGCGACTTGCGGCGGGGCCGGCGGCGTCAGCACCTGCGGCGCGCCGGTGGCCGGCAGCGGTTGCGGCTGAAGCGGTGCCAGCGGCGTCGCCGTGACCGCAGCCCCCGGAGGCGCGACCGGTGCTGCCGGCGACAGGGCCGAGGTTGGCGGCGCGCCGGCGATCTGAGTGCCGCCCGCGACCTGCGGCGGCAGCACCAAGGGCTGGCCCAGCTTGATAATATAGGGCGGATCGATGTGGTTGATCGTGGCGAGGCTCGCGGCCTCGACGCCGTAGCGCCGGGCGACCGAATAGAGCGTCTCGCCCTGCTGAACGATATGCTGGCGAGTGCGCGGCAGGCTCAGCACCTGGCCGGCCTGAACCCGATAGGGCGGCTGCAGATTGTTGGCGTCGATCAGCGAGCGGACGGGCACGCCGGAGCGGCGGGAAATCGCGTAGAGCGTCTCGCCCTGCTGCACCGTCACCCGGCCGCCGGCGGTCTCCAGAATGCCGGCCTGGCTGATCGGCACCGCCGGCGCGGTCGGCGATGGCCTGGGCGTCCCGGCGCCGCCGTCATAGATCGGCGCGGGATTGATGGATTCGTGGCAAGCGCCGAGCGACGACAGCAGAATGAGCAGGAGGCCGGCGCGGGTGCAGCTCACGTCGAGGCGGCCTCGACCTGGCGGCGCGGATTGCGCGGCAGGCCCGCGACCAGCGGCACGAAGCGCACCGCCCCCAGCTCCTCGGTCTCGAACCCGGTTTCGGTCCGGCGCATGCGGACCAGCATCTGCCGGCCCTTTTCCTCGCCGACCGGGGCCACCAGCACGCCGCCCGGCGCCAGCATGTCCGGCAGGGTCGCCGGCAGCTTGGCCGCGGCCGCGGTCAGCAAAATCCGGTCGAACGGCGCCGGCTCCGCCCAACCCTTGGTGCCGTCGCCATAGCGCGTCGTGACGTTGCCGAGCCGCAAGGCGGCGAAGCGCTTGTTCGATTCCTGGTGCAGCGCCTGATGGCGCTCGATGGTGAAGACCCGGCGGCACAAGGGCGCCAGCACGGCGGTCTGGTAGCCGGAACCGGTGCCGATCTCCAGCACCTTGTGCCGGTCGGTCAGTTCCAGCGCCACGGTCATCAGCGCCACGACCAGGGGCTGGCTGATGGTCTGGCCCTGGCCGATCGGCAGCGCGACATTGTCCCAGGCATGATCCAGGAATGCCGCCGGCACGAACTGATCGCGCGGCACCCGGCCCATAGCGGCCAGGACCCGTTCGTCGGCAATGCCGGCACGCCGCAGCTCTTCGATCAACCGCTCCGCGGAGACCGACAAGGGCGTGCTGGCGCGCCGGGTCACGGGAACGTCTCTCCGAGATCCGCCAGGGCGGCCTCGTGGGTCAGGTTCATGAAGGCCGGCGTGACCGCGATATAGCCCTGGGACACGGCCCAAATGTCGGTGCCATGGGCCGAGGCATCCTCGTCGCGATTCGGGCCGATCCAGAAATAAGGCCGGCCGCGCGGATCGCTGCTCTCGACGATGTTGCCGCCGAGCTTGCGCTGGCCCTGGGACGCGGCCTTGGTGCCCAGGATCTCGCCCGGCGGCAGGTTCGGCACATTGACGTTCATCAGCGTGTTGGCCGGCCATTTCTGGGCGGCGAGCTTGCGGATCACGTCCGGCAGATGGGCGGCGCAGGCATCCCAGATCGGCTGGGCGCCATTGGCGAGCGCCAGGCTGAACGCGATCGAGGGCACACCCAAGAGCGTGCCTTCCATGGCGACCGCGACCGTGCCCGAATAGGTCATGTCCTCGCCCATGTTGCCGCCCCAGTTGATCCCGGACAGCAACAGGGTCGGCGGCTTGTCGCGCATGATCTTGTTGATCGCCAGCAGCGCGCAGTCGGTCGGCGTGCCGTCGACGGCGAAGCGCTTCGGCCCGAGTTTGCGGATGCGGAGCGGCGTGCGCAGGGTCAGCGAGTGGCTGGCGCCGCTCTGCTCACGCTCCGGCGCCACGATCCAGACGTCCTTGCTCAAGGAGCGTGCGACGCGCTCCAGTACTTTCAGACCGGGCGCATCGATGCCGTCGTCGTTCGACAGCAGGATGCGGGCATTGGCGAGGTCGAGCGGCAGGTTTTCCATCAGGCGCCGATGATCTCCGCCCCACCCATATAGGGCCTGAGCGCTTCCGGCACCTCGATCGTGCCGTTGCCCTGCTGATAATTCTCCAGGATCGCGACCATGGTACGGCCGACGGCCAGGCCGGAGCCGTTCAGGGTATGGACGATACGGTTGCCCTTGCCCTCGGTCGGGCGGAAGCGGGTCTTCATGCGCCGCGCCTGGAAGTCGCCGCAGTTGGAGCAGCTGGAAATCTCGCGATAGGCCTGCTGGCCCGGCAGCCAGACTTCGAGATCATAGGTTTTGCGGGCGGTGAAGCCCATGTCGCCGGAACAGAGCAGCATGACCCGGTAGGGCAGTTTCAGCTTCTGCAGGATGGTCTCGGCCGCCTTGGTCATGCGCTCATGCTCGGCCTCGGACTGGTCCGGATGCGCGATCGAGACCATTTCGACCTTGGAGAATTGATGCTGGCGGATCATGCCGCGCGTGTCGCGGCCGGCCGAGCCCGCCTCGCTGCGGAAACACGGCGTGAACGCGGTCCAGCGCAGCGGCAGCGCCGCCTCGTCCAGGATCTCGTCGGCCGTGAGGTTGGTCAGCGGCACTTCGGCGGTCGGGATCAGCCAGCGACCGTCGGTGGTGCGGAACAGATCCTCGCTGAATTTCGGCAGCTGCCCGGTGCCGAACACCGCCGCATCATTGACCAGCGCCGGCGGCACGACCTCGGTATAGCCGAATTCGAGCGTGTGATTGTCGAGCATGAAATTGCCGAGTGCGCGCTCCAATCGCGCGAGCTGGCCCTTCAACACGGTGAAGCGTGCGCCGGACATCTTGGCGGCGCGGCCGAAATCCATCAGCCCCAAGCCTTCGCCCAGATCGAAATGCTGCTTGGCCTCGAAGGCGAAATTGCGCGGGTCGCCCCAGCGCCGGATCTCGACATTGCCATGCTCGTCGGCGCCGTCCGGCACTTCCGACGCCGGCAGGTTCGGCAGTGCGGCCAGCAGCGCGTCCAGCTCCTCGCCGATGCGGCGATCGTCGCCCTCCAGCACCGCCATGCGGTCCTTCATGGCGGCTACCTCGGCCATGATCGCCTCGACCGGCGCGCCCTTGGCTTTGGCGATGCCGATGCCGCGCGACAGGTCGTTGCGCTTGGTCTGGATCTCCTGCAGCTCGGTCTGGGCGGCACGGCGGTCGGCGTCGAGCGCCAGGATTCGCTCGGAATGGGGCGGCAATCCGCGCCGGGCGAGGCCTCGGTCGAATTCGGCAGCGGCCTCGCGGATCGACTTCAAATCATGCATGGGAACAAACTATCAGGCTGAAAGGTAAATGTTTATAGCTTGGCCAGATCCGAGGCGGCTTCGGCCAGGCGTTTAGCGCGGTTGCGCTCGACGATCCGGCAGCTCCAGATCGAGATCTCGTAGAGCAGCAGCAACGGCACCGCGAGCCCGCACATGCTGATGGCATCGGGCGGCGTCAGCACGGCGGCGATGACGAAATTGATGAAGACGGCATAGCGCCGCTTCTCGACCAGGAACTGCGACGAGATCAGCCCGACCCGCGCCATCAGCGTCAGAGCCACCGGCATCTGAAACGCCGCCCCGAAGGCGAAGATCAGCGTCAGCACCAGCGACAGATATTCGCTGACCTTCGGATCGGCCTCGATCGGCAGGCTGCCGGGGCCGCCGGGGCTCTCGAAGCTTAAGAAGAAGTGCCAGGCCGTTGGAAAGATTGCGTAATAGACCAACGCCCCGCCCATGAAGAACAGGATCGGCGTCGCGACCAGATACGGCAGGAACGCACTTTTCTCGGTCTTGTAGAGGCCCGGCGCCACGAACATCCAGACCTGGGACGCGATGATCGGGAATGCGATGAAGCAGGCCGCCCAGAACGCGACCTTGATCCGGGTCACGAACGCCTCGGTCAGGGCCGTATAGATCAGATGGCGCCCGGGCTGACCCGCCAGCTGGTCGGCCAGCGGCTGCACCAGGAAATCATAGATGTTGCCGCTGAAATAATAGCAAATCGCCCAGCACACCAGCAGGCCGGACATCGAGTAGATCAGACGCTTGCGTAGCTCGATCAGATGTTCGATCAGCGACATACGGCCGTCGTCGAGCTCTTCGCTCATGGTGCGGGTGGGATCCTATGCAGGTCGGGTGGCACTTCCGTGTCCGGCCCGGTAAGCGCTTCGACGGGTTTGACTTCTTCCGGCTTCAGGATCGAGTGGGCCTCGCCCTCCTCCTCCATCGCCAACGCGCCGCTCGGCAGCTCGCCGATCGCGGAGCCTTCGACCATCGGCGGCGGCGGCGGGGCTTCCTGGGCCAAGGGGGCGCCGCCCAGCGGCTCGGCCATCGCCGCGCGGATCTCGCCGGCGGGATCGACCACGTTGCCCAGCGCCTGGTTGAGATCGACGCCGGCGGCCTTGGCCGCCTGTTCGCGGATCTCCTGCAGCTCGGATTCCCGGATCATGTCGTCGACGCTGTTCTGGAATTCGCGCGCCATGCCGCGGGCGCGTCGCACCCAGAAGCCGGCGGTCTTGAGCGCCTTCGGCAGATCCTTGGGGCCGATCACGACCAGCGCGATGACGCCGAGAACGGCGATCTCTGACCAGGCGAAATCAAACATGAGGGCTCGGTACTCGCTTCAGCGGAAAGGGAGGAAGGTCGTCAACGATCGTCATTCGACCGGCGCCGACGCGATCGCACGAGGCCATAGACCGCGAGCGCCACGATGGCGACGGTCAGAACCACTTGCCAGATACCGATACCGATCACGGCGCCGCTCCAACCCCACCCTTGAACGGCGCGGATGATGGCAGAAAGCCCCCGGCCAAGCAACGCGACGGGGCGCACATCTGCTCAAGGTCGCTAAAGCGGGTCGTCCTCCTCGCCGGCATAGCCGCCATCTTCCGCGGAAAGGTCGCCGGGGGCGTCCTCACCCATGGTCGAGGCCGGGCGCGCATCCAGCAGACCCGCCGCTTTCAGCTCGTCGATATTGGGCAGGTCGCGCAGCGAATCGAGGCCGAAATGCAGCAGGAACCCGTCGGTCGTGACCCAGGTCGCCGGCCGGCCCGGGGTTTCGCGCCGGCCCTTGGGCATGACCCAGCCCGCCTCCATCAACAGGTCGAGCGTGCCCTTGGCCAGCGTCACGCCGCGGATTTCCTCGACCTCGGCCCGGGTCACCGGCTGATGATAGGCGATGATCGCCAGCGTCTCGATCTGCGCCCGCGTCAATTTGCGCGCCTGCACCGTCTCGTGTGCCAGGAGCCCGGCCAAGTCGGGTGCGGTCCGGAACGTCCAGCCGCCGGCGGCGCGCACCAAATTGATGCCGCGGAAGCGATAATGGCCGCGCAGCACGTCGAGCAACTCTTCCAGCACCAGGGTTTCCGGCAGGCGCGCCTGCAGCTCCGCGTCGCCCATCGGCCGTTCCGACGCGAACAGCAGCGCCTCGATCAGACGCAGTGCGCGCTCGGTCTCGGCTTCGAGGTCGCTTGGCTCGTGCGGCTCGATCTCGATCGGCTCTTCGATCACGTCGTCGATCATGCCGGCCTCGCCGAGCGCACGAAGATCGGTCCGTAGATCTCTTCCTGGCGCAATTCAATCTCGCCGGTCTTGGTCAATTCCAGGCTGGCGACGAAGGTTGCGGCCAGCGCCGAACGGCCGAGCACGCCGGTGCGCAGCTGCGGCGGTAGGAACGCACCCAGCTGGCGCCATTCGATGCTATGGCCGATCATGCGCGACAGGCGGCGCAGCGCATCGTCGACCGAGTAATATTCCGGCGCCTTGATATGCAGCACCGTGGCTTCGCCGCGCGAGCGATGGTCGCCGTAGGATTTCAGCAGCTCATAGAGGCTGACCGCATAGACCGGCTTGGTGACGGTCTTCAGCCCCTCGGGCGCGCCATGGGGGAAGATATCGCGGCCCAGCAGCGGCCGCTCCATCAGTGCTTTGCCGGATTGCTGCATCGCTTCCAGGCGCAGCAGGCGGAATTGCAACGCCTCGGCCAGTTCGGCCACGGTCGGCTCGTCGTCCGGCGGCGGATCGGGCAGCAGCATGCGGGATTTGAGATAGGCGAGCCACGCCGCCATCACCAGATAGTCGGCCGCGAGCTCGAGCCGGAGCGCATGGGCGTCGGCGATGAATTTCAGATATTGCTCGGCCAAAGCCAGGATCGAGATCTTGGTCAGATCGACCTTCTGCTCGCGCGCCAGCACCAGCAGCATGCCGATCGGTCCCTCGAAACCGTCGAGATCGACGACCAGTTCGGTACCAGATGCGGCGTCTTCCGAGGTCACGTCAGCGTTCACCCGAACAGGTTGACCAGAGCGCTTCCCAGCCAAGTCACCGGATATCCGATGACCGGGCCCAGCAGATTGAAATCCATGTGCAAGCGCTCGCCAAGCATAGGGATAAAGATCAGCAGCGCCAACAGCAGCAGCATGCCGAAGCCCTCGATCTTGGCGAACTCGCGAGCAAGCGGCGGCGGCAGCAGGCCGACCATGATCCGCCCGCCATCGAGCGGCGGAATCGGCAGCAGATTGAAGATCGCCAGCACCAGATTGATCTGGACCGAATTCTGCAGATTCTTCAGCACGAACAGCTGCGCCCAGGCCGGCACCAGCGGCGTCAGGCGCGAATAGAGAAAGATCGACAGCGCCGCCAGCAGGATATTGGTCGCGGGCCCGGCAAAGGCGACGCAGATCATGCCGATCCGGCGCATCCGCAAGGCGCCGAAATTGACCGGCACCGGCTTTGCGTAGCCGAACAGGAAGCCGCCGCCGAAATAGGCGATGGCCGGCAGCAGGATCGTGCCGAACGGATCGACGTGGCGCAGCGGGTTGACCGACAGGCGGCCGGCGCGCTGGGCCGTGTTGTCGCCGAACGCCAGCGCCGCATAGCCATGGGCAGCCTCGTGCAGCGTGATCGCGAACAGCACCGGCAGGATCCAGACGGTCAGACCCTGGAGCGTATGCATCAATTCGTTCAACGGCGTTAGTCCTTCAGCAGCCCGTTCAATTCCGCCAGCAAGGCAGGCCAATCGATCGGCTGGGGCCTCGTGCGGCGGGCCAGCGCCGTGGCCAGGCGCGTGGCGGCGGCCTCAGATATGGGGCCGGCGGCGGCCGCGACATCCCTCATCTCGGCCAGGTCCCCATTGCAATGGAGTGCCAGGTCGCAGCCGGCGCTCAGGGCGCGGCGCGCACGCTCGCCCAGACCACCATCGAGCGCCTGCATGCTGAGGTCGTCGCTGAGCAGGCAGCCGGCAAAGCCGATGTCGCCCCGAATCACTTTGGCGATGATGTCCGGCGACCAGGTCGCGACCCGGGCATCGTCCCAGGCCTGATAGACCACATGGGCGGTCATGGCGAAGGGTGCGTCGGCGAGGTCGCGGAACGGCGGCAGGTCCTGGGCGCGCAGCTCCGCGTCGGCGGCCGCCACGACCGGGCAATGCTTGTGGCTGTCGACCTCGGCCCGGCCGTGGCCCGGCAGATGCTTGATCACCGGCAACACGCCGCCGGCCAGCAGGCCGTCCATCACAGCGCGGCCGAGGTCGGCGATGGTCGCGACATCGTGGCCGAGCGCGCGGTCGCCAATCACGTCATGGGCACCCGGCACCGGATTATCCAGCACCGGGGCGCAATCGACATCGATGCCGAGATCCATCAGTTCCGCCGCGATCAGCCGGGCGTTGATCCAGGCCGCGCGCATGGCCGCGGTTGTGTCGGTCTTGTACAGTTCGGCAAAGCGGCGGGCCGGCGGCGCCGCGCGCCAATGGGGTGGCCTGAGCCGCTGGACGCGGCCGCCCTCCTGGTCGATCAGCACCGGCGCCGTCGGCCGATCGACCGCGGCGCGCAGGTCGGCGACGAGTGCCCGGACCTGGGCCGGGTCCGCGCAATTGCGCTTGAACAGGATGAATCCCGCCGGATCGGTCGCGCGGAAAAACGCGCGCTCGTCCGATCCCAGCGTCAGACCGGCGCAGCCGAAGAACGCGGCGGTGGTTCCGATGTCCCTAATGGACAACGATACACCCGATCCCGAGCGGCTTCAGTTGGCTGCACAGCTTGTCGGCCTGGGCCTTGTCGGGGATCGGACCCGCCTGGATGCGATAGAATGTACCCTTGTCGCCGAGGTCGGCCTTGACCACCGTGGCGCTGAGATTGCCCAGCAGATCGGCATGGGCCTTTTGCAGCCGGGCGAATTCGGCCCGGGCCGAGGCCTCGTCCTTGGTCGCCGCGATCTGAATGCGCAGCGGTCCGGTCGTGGCGGCGGCAGCCCCGGTGGCCGGCGTCAGCGACACGGGCTTGCCCGGCGTTGCCTGGGCCTGGGCCTGGGCCGGCTGGGTCGGCGGCAGCGGCGGGATCTCGATGCCCGGCACCGCCTTGGCCCCGTCCGGCGAGGTCATCAGGCCGGTGGTATTGGCCTGCTGCGAGGCGGCATTGGTCGCGACACCGACCGTGGCGGTCGGCGGGGCCGCCCGCGGCGCCGCCACGGGTGCGATATTTTGCACCGGCAGCGTGTCGGTCGCCCCCGGTGCCGGCACCGGCTTCGGCAGCGGCTGTTCCGGTGGCGGCAGTAGCCGCTCGATCTTGCCGCCGTTCGGATCGTTGGGATTATAGACCAGCTTGTCCTGGTCCGGCGTCGAGCCGCCGGCGTCGTCAGGCTTGCGCTTGGTCGGGTCCTGGTCGGCGCGGATCAGCGGTATCGATCCGCCGGGACCGGCACCGGCCTGCTTGCCCTTGTTATAGGCGAAATAGATCGCGCCTGCGCAGCCGAGCATGACGCAGAGGACCAGGATATTACGGAGGATGCCGCTGCGGCGCGGCTCTTCCTCGCCGGCGTAATATGGCCGTTCGGACGGGTCGATCGACAGGCCCTCGTCCCGCTGGCGGCGCGGCTCGGGTTCGTCGGGAAACAGCCGTGGCGGCATCAGCGCAGCTCCATCACAGGTGCCACGCCGAACACATCCAGCCCCGAGGCGATGACGAAGCCCACCGCCTGTACCAGGGCCAGACGCGCCAGCGTCGTCTTGGCATCGTCGGCCAGCACGAAGCGCAGGCCGGGTTCATCCTTGCCCTTGTTCCACAAGCTATGGAACTGGGCGGCGATCTCACCGAGATAGAACGCGAGGCGATGCGGCTCGTGCGCCTCGGCGGCGCTCTCGATCAGCCGCGGCCAGCCGGCGAGCAGGCGAATGAGCGCCATCTCGGTCGGATCGGTGAGCGGCGAGAGGTCGGCCGCGGCCAAGGCCTCGGTCGAGAGATCCGAGACCGTATCCTCCGACCGCGCGCGGCGCAGCACCGACTGGGCGCGAGCATGGGCGTACTGGACGTACCAGACCATGTTGTCGCGCGACTGATCGACGACCTTGGCAAAGTCGAAATCCAGCGTCTGGTCGTTCTTCCGCGTCAGCATCATGAAGCGGACGATGTCCTTGCCGACCTCCTCGACCACGTCGCGCAGCGTGACGAACGTGCCCGACCGCTTCGACATCTTGACCGGCTCGCCATTGTCCAACAGTTGGACCAGCTGGCAGATCTTGCAGTCGAGCGCGCCGTTGCCGTTCGTGATTGCGGTCACCGCCGCCTGCATGCGCTTCAGATAGCCGCCATGGTCGGCGCCGAGCACGTCGATCTGCTGGGAAAAGCCGCGGCGGTACTTGTCCAGGTGATAGGCGATGTCGGCGGCGAAATAGGTCCAGGCGCCATCGGACTTCTTCAGCGGCCGATCGACATCGTCGCCGAAGCGGCTGGCGGCGAACAGGGTCTGCGGCCGAGGCTCCCAATCGTCGGGCGTCTTGCCCTTGGGCGGCTCCAGCACGCCGACATAGATGAGGCCGGCGGCTTCGAGCGTCGCCAGCGCCTTGTCGATGGCACCCGACGCATGAAGCGCGCGTTCCGACGTGAACACGTCATGGCGCACGCCCAGGCTCGCCAGATCCTCCTTGATCATGACCAGCATGGCGTCGATCGCGAGCGCGCGGACCGGCTCCAGCCATTCGGACTCGTCCCTGCCCAGCCATTTGTCGCCATCGCGCCCGGCGATCGCCTGGCCGGCGGCCTTCAAATAATCGCCCGGATAGAGGCCCTGCGGGATCTCGCCGATATCCTGGCCCAGCGCCTCGCGGTAGCGCAGATAGGCCGAGCGGGCCAGTACGTCGACTTGGGCGCCGGCATCGTTGATGTAATATTCGCGGCAAACCTCGAAGCCCGCCTTGACCAGCAGGCTCGCCAGCGCGTCGCCGAACACGGCGCCGCGGGCGTGGCCGACATGCATCGGCCCGGTCGGGTTGGCCGAGACATACTCGACATTGACCTTCACGCCATGACCGACGGTGGAGGCGCCATAGGCCGGGCCGGCCGCCAGGATGTCCTTCAAGCGGTCCTGCCAGAATGCATCGGCGAGGCGCCAGTTGAGGAAGCCCGGGCCGGCGATCTGGACCTCGGTCACGGCCGGGTGCGCGCGCAGCGCCACGGCCAGCAATTCGGCGATGGCGCGCGGCGGCATGCCCGCCTGCTTGGTCAGCACCATGGCGGCATTGGTCGAGAGATCGCCGTGGCTGGCATCGCGCGGCGGCTCGACCACCAGCTTCGCCAGATCGAGTGCGGTCGGCAGCTTGCCCTCGGCGGCGAGCTTGCCCAGCACGGCGACGATCTCTGCATGGAAATAGGAAAACACGTTCATCGAAGCGGCGGACCTAATGGGGGCGCGTGAAAACAGCTGGAAGCTGCTTCTTTCCTAGGGAAGAACGGCGCCCCCGTCCATAGGCTCCAGGGCAGCGGCGCCTTGCGTTTTCGACGAGGGCGCCCCTAGCCCAGCCCGCCGGCGATGATCTTGGCCATGCGGATCGCGGCATGGTCGGTCATGGAGGCGATCATATCCATCATCTCGCGCGCCCACCCTGCCCGCTCGCGCGGCAAGGGCCGCGATGGGTCGCGGGTGCGGTTGACCAGATCGAGCGTCGCTTCGTCGCGGATGGCGAGCTCGCGGTCTTCCTTCGTCGCCTCGCGCCGGAGCAGCATACCGGCGATGCCGTCGAGCAGCACGTCGATCGTCCGGCTGGCGATCAGCATGGTCTCGGCGCGCCGCTCGCCGCGGTAGATCTTGCTGCGCGTGATGCGTTCGATGCAGTCGAGCTGGGGCTTGTGGGTCGAAACATCGAGCAGCGGCGGGATCTTGTCGCCGGCCAGCATACGGTCGTGCTGATCGCGCCAGACGTCGAGCGTGTCGGTAATGAGCGTCGAGATCGCCCGGGCGCGCAGATAGGTCAGCTTGCGTTCGACCCCGACCAGGCTGGCATATTCCGCGGCCTGGCTGTCGGCGAGCGGCGCCAGCAGCTCCTCGGCCTCGACGAAGGGCAAGGCGCCGACCTGCACGGCATCCTCGACATCGACGATGCGATAGCAGATGTCGTCGGCAGCCTCGGTCAGGTATGCCAGCGGATGGCGGCACCAGATGCCCGGCTGCTTTTCAATGAGCCCGGTCGCCTTCGCCACCTCGCGGAACAGATCCAGCTCACTGGCGAAGATGCCGTATTTCATCGGATGCGGGCGCTCTTCGGGCGGCAGCACGCCGGACCAGGGGTATTTCGAGAAGGCACCCAAGGTGGCGCAAGTCAGCTGCAGCCCGCCGTTCGGCTGCCAGCCTTCGAGCCGGGTCAACAGCCGGAAGCCGAAGGCATTGCCCTCGAACCGGGTCAGCTCATAGGCCCATTCGGGCGGCAACCCCGCCAGCACCTCGGCCGCGATCGGGCTGGTCTTCCACCAGGCGGAGATCGCCTGTTCGCCCTGGTGGCTGAACGGCGTCTGGCCGACATCGTGGCTGATGGCGGCGCCCGACACGATATGGCCGACGTCGGCGGCGCTGATGCCCTGGGCCGATCCGCGCTGGATCAGATATTGCCCGGCGATCTGGCCCAGGCTGCGCCCGACGCGCGAGACCTCCAGCGAATGGGTCAGGCGGTTGCGGACATAGTCGCCTGGCTGATCGGAATGCAGCGACGGTCCATGGACCTGCATCTTCGACTGCAGCCGGCGAAACGCGCTGCAGAACACGAAGCGATCGACATCGATCTCATACGGGGAGCGATGATCGTCGGTCCGGCGGGGCGCACTCTGCCCCAGGCGGCGGGTCGACAACAGCTCCGGCCAACGCATCATATTGCTCTATCCACCCGCTAAATATCCTGCCCGACCCTAGCCCCAAGCAGCCCTGCGCGTCGAGCGCTTGGGTTTTCGGCGCGATTGCCTACATAATGGGGCCAGATAACCTGGTTTCGGGTGGAGATTTCGACGATGGCCGAAGGTGGCATGGCCGTGACGCGGCAGCTTCTGATCAGCGAAAGCGCTGCGCGCCGCATCCAAAAGGTAGCGACTGCCGGGGATTCGTTCCTGCGCATCGGCGTGTCCGGCGGCGGCTGCTCGGGCTTCCAGTATAATTTCGAGCTGTCGACCGAACGCCAGGACGACGACCATGAATTCACGCGCGACGGCGCCAAGGTCGTGATCGACGATACCTCGCTCGACCTGCTGGCCGGCGCCGAGCTTGATTTCGTCGAGGATCTGTCGGGTGCGCAGTTCCAGATGCGCAACCCGAACGCCAGCTCGTCCTGCGGCTGCGGGATGTCCTTCTCCGTCTGATCGGACTTTCGCCGATGCGGCTTGCCTGGCTGTTCATTGCGATTGCCGGGTCCGCCCTCGCGGCCGCGCCGGCCTGGGCGACCGATCCGCTCGAACTCACCAACGCGATCAAGGCGCTCGACGCCGGCGACGTCAAAGGGGCGCTGGCCACGGTGCAGCGCTTTGCCTTGAGCGGCAACAATGCCGCCCAGAACGAGTTGGGTTGGCTCTATGAGACCGGCCATGGCGTGCCGGTCGATTACGCCGAAGCGGTGAAATGGTACAAGCTGTCGGCGCTTCACGGCGGCGCGTCCGATCAGAACAACCTCGGCCGCATGTACGAATCGGGCCTGGGCGTGGGCAAGAACTACAGCGAGGCCGAGAAATGGTTCGGCCTGTCGGCGCTGCAGAATTTCCCGATGGGCGAGTTCGATCTGGCCTATCTGCACGACCGCGGCCTGGGTACCGTGCCGCCGTTCGAACAGACCGTGGCGCTCTATAAAAAGGCCGCCGACCAAGGTCTCGCCATCGCGCAATACCAATATGCGCTCTGCGCCAAGAACGGCCATGTCGCGGATGGCCAGGCCGTGGCGATCGACTATTTCACCCGCGCCGCCGACCAGGGCTATGGCCCGGCGCTGGACCAGTTGGGCCGCGACCATGAGCTGGGCCGCGGCGTGCCGGTCAATCACCTGATCGCGTTCGAATTCTACAAGCGCGGGGCCGAGGCCGGCGACGGCAACGCTATGACCCATTTGGCGGCCCTCTACGAGGCGGGCCAAGGGGTGGCGCGCAACTATGCCGAAGCCGCGCACTGGTATCGCCTGGCCGTCGACCGGAACATTCCCTTGGCCGCCTATCGATTTGGCATCATCGCCGAGCAGGGCCTGGCGACCGGCACACCGAACGATACCGAGGCGTTCGCCTGGGTGCGCACCGCGGCCGACGTCGGCAATCTGGCCGAGGCGCAGAACCATCTGGGCGTCATGTATGCCCAAGGCCGCGGCGTGACCAAGGACCCGACCGAGGGCGCCCGCTGGTTCCACCGGGCGGCCGCCCAGAACAACGCCGCCGCCATGGAAAACCTGGCGCTGGCCTACAAGGGCGGCATCGGCGTGCCGGTCGAACCGGCCGAGGCGCGCCGCTGGCACGAGCAGGCGCTGGCCCACGGCTACGCCGCGCCGGCGCCGGCCGCCGTCGCGGCCGCCCCTGCCCCGTTGGCCAACGATCTGCTGTCGGTCGCGGGCGGCAACAGCACGCGGCCTTGACACCGGACCTGCCCGGACATCCTCTTGGGCGACATCCCCTGCCGCCCGGAGCCGCCCGTTGAAGATCGCCACCTGGAACGTCAATTCGCTCAAAGCCCGCCTGCCGAACGTGCTGTCCTGGCTGGCCGAGGCGCAGCCGGATGTGGTCTGCCTGCAGGAGATCAAATGCCAGACGCCGGATTTCCCGCGCCTGGAGATCGAGAGCGCCGGCTATGAGGCGCATGTGCTGGGGCAGAAGAGCTACAACGGCGTGGCGCTGCTGTCGCGCCGGCCGGTCTCGGATGTCATGTTCGGCCTGCCCGGCGACGCTGCCGACGAGCAGGCGCGCTATGTCGAGGGCACGGTCGAGGGCGTGCGCATCGCGTCGATCTATCTGCCGAACGGCAATCCGGTCGGCACCGAGAAATATCCCTACAAGCTCGCCTGGATGGATCGGCTCAAGCTACATGCCGCCCAGTTGCTGGTGACCGAGCAGCCGTTCGTGCTGGCCGGCGACTACAATATCTGCCCGACCGACGACGACGTCTATGATCCGGTCGGCTGGCGCGAGGACGCGCTGTGCCGGCCCGAGAGCCGCGCCCGGTTCCAGGCGCTGCTGAACTTAGGATTGACCGAGGCCTATCGCGTGTTCCATGAGGAACCGCACCGCTATTCCTTCTGGGACTATCAGGCCGGCCGCTGGTACC
>Ga0302314_10009395_pt1 | contig 17296 bp, 15 predicted proteins | sample III_Palsa_N2_3_FD_200533 | JGI IMG/M metagenome (GOLD analysis project Ga0302314, IMG submission 200533) | Peat permafrost microbial communities from Stordalen Mire near Abisko, Sweden - III_Palsa_N2_3 | ecosystem: Environmental > Terrestrial > Soil > Palsa > Peat permafrost | place: Sweden...
CCGGAGACCCGCTGGGGTTGGATACGGATGCCGCCGCCGCGGGCATTCTCCGCCTGACCAATACCAATCTCGCCGCGGCGATTCGCGTCAGTCTCTTCGAGAAAGGGCTCGATCCGCGCGATTTTACCCTGTTGAGTTTTGGCGGCGCAGGATCGGTCCATGCCTGTGCGGTGGCGGATGAGCTTGGCATCCGACGCATCATCTTTCCGGTCGATGCCAGCACGTTCTCTGCCCGCGGCATCCTGATGGCCGATATCGAGCACGCTTTTGGCCGTTCGGGCGTGCGGCCGTTCGACGGCAGCGCCGTCGCCTGGGTCCGTTCATGTTTCGAGAGTCTCAGGGCAGAGGGAGCGGCACGGCTCGAAGCCGACGGCATCGCGCCAGCTGACCGACAGTTCACGCTGTCTGCCGATCTGCGCTACCGCGGCCAGGCGTTCGAACTCACCGTGCCATGGGGCGAGGTGCCGCTCGACGAGGGTGGCATCGGCGACATCCGCGTACGTTTCCACGCCCAGCACGCCCAGCGATTTTCCTACGCCGATCCCGAAGACGCGGTCGAACTCGTCACCCTGCGGCTTGCCGCCATCGGCCGAATGGCGCGTCCCCAGATTTCCGCTGGAGAACCCTCATCCACCGGAGGCTCCGCAGCCGGTAACCGCCGCGTCTACGTCAACGGCCAATGGCAAAACGTGGCCACATGGCGCCGCGCCGCGGTCGGAGGTTCGTTCGAGATTTCCGGGCCCGCCATTGTCGAGGAGGACTATACGGCCGTCTACATTGGGCCCGGCTGGTCGCTCACGCTCGGGCGCGACGGTCATCTGGTGGCCGCCCGCAGCGAGGAGTTGGCATGACCGTGCTCGATCCCATCGAACTGGAAGTGTTGCGCAACGCGCTCACGGCTGCGGCCGCGGAGATGGACGTCACCATGTGGCGGACCAGCCGGTCGACCATTGTGCGCGAGATGCTCGACTACTCGACGGCGATCTTCGACGCGCACGGCAACAATGTGGCGCAGTCGGCGCGCATTCCGCAGCACCTCAATTCCATGGGCTATTTTCTGCAGACGATCCTTGATCGGTTCATTCCGGCCGACCTCTGGGAGGAGGGTGATGTCATTATCTCGAACGATCCCTATTGCGGCGGCCAACACCTGCCGGACATCGCAGCTTTCCGTCCGGTTTTTTTGGGGGGCAGGCGCGTCGCGATCGTCGGCACGCTCTGCCACCACCTTGATGTCGGCGGCATGTCCCCCGGCAGCTACGCCGCCAACGCGACCGAAATTTATCAGGAGGGATTGCGCATCCCGCCCTCGAAGCTTTTCGCCAGAGGCGTGCGCAATGATGTGCTGTGGGGACTCATCGCCCAGAATGTGCGCCAGCCTATTGCCGTCATGGGTGACCTGCAGTCGCAAATCGCATCCTTGGGCGTCGGGGTGCGCGCGGTCGAAATCCTGACGGCGAGATACGGCGCAGACACCTTGATCGCGTCGTGTTCAGCGATGCTCGACGCGTCCGAAGCCGCCATGCGTGCGGCGATTCGCGCCATCCCCGACGGCAGCTACGAATTCGAGGATTTTCTCGATGACGATGGCATCGACGTGACGAAGCCGGTACGCATCCATGCCCGGATCACCGTGACCGGCGACAGATTGGTCGTTGATCTTTCCGGCTCGGACCGCGCGGTCCCGGGACCGATCAATGCGACGCTGGGTTCGACATCGTCCGCTGTCTATTTCGCCATCGTCGCCGCCGCTGACCGCCGGATCGTACCGAATGCCGGGTGTTACCGTCCGATCGAGATTGTCGCCCCGGAGGGCTTGATCGTGTCGGCGCAGCATCCCGCTCCCGTCGCGCATCGCCTTGCACCCGGCCACGTCCTGCTCAACGTTCTGTTCGGTGCTCTCGCGAAAGCTATCCCGGATCGGTTGCCGGCGGCCTATTATGCCGTCAGCTACGTCTGTTCGTTTCAGACGATGGAAGCCGGCGGCGCGCGAAAGGTACTGGTCGAGATTGAGGTCGGCGGCTGTGGTGGTCATCCCGATGGCGACGGTGCCAGCGCCCATTCGTTCGGTATGCACAACAATGCATCGATCCCGATCGAGATGATTGAAAGCGGCATGCCCATCACCATCGTTGAGTACGGCCTCGCGCCCGGGACGGGCGGAGATGGACGCCATCGCGGTGGCCTGGGCCTGCGCAGAGCCTGGCGCATCGATAGCCAGGCGGCGACCTTTACGGGACAGATGGATCGCTTCCGCTTTCGTCCGTTTGGGCTTGATGGCGGCGAACCCGGCGCCGCAGGCCATCTCGAACTCGTGCGCGAGGGCCAGGTGCAGGCGCTGCACTCGAAGATTTCCAATATGCCACTGCGAAAGGGCGACGTAATCCGGCTTGTTACTTCCGGCGGCGGTGGCCTGGGCCCGCCTGGCGAGCGGCGGGCATCCTCACGGCGGCGGGATCGCGAGCAAGGCTACTCGATGGAATGACGCATATCTGTATCGCTTGAAAGGAGAGAGACATCATGGATCGTAGAACGCTTCTTTTGGGCGGTACAGCAGCGCTCGCCGCCACCACCTTGCCTGCAATCGCCCAAAATGCCGATGACATACGGATCGGCTTCACCTATCCATTATCAGGTGCGGCCGCCCAGATCGGGGTCGACGCGCAAAGGGCGTTCGAGACCGCGGCCGAGATTATCAACAACAGCTACGATTTCGAATTGCCGCTGGCAAAGGGCGTGGGTTTGCCGGGATTGGGCGGCGCCAAGGTGCGACTGATCTTTGCCGACCATCAATCCGACCCGCAGAAGGGTCGCGCCGAGGCCGAGCGCCTGATCACCCAGGAAAACGTCTGCGCTATCATCGGCACTTATCAAAGCGCGGTCGCGGTCACCGTCAGCCAGACCTGCGAGCGTTATCAGATTCCCTTTGTCTCTGCCGAAAATTCCTCGCCGAGTCTGCACAGGCGCGGTTTGAAGTACTTCTTCCGTCCAGCACCGCATGACGAGATGTATTCGGCGGCGATGTTCGACTTCTTCGATGCGATGAAGAAGAAGGGCACCAGGATCGAGACGCTGTCGTTGTTCCACGAGGACACGATCTTCGGCACCGACTCCGGCAATGCGCAGGCCAAGCTTGCGGCCGAGCGCGGCTACAAGATCGTGGCCGATATCAAGTACCGCTCCAACACGCCGTCGCTCTCAGCCGAGGTGCAGCAGCTCAAAGCGGCCAATGCCGACGTGCTGATGCCGTCAAGCTACACCACGGATAGCATTCTCCTGATCAAGACCATGGTCGAGCTTGGCTACAAGCCGAACGCGATCGTGGCGCAAGACGCGGGCTTCTCCGACAAAGCGCTCTACGACGCGGTCGGCGACAAGCTCGAGGACGTGATCTCGCGCAGCACCTTCTCGCTCGATCTCGCCGCCAAGCGGCCAATGGTCGGCACCATCAACGCCATGTACAAGGAAAAGTCCGGCAAGGATCTCAACGACCTCACCTCGCGAGAATTTATGGGCCTTCTGGTGCTGGCGGACGCGATCAGCCGCGCCAAGTCGACCGACGGCCCGAAGATCCGCGACGCGTTGGCCGCGACCGATATTTCGGGGGAACAGACCATCATGCCCTGGAGGCGCATCAAGTTCGACGAGATGGGCCAGAACAACGACGCTGACCCCGTGCTTTTGCAATATGTCGGCCGCAAGTTCGTCACCATCTATCCGCAGCAGGCCGCGGTTGCCGAGGCTGTCTGGCCGATGAAGTGAAAATCCGAGCCAAGCGCAATCTGTTACCCGGCATTTGCACGTGCCCGCCAGGTTCAGGGAATGGCGGGCTGCGTCTCGGTGAGGGGTATCCAGCCGGCGTCGCTGCGCTGGAATAGGGGGCAGCTATAGACCGTGCGGACGGCAAGCGGCGCGGAGAGCGCTGCGGCCGGCGCCTCCCAGCGATTGGTCTGCTTCATGGCGACGATCATGCCGGCAATCTCGGCGCCGGCCTTCTGCAACAGACGCACGGCAGCGACCGCGGTCGCGCCGGTCGAGATCGCATCATCGACCAGCGCCACCCGTCGGCCTTCGATCACGGGCAGCAGGTTCGGGTCCAGCCGCAATTGCTTGCCGGCCTGCGGGCTGGTGATCGAGGTGACCGGCTCCGATAGTGCGTCATCATACCAGAATTTGCGCGAATAGCCGAGCGGGACATAGCGCTGATGTCCGAGCCGTTCGGCCACCAGCGAGGCAAAGGCCAGACCGAGGGTCGGCAATCCGACAATAATCTGGGCATCGAGGGCGCGTGCCTGCGTGGCCATATGGTCCGCCAGCGCCGCAACCACGAGGGTCGAGGCCTGGTTGGCAATGAGGGAGGCGACCGCGCGATGCCCGTCGGGCAATCGGCGCAGCGGCAGAACGAGGATGCGGCCGCAGGGCAGACGCACAGGATAGCCGAAGCGATAGGGCGGCGTCGCCGAGAACCGGGCGGGGATCTCCTTCGTCAGGTCCTGCCAATAGCCGGTGGTAGGCTCGGTGTAGGTGTCATTCGCGGTCATCATGCGGGTGCCATTTTGAATGGAGGTCGCCGAGTTTCCATCATAAGGCCCGCGGCGCATTCGCCAAACAAGCGCAGAAGCGTAATATGCGGACATCGACGGGGTAATCGGTCCACGCCCGTTTCGCATCGCCCCGGTCGGGTGTTTAGGAGGTCTGCCTTGAAGAAGGTACTGCTAGTGATGGTTGCGTTACTATGGGTTCATCCGGTAGCGGCGGAGCCGCTTCCGCTCTCTTCCGCCGGGGTGAAGACGCTGGCACCGGACGGCGCGATCAAGCCGACGGGCCCATGGAATCTCGGTTCGCGCGCGGGCGACTTCGTCTTCATCGCCGGAATGCGCGGTATCGATCCGAAAACAAACCTGCAGATCCAGGGTGACGAGGCGCGCATCCGTCAGGCTTTCCTCAATATGAAGCTGATCGCCGAATCCGAAGGAGCAACGCTGCGGGATGCGGTTCGCCTCGTCGTCTATGTCACGGACATGTATCGTTTCCGGCCGTTGGTGAACAAGGTCCAGGAAGAGCTGTGGGGCGCCGGTCCCTACCCGCCGCGCACCATCATCGAAGTTCATCGGCTGAATGGGGACGATATCTGCGAGGTTGAAGGCACCTTCTACGCGCCAGGCAGGAAATAGCCCGCACGAAGTCGTCGGGTTTGCCGCGTCATGGTCGTGGTTCAATAACCGTCGAAGCCCGGACGAAATCCGGCTCGGCGGCGATCGCCGCAGAGCCTCACATCCGGAATTCATCGCGCTACTGCGTCAGAACACAATGCCGACGAAGCCCGCAATCGCCAACACCAGAACCGTCGTAATGACGGATAGCCAAATCATCACGAGTTCCAGTGGATCCTGATCGCCGCGCTTGTCGTTGCTGAGTGGCATGGGCATCGAGAGCCTCCTCGTAAAAGAGCCCGGGCGCCTGTTAGCAGCTAATTGTTGCCGAGGATGTGAAGCGTTTCACATCTCTCCTGGGTGTGAAGCGACGCGATGGGGCCAGGTATGGGCTCGGCGCGGGTTCCGGACGTTAGAGCGTGATCCGGGACTGCCAACTGGCGATGCAGACGGGACACGCGGCACCTCGTGGCGTCAGTGCCGCTGCCGGGCGCCGCTTCAGGCCGGCGAAATCAACCGCGGAAATCCGCAATGAAATCCGCAATGAAATTCGTCCGTCAATATCAAGGCGCTTTGCAATCAGAATAGAAAGTGCCGTTTGTCGAAACGATCCGTTCGATACATTGCTTCGGATCGACGGGTTTGCCTTCAACGCTGAAATCATATGCCTGGGTCTTCAGCACCAGCGCATAGCGGCCTGGGGTTAGTTCCAGGGCGGAATCATCGCTGTGGAGTTCAACCATTTCAGGATTGTCACTGACGGGGGACAATCGAAAGGGAAATGAGATATTTCGCATCACCCATGCGTCTTCCTCCGGCTTCTTGTTGATGACGCCTGCCGAAAATTCGCGCGCGATCTTGGCGACGATTCTAACCTCGGCGCTGTCTGCGACGCCCGATGCGAGGTCATGGCGGAAGACAATAAATCTAGGGTGTCCATTCGCCAGGATCGCGCGGCTGGGTGTCGTGATCGCGGCAGAGACTGCGACCCGAATATCAGGAGGCCGGCCCGGCAACGGGCTTAGTCCGATCAGCGCGCCGTTGCTGACGGCATAGACGCTGTAATCTGTCGGCCGCAACGGCGCAGGTTTTGCTGGAAGCGGAGCCGGCGCAGGACGGTTGCCCGCCTGCAGGGGGGCGATCCGGTCTTCAATGGTGGTGATCTGTTCGGGCTTCGGCGCAATATGGGCCAGCGACAGCAGGCGCTCCCGCTGCTGAACAGCCGCCAATATGGCCACGAGAATGGCGATCATCGCGGCCGTTCGGCGCAGACGGGACCATAGCGTGTTAGAATGCGAGCTTGGCCCGACCGGAGCAATCAACTCGGGATAATAACGGTCCCCTGTGGTCGAGGCGGCCCGAGGACCGCTGAGCTGCGGGCGGGGTGCCGGGGCAGGAATGTCAGCGTTCTTCTCCTTGAAGGCTTCAACGCCACGGATAGCTGTTTCCAAGGCCTGCCGCGTCCGCTCTTTTTCCTTGTCGGTCACGTCTGGAAGCTGTTCTTGCAGCTTATAACGAGCCAGTTCGTAGATCGCCTGCCGCGTATCTTCCGGGTTATCCTTCAGCGAGTCGATCATGCGGGCAACGACCAGTGCGAACTCGACCTCAAGCGAGGCCTGTTCCGGCCTGTCCCGATCGCTGGGTATGAGGTCGCCCGAAGTCATGCGGTTTGCTGCGTCCTGGTCGCGGGTCAGTCACGGTCGAAGTTACAAGCTAGACGAAATTCGGCTTGCGGAACAACCTTGCGGCGTCCAACGACGTCAATCCGGTGCCGGACAGCAGACGTACGCGTGGCGCCAAGGTGGTTCCCTGTACCCGTACGGTCGCGAGAATGAAAGGTTCGATCCCGGTTCCCCTCCCTCCGCCAGCTTGTCCAGGACAGGGCATTTTCCAGGCCGACAATGAGGGCCGCGGCATCGGCTCATGGTTGCGCCAGAGCAGGTACTTCATGCCCGAAATAGGCTTGTTCGAGCCGTTGCGGCAGATTTGCTTCGCCGGTCGAGGCCTGCAGCACGACATGCCCCTGCACCAGCGCGTAAACGCGGTCGGCGGCGGCGAGGGCTTTTCCCAGCAATTGCTCGACCAGCACGATGGCGGTGCCTCGCGCCCGCAACTGGTCGATGACGCTGATGACGCGATCGACCAGCACCGGCGACAGGCCGGCCGACGGTTCATCGAGCATCAACAGACGCGGACGGCGCACCAGACCCTGCGCCACCGTTAACATCTGCTGTTGGCCGCCCGAGAGCGCGCCGCCGAATTGGTGGCGCTTCTCGGCGATCTCCGGAAAAAACGACAACGCTTCCTCGACCCGCGACGCTCGTTCGCTGCGCGCCAGGTCGTAGCCCGCCAGCAACAGATTGTCGGTGACGGAAATCTGGGTGAACACGCGATGGCCTTCGATCACATGCACGAGACCGGCGCGCGCCGCTTCGCGCGGCGAGGCGTTCGTCATGTCGCGGCCGCCGAAGCGCACATGTCCGGCATTGACCGGCAGCAATCCCGATACCGCGCGCAGCATGGTGGTCTTGCCGGCGCCGTTGGGACCGAGCAGCGCCACCACTTCGCCGGGAGATACCTCGAAATCGATCCCATGCAAGACGCGGATCTTGCCGTACCCGGACTGCAGCCCGGCGACGGATAGCAGGGGTTCAGCCGCCGAGGTAAGCACGGACCACCTCCTTGTGGACGCGAATTTCGGCAGGCGTTCCGGCGGCCAGTATGCGGCCGAGATTGAGCACGGTGACCTGATCGCAGATGTCGAAAATCAGGTCGGCATGATGCTCCACCAGCAACACGCCGGTGCCGCGTCCGCTGATGGCCTTGATCAGCGCGGCCAGGCGCTCGATTTCGTCGCTGGAAAGACCAGCGGCGGGCTCATCCAGCAGCAGGAAATCCGGCTCCAGCATCAAGGCCCGCGCGATCTCGATGAAACGAAGTTCGCTGTGCTGCAGGCGGTCGGCGCGAACGTCGGCCAGCATTTCAAGCCCGACGACGCCGAGCAGGGCGCGGGCCTTGGCCGCGAGCCGGCGCTCGTCGCGCCGGTGCCGTGGCAGCGCCAGCAGCGCTTCCACGAACGTCGCCTGTCCCTCGATGGTGCCGCCGATCATGACATTCTCCAGCACCGAGGCTGCGCCAATCACGCGTGGTGTCTGGAAGGTGCGGGCGATGCCGATGGCGGCGCGCAGCGCGGGCGCGCCCGGCCGCAAGATCTCGCCTCCCAACGTCATCGTTCCGGCCTTGCTGGCGTAGTAACCCGAGATCACGTTCAGCGTCGTGGTCTTGCCGCTGCCATTGGGGCCGATCAGGCCGTGGATCTGTCCGGGCGGCACGTCGAGATCGAGGCCATCGATGGCGCGCACATTGCCGAAACTCAGCGCGATGCCGCGCAGACTTAGCATCCTGCCGCTGACACCGGTGTGCATGACGGCGTCGAGTGCCGTGGGACGCGGCACGATGGCGCGGTTGCGGGCGAGCGGGCGACGGTTGCGAAAGTCCAGCAATGCGGCGATGCCGCCGGGCATCGCCAGCACGATCACCAGCAGCAGGACCGCGTAGAGAAAGGTCGACCACGCCGCCAGCGGGGCAGCTATCTCGGGCAGGATGGTCAGGATGATGGTCCCGAGCATGGGCCCCAGGATCGAGCCGCGTCCGCCTATCAGGATTGCTATGAAGAACAGGATCGACAGGTCGAAGGTAAATGCATCCGGCGTGATGTAGGTCTGCAGGCTCGCGAACAATCCGCCCGCGATCGCCGCCAGCGCCCCCGCGAGCAGAAAGATCGAGATCAGCACCTGCGGCTTGGATATGCCGGTGGCCTCGGCGGCAACTTCGGCGTCGCGCACCGCGATCAGCGCACGGCCGAACCGGCTGTGCGCGACGTTCGCGCTGATCCAGGTGCTGACCGCGGCAAACGCGATGCAGAGATAATAATAGCCCCATGCGGTATTGAAGGGCGCGGGAAACTCCGGTCCGACGATGCCGATGCCGCCACCGGTGACGCTCTGCCAGGCCAGCGCAATCTGGGTGACGATGGTGGCGAAGCCGAGCGTCGACATCGCGAAATAGAATGTGCGCAATCGCAAGGCCGGCAAACCCACGATCACGCCGAACACGGCGCCGACACAGCCCGCGACCGGCAATGCCGCGAATGCCGGCACCGGCGGCAGGACATTGCCGGCGACGAGCACGCTGGTGACGTAGGCGCCGAGCGTCAGCAGCGCGACATAGCCGATGGCGAGATGCCCGGCGAAGCCGACGACAAGATTGAGGCCGGAGACCAGTACCCAATAGATGGCCGCCCGGGTGCCGATCAGCGCCCAGTAGTCGTTGCTGACGAACGGTAAGATCATTGCCACCGCAAGGATGCCGAGAAATGGCGCGAGCTGCGGCAGCAGCGCCCGAAAGGCTGGCGTCTCGCTGCGTTCGGGTGCTGCGGTGACAGCGGTCATCACACCCTCCGCGTGGTGGCCGCGCCGAACAGGCCTTGCGGCGCTGCCAGCAGAACGACGATGAACAGCGTGAACACCGCCACCGAAGAGAAGATGCCGCCGACCAGGAAGTTGGCGGCCTGCTGGAACAGGCCGAGCGCGAGGCCGCCGATGACGGCGCCGCGGTTATTGCCGAGGCCGCCGAGCGCCACCGGAACGAAACCGTAGAAATTCAGCAGCGCGCCATTGGCGAAGAACGCCAGCAGCAACTCGCCGCCGGAAAATCCGGCAACGCCGCCGATGATGCCGGCGAGCGCGTAGCTGGCGACGCGCAGGTTGCGCTCGGGCAGGCCAAGTGCGCGCGCGGCGAAATTGTCCTCCGCGATCGCCAGGAATGCGCGGCCGACCAGCGTGCGCCGATAGAGATATTCGAGACCGATAATGGTGAGAGCACAGGCGGCCACCGGCAGCCAGAATTTTTCGTCCCAGACGCCGCTGCCCCATCCGATCAGGCGCGGAAATGGCTGCGGCTCGGTGCCCCATTTGATCGCCGTCACCTGCTGGATCATCAGCGCCAGCGCCAGCGTGGAGAGCACATAGAGATGCTGGTCGAGGTTTTTCAGTACCGGCCGCACCGCGACGAATTCGGTGATCACCCCGATGATCGCGCATCCAAGCAGCGTCAGAAGAAATCCGGCGGCGATCGGCAGGCCGAGTTTCAGCGTGAACATCGAGCCGAACACGCCGCCGAGCATCGCGAGCTGACCGGCGGTGAAGCTCATCACCCGGGAGGTCGAGAACATGGTGTTGTAGGTGACGCCGACCAGCGCGTAGATCGCGCCTGCCGCCAGACCGGATGCGAGAATCGAGGCGAGCACGGTTATGCTCTCCGCCGCTACGTGTATCCCGGCGCCAGCGCGAAGGTGCCGTTCCTGGCGGTAGCGGCCTCCGACATGACGATTTCTTCGGTCAAATAGCCGTTGTGCTGGGTCGGCGTGAAGGTGTAGTTGCCGAAATAGCCCGGATATTTCGACAGCGTATTCCAGTATTTGATGATGGCTTCGCTGTCGGTGGATCCGCTTTCCGCGACGGCCTTGGCAATCAGCTCGATCGCATCGATGCCGCCCGCGACCCACCACAGCAGTGTATCGTTGATCGCGACATTGGCCTTGAGGAGACGAGCGACGAGATCCTCGCTCTTGGCCGGCAGCCTGCCAGCGGCATCGTAACTGCAGCTCTTGTAGCCGATGGCGTAGACTTTTTTCCAGTTGGCGGGCTTCTCGACCAGGCCGGCGATTTCGCCTGATGACATCGACGGATGGCCGACGAACGAAACGTCCCAGTTCATCGCCGCGCGGGTGTTGAACATTCGCGCTTCCATGCCGGTTGAAACACTCCAGACCACGATCACTTCGGCGCCGGCGGTCTTCGCGCGCAGCATGTCCGGGGTCATGTCGGGCTGGGTTGAATCGATGTTGGCCTGATAGACGACATCGGCCCCGTCCTTCTTGAACGCCGCTACCGACGCGCCGACCGCGGTCACGCCATACCCCGTGGTGTCGCCGATCACGGCAACCTTTTTCACCTTGAGGATATTGAGGCAATAATTGCGAACGGCGTCGTCCCATTGACTGTTCGAAGGCGCCATCCGGAACGCATTCGGGAATTTCGTGGTGTCGATCAGGGTCTCGACGACACAGGGATGGATGTCCGGCATCCTGGCGCGCGCCATGATCGGCGTGGTGGCAAGCGCCTCGCCCGAATTGAATGGTCCCCAGATCGCGTGGACCTTGGCCTGGCTGATCAATTCCTGCGTCGCATTCACCGCCTTGGTCGGATCGCCCTGGGTGTCGCGCACAACGATCTCGATCTTGCGGCCCTTGACGCCACCGGCGGCGTTGATGGCCTCCGCAGCGAAGTTGACGCCGCGGTTGAAACCGATGGTCGGGGCCGAGCTCGGCCCGGTCATGGCGGCAAGGCAGCCGATCTTGATCGGTTCCGACTGGGCGATGGCGGGCTTCGGAAATGGAAGTGTTGCGGCGCCAAGTGCGCCCACGCTGCCTGACAAGATGTCACGACGAGAAATGCGCATGAAAGCCTCCGTTTGTTTCCCCTGCCGGCACCCGTCGTTGCTGCGGGCGTCCGTCTTGTCGTTCCGGCTTGTGACCGGTTGATGGTCTGAACGGCTAAATGTGAACTTGAGCGGGACGCAATGTCCATAGCGCAGGCGGAAAATATCCTGCGAATTATCGGTTCAGATGCCGGACGTAGTCATGATTGAAGGTGAAGCCCCAGCCGGACCGTTCCGGGACGATGGCGTTACCGTCCTCGAACGCCAGCTCTTCGTGATAGAGTTTGGAGAACCACGGCATGTATTCAAGATAGAGGGCGTTGGCGAGCCCGCCGAGCACCTGGATGCTGGTCTCGGGAAACAGATGGCTGGATACCGGTACGTCGTGGCTTTCCGCCATGTGGCCGACACGCATGAATTCGCTGACGCCGCCGACGCGCTGCAGATCCGGCATCAGGATATCGGCGGAGCGCAATTCCAGCATGCGGCGGAAGCCGTAACGGGTATATTCGGTTTCGCCGCTGGCGATGGGCGTGTCGAGCGCTGCGGAGACGCGCGCAAGACCCTCGAGATCCCATGCCGGCAGAGGCTCCTCGAACCATGTCAGGTCGAATGGCTCGAGCATACGGCCAAGCCGGATCGCCTGCGCTTCGTTCAGGCCCTGATTGGCGTCAGCCATCAATCTGATACCGGGGCCGATCGCATCGCGTACCGCTTTCACGCGCATGATGTCGGTGCTCGGATCGGGCGAACCGAGCCGCATCTTCATCGCCTTGAACCCCTGTGCGATGAAGCGTTCGGCTTCGGCCACGAGTTCGCCGGTCGATGACGACAGCCACAGCCCGCCGCTCTGGTAGGCCGGCACAGCCGTCCTTGCGCCGCCCAGCAATCGATACAGCGGAAGGCCGCTGGCCTTGCCGAGCGCATCCCAGAGCGCGCCGTCGAGCGCGGATATGCCGACCACCGGCACGCCCTTGTGGCCGAGAAAATTGATATCCTTCCAGGCGCGCGCCCAGAAATCCGCGATATGGCCGGCGTCGCGTCCGATCACCAGATCGGCAAGTTCATCGACCATTTGGCGCAGCACCTTGGTGCGGCGGCCATTGAGCGTGAAGATGAGATTCTCGCCGGTGATGCCGGCATCGGTCCTGACCGAAACGAGAATACAGCCGAAACTGTGGATCTGGCCCAGTGCGCTTCCGACCGGACTGGCGAGGGGCACCAGTACCGGAAGGGTTTCAACAGCGGTGACCTTCATGGCTTTGACCTCCGTTCGGTACGCGTGGTGGCGCCCCTGGCATAACGTTTGAGAACATCGGGATCGGGATCGCAGCCAAGACCCGGGCCATCCGGGATCCGTACTCTCCCATTAATGGAGCGAACCCAGGGATCGAATGGATTGGCTTCCATCTCGAGCCAGAGAACCTCGATCATCGGCTTCTCGACCAAAGCCGCCGCGATATGAATCGTGGCAACGAAGCCGGGTCCGAAATAGGGGCTGTGCGGCGCCACCTCGATGCCGTGCGCCTGACACAAATGAATCACCCTGACCATTTCACCGACGCCGCCGATCTTGGTGACGCTCGGCTGGGCGATGTCGATGGCGCCGGCTTCGATCAGTGATTTGAAGCCGAACACGCCGGCGACGTTTTCCCCGGCGGCGATCGGGATGCCGTAATCGCGCACGCTGGCCAGCCCGTCAACGTCCTCGGGGGGCCAGACCGGCTCCTCGAGCCAGAGCAGTCCGTCGTTCAGGAGTGCTGCGGCCATCTCGCGGGCAACCGGCGGCGACCAGGCGCAATTGACGTCGAGCATGATGCGCGCGCTGCCGGCGCCGGATGCATCCCGGGCCGCGCGCACGGCGTCGCGGGTGGTTTCGTGCAGCTTGATATGCCGATAGCCCTGCGCGCAGGCCGCGGCCGTATTCTTGGCGACGAGGGCCTCATCGCCATAGTTGAGGAGGCTGGCATAGGCCGGCAGGTCCCCGGTCCGGCCGCCGCCCAACAGACGCCACAGCGGTTGCCCGGCACGCTTGCCGAGCAGATCCCACAATGCGATCTCGACACCGGAGAAGGCGTAGACGAACGGCCCGTTGCGCCCGAGCAGATGCGTGCCATGCAAAATGGCGCGGGTGAGGGCGTTGATGTCGCCGGCGTCACGTCCGATCAGCAGCGGCGCAATGATGGTGTCGAGGGCCGCCTTGGTCGCGGGAATGGCGGTGTGCCCGAAGGCTTCGCCCCAACCGACCAGATTGTCGTCGGTCTCGACCTTCACCACGAGAATGTCGAGATGGTCCCAGGGCTGGCCCGCGAACAATGGATGCGGGCCGCCCATGTCGAAGGGAAGCGAGACAACGAAGCTTTCGATCGCGGTGATCAGCATGAAAACCCTGCGAAAAGAGAGAGATCGGATACCGTTGCCGCTTGCCTCAGGTTTTGCAACCGTTCCAGAAAAAATTCGCCGGGGCTCTCACCCATGGCCCAACCGCCCAATCGGTAGCAGCCCGCTTTTACAACAACTCGGCAACAACTGGACCATCACCGGACCTCACTGGATAAACCGGTCGCAGCTGATATCGTGTCGCCTGAACTCGCTCCAGGTGCTTCCCCATTTATGCGCTTCATCCTCGGTTTCCTGTCCGGCGTGATTGGACTGCTCGCCGGCTGGTTCGGGCTCGCCGCCCTCGTGATTGGCCTCGCGGGGCCGGACCGCGATGGCGGTATCGCCATGGGAGCATTCTTCAATATCGGGCCCATCGGCGGCGTTGTCGGCTTCGTCGCCGGCGTGCTGCTGTTCGCCAAGATAGGCATCGTCTCCCAAGGTCCGTCGTCGTCCGATGCGGAGCGGTCCGGCGCCGCACCGGCTCCCGCGCGGACGCGGGTGTCGTCCGGCTTCGCCGTCGCGGTTCTGGCGCTTGCGGGAGGCCTCGCCTGGTGGGCCTGGTACGAATTGATCCGTTCGCCCTATCTCACCCACGGCTTCATGACACTCGAACTGCAATTCAGACTTCCGTCCGGGATGGCTTTGCCGCCGAACGCAACGGATGTGCACATCGAGGTGGAGGAGGGGCAGCAACATGCCTACGTCACGCTCGGCGAATCGTGGCACGGTACGGATGGCGATCACCGCGTGATCCTCGTCAGCACGACGCTCATGAGGAAGACGAGCCGAAGGGTCGTAACCCTGGAGTTTCCCGGTGTTCCGGAGCAAACCTGGCAGCTGGATCTGCCCAGCGATCCCGATCCCACGCCCGGCTATCTGCCCTGGCGATTTCCGGGCGGCACCTCGGCCCCGAAGATCGAGATGAACTTCCGCCTCCGCGCCGACCGTTGACCTGTCCTTGCCGTCTTGCGCTGATATCCGACTTGCGGCTGCGCCAAGAATAGCCAAAATCATGGCCGAGACAAAAGCACCGGCGCCGTGACGGAGAGACATTCATGAGGTCTGCATTGGCGATCCTGACCGTCGCGTTATGTCTGGCTTCGGCCATGCCGGCGCGTGCAGCGCAGGGAAACCCGACCGACGAAACTGAAGTGGCTCCCGCGGAGCCCAATCCTTCCAGCGACGCATGTGCCAGTGCTGCAGCAATTATCATCGCTCCGCAGGTTTTTCTGGAGGGGGACGACAAAGAGCTTCCTGGATGGATCAAGGTCTGCAACGCGCACCCGGATCGAAGTTTGTGCAGAGAGACCATGAAGATCATCAGCGAAAATCAGAAACAGGTTCCGCCCGGGTTGACGTGTGAATGAGGCAAAGGCCGCGGCCGTCGGCGCATGATTGCATTGGGAGCCGGAAAACCGGATAGGACGATGCCTGGCCTATCCCTGGCGGGCCGGCGCGTGTTCCGGCAAAAGCGTTGCCGTGCCGAGCTCAGTCCCTCGGCCCATAGCGCCGGAGCGCTTCGAGGGTGAGGCCCTTGCCGACCGCCCCGAACGTATCCCCCTCGACGATACGGGCCGACGGCACCGCCTTTGTGATCGCCTTGCGGACATGGGCGAGCCCCACCGAACCGCCGGTCAGGAACACCGCGTCGATGTCCGCAGCGGACAATCGTGCCTGGGCAAGGCAGACCTTGATCCGGGCCGCGATGCGCTCAGCCAATTGCCTGGTGTGGCTGACAAGATCGGGGCGGCTGATCGCGGCATTGAGGCCCGGCGCGACCCATTCCAGCGGAATGTCGGCCTTGCGCGTCTCGGACAGGGTGATCTTGGCCTCCTCGACCTCCATCGCCAGCGTGTGGCCGCGCTGTTCGTCGACCACACGCACCAGCCGGTCGAGCAGGACCGGCTCGCTGGCTTCCTGGCGAACCTGACGGATATCCGCGATCACACGCGGCTCGTACATGCGGTTGATGTTCGACCAGGTCGCGAGGTCGTGAAAATAATACGACGGCACATCGAGTCCGGGACGCTTCATCGGGCTGCCGAAGCCGAACAGCGGCATGATGACGCCGAGACTGAGCTGGCGGTCGAAATCGGTGCCGCCGATGCGCACGCCGTCGTTGGCGAGGATGTCCGCGGCGCGATCGGCGCTGCGGTGGCGATGCGGTCCCAGACGCACGATCGAGAAATCCGAAGTGCCGCCGCCGATATCGGCGATCAACGCGACTTCCTCGGTCGAGATCTGGCGCTCATAGTCGAGCGCCGCTGCGATCGGCTCGAACTGGAAAGTGACCTCATCGAAGCCGATCTCGCGCGCGATTTCCCGCAGGGTTTGCTCGGCGTTGCGGTCGGCTTCCGGTGAGTCATCGACGAAGTGCACCGGCCGGCCATGCACCACGTCGCGCAGTTCCCGGCCGGTGGCCTGTTCGGCGCGCCGTTTCACCGCGCCGAGGTAATAGGCAATCACATCGCGAAAACTGGTCCGCTCGCGTCCAAGCCGGGTGGTCTCGTCGATCAGCGAGGTACCAAGCACCGATTTCAGACTGCGCATCAGGCGGCCGGGCGCGCCCTCGACATAGGCTTCGATCGCCCGGCGGCCGATCAGGACGGCGCCGTCCACTTCGTAGAAGATGGCGCTGGGGATCGTGGTCTGGTCGATTTCCAGCGCGGCCAGAACCGGCGCGTGACCTTCGATGGTGCCAAGCGTCGTGTTCGACGTTCCAAAATCAAGTCCGCAGATTGACATGGGTACTCCAGAAGGAGCGTCCGTCTACACATTAAAGCGCCATCGATCCACCTTTATCTTGTCGCGCAATGCCCGCGAGCCGGTTTGGCATCGGCTGGCTCTCCTGGCGCGTGAATGATGTCCATCCACAGGACAATTTGTTTGATGCGGTGGGTTGATGAATCAATCGGGGTTGGTCCATAAGCGGTGTCCCTGCGGCCGACAATTCAACCGCCGCGACTGTTTCAGAGAGATTTCGCGTGGCCAGCATTAATCGACGGATTGCGGAAGAACTTGGCGTCCGCGAGCAGCAGGTCGAGGCGACGGTAGCGCTGCTCGACGGCGGCGCCACGGTTCCGTTTGTGGCGCGATACCGCAAGGAAATCACCGGCGCGCTCGACGACGCGCAATTGCGCACGCTGGAAGAGCGGCTGAACTATCTGCGCGAACTTGAAGAGCGCCGCGCCGCGATTCTCGATTCGGTTCGTGAACAGGGCAAGCTCGATGCCACGCTGGAGGCGGCCATCCTCGCCGCC
>Ga0302314_10009396_pt1 | contig 17296 bp, 18 predicted proteins | sample III_Palsa_N2_3_FD_200533 | JGI IMG/M metagenome (GOLD analysis project Ga0302314, IMG submission 200533) | Peat permafrost microbial communities from Stordalen Mire near Abisko, Sweden - III_Palsa_N2_3 | ecosystem: Environmental > Terrestrial > Soil > Palsa > Peat permafrost | place: Sweden...
GTTACACGCGGGGCCTCGCCCGGCAACGAATCGTCTTCCGACCGCGCCATTCTGGCGCTGGGACAGACACTATTTTTCGACGCCCGCCTAAGCCGGGATGGCTCGACGAGTTGCGCTAGCTGCCACCAGCCGGCGCACTACTTCTCAGATGGCTTGACGACCTCGCGCGGGGTGGACGGTGCCATCGGATCGCGCAACGCGCCCAGCGTGTTGAACGTGTCCCAGACCGAGTCCCAGTTTTGGGATGGTCGCGCGGAGACGCTCGAACAGCAGGCGTCGTCCCCGCTGGTCAACGCACGCGAGATGGCTATGCCGAGCCTACAGGCGGTCGTCGAAAATGTGCGGGGCGGGGACGACTACGGCCCGCTGTTCGGTGCCGCTTTCGGCGTTCACGACTTGGGTGGCATTCGCATCGAGATGATCGCCATGGCCTTGGCCGAGTACGAGCGCTCGCTGAACGTCGCTGATTCGCCGTTCGATCGCGCAGCCTTCGGCGGGCAGTCGGGCGTCCTGTCGCGGCGAGCGGAGCGTGGCCGCAGGCTGTTCACGGGCGCCGCGGGCTGTTCTTCGTGCCACCTCGTCGGCCACGACGCCGCCACCTTCACCGACAATCGGTTCCACTCGCTTTCGGTTGGTCTTCAAAGCTTGGGAGACCGACTTGCGTCGTTGACGCTGCAAGTAGTCGAACTGCGACGGCAAGGCCGGTCACCCGATGACATCGTGCTCGCCGACCCTGAGTACGCCGCGCTGGGCCGCTTCATCGTGACCCTGAAGCCAACCGATCTCGGCGCGTTCCGTACACCCAGCTTGCGCAACGTGGCGATGACCGCGCCCTACATGCATGACGGCAGTGTCCCGACGTTGGCGGAGGCGGTCGACGACGAGGTCTATTACCGCAGCAACGAGCGCGGCCATCCACTGCTGCTGACGCCCACCGAGAGGGGCGACCTCGTCGCCTTCCTTGAGTCGCTGACGAGTCCGCTCGACCAAGTGCTGGCCAAGGCACCGCCGTCGGCTCGATCGCTGACCACAGTGGCGCCCGTCTCGAAATGATTCGTACCGCTCTGCGACGCATCCGACCCACACGTCGCCCACAACTGTCCGATCGCACGTCGCACCACGTCTTGCGCGTCGGTTTCGGCGGCCCTGGCCCCATCTCGGGAGCGGCTCATGCGCTTTGACGTTCGCGCTCTGAGCGGCGCTAATCGCATCGTGCAGATGAGCGTCGATGCGGCCAGCGAGCAGGACGCCCTGCAGCAGGTCGAGCGCCAATCCCTGCGGGTGTTGGAGATCCGCCATTTGCATGGGGCGCGCCTGAGCGGACGCCGTGCCTGGGGTAGGTTCTCGCTTGTGCTGTTCGGCCAGGAACTGATGGTGCTGCTGCGCGCGGGCCTGAATCTCATGGAGGCATTGCAGGGGCTCGTCGAAAAGGAGACCGGCTCGGAAGCGAAGGTGATCCTCGACCACCTGATCGACAAGCTGCGCTCGGGGCAACGGTTCTCCAGCGCATTGCGGGACTTTCCATCCCGGTTCCCGCCCTTGTTCGTCGGGCTGGTGCTCGCCGCGGAAAGCACCGGCGACCTCCCGAAGGCCCTGGCGCGCTACGTCGACTACCAGGCGCGTGTGGATCAAGTGCGCGGCAAGGTGATCAGCGCCTCCATCTACCCGGCCATCCTGATGATCGTGGGAGGCGCGGTGACGTTGTTTCTGGCCGGCTACGTCGTGCCGCGCTTCGCGAGCATCTACGAAGACACCGGACGCGAACTCCCGGCCGCGTCGAGAATCATGATTTCGTGGGGCAACTTCGCCGGCGCGCACTGGCTGCCGCTGACGCTCGGCGGCGTCGCCTCAGTGGTCGCCGTGGCATGGCTTCTCGTGCGCAGCGTACGCAGCGGCGCGTTGTCGTCGCTCGCCCAACGGCTGCCCTGGGTCGGCGAGCGCATGCGACTCTACGAACTGTCGCGGCTCTATCTCACGCTCGGCCTGCTGCTTGACAGCGGCATCCCGATCGTCACAGCGATCTCGATGTCGCGGGGCGTGGTGTCGGCGGGCATGCGGGCCATGTTGGACGCCGCGCGAGAGCAGATCGAATCGGGCGAGTCGCTGTCCGCCGCCTTCGAGCAGCGCGCGCTGACCACGCCCATCTCGGTGCGCATGCTGCGCGTCGGCGAGCGCTCTGGTCAACTGGGCGAGATGTTGATCGAGGCCGCGGCGTTCTACGAAAGCGCGGTCGCACGGTTCATCGATCGCTTCGTGCGCGTGTTCGAGCCGGCCCTCATGGCGGTCATTGGCATCATCGTCGGCGGCATCGTGCTGTTGCTCTACATGCCGATCTTTGATCTTGCGGGGAGCATCCAGTGACCCTTGACATGACCATGCCGCCGCCCGCGCTCGAACGAACCTCGCCCGACGCGGCGCCCGAGGTAACGACGCCGCCGATGCCGGCGCACCTCTCGGTCGAACTGATCGCCAAGGCGCGTGAGATCGCCCGGCGCACGAGCGTCTCGATAGCGCAGGCGCTCGAGGACAGCTATCCGGGCGATCCGCGCGACTTGGTGCGCGAACTGGGCGCTCTGTTCGGGCTGCCCGTCACGGATACGCCGCGGATGGATGCGACCGTCGCCTGGTTCGAGAAGGTGCCGTTGTCGCAGGCGATGCAACGCAGCAGCGTTCTGTTGCGGGACGCGGGGCAGGCGCTGGCCGTCATTTACGATCCATTCGACAGCGACCTCCAGACCTGGCTTCGAGCCCGTGCTGGCGGCTCTGTGAAGTTTCAGCTTGCACTGCGCGGCGACATTCAGGCTTACCTCACCAAGCAGGAAATGTCGGTGCGCACGGTCGACAGCATCGTGGCCGAGGCCACGAGCGGCGCGACCGACGCGCGCACGGCCCAAGTGCTGTCGTTCGCTTCAGTCAGCGACGCCTCCAGCCCGGCCATCAAGCTGGTCAGTTCGACGTTGTACGACGCTCTGAAAGTCGCCGCGTCGGACGTGCACCTGGAGTCCACGCCCACCGGCTTGGCGATCAAGTACCGCATTGACGGCGTGCTCGATCTCGCGCGATCCATCCAGGGACGCGAGCTGGCGGAACAGACGATCTCCCGTCTCAAGGTGCTGGCCGAACTCGACATCTCCGAGCGCCGCCTGCCTCAGGATGGCAGCTTCCGGGTCGAGACCAGCGGCCGCGAAGTGGATCTGCGGGTCTCGGTGATGCCCAGCATCCACGGCGAGGATGCCGTCATTCGGATCCTGGACAAGCGGGCGATGGTCGAATCGCACGGGGCGTTGTCGCTCGAGGCGCTGGGCTTCGACACCGACTCGCTGGTGCGTCTGCGCGCGCTCGCGAGCATGCCGTACGGCATGCTGCTCGTCACCGGGCCCACCGGCTCGGGCAAGACGACGACACTCTACGCGGCGCTCACCGAGGTCAACAACGGGCGCGAGAAGATCATCACGATCGAGGATCCGGTGGAGTACCAATTGCCTGGGATCCTGCAGATTCCCGTCAACGACAAGAAGGGCCTGAGCTTCGCACGCGGCCTGCGCTCGATCCTGCGCCACGATCCTGACAAGATCATGGTGGGCGAGATCCGCGATCGCGAAACCGCGGAGATCGCTGTGCAGTCCGCGTTGACCGGGCACCTGGTGCTGACGACGGTGCACGCCAACAACGTCTTCGACGTCTTCGGCCGGTTCTCGCACATGGGGATCGACCCGTATGCGCTGGTCTCGGCGCTCAACGGCATCTGGGCGCAGCGCCTGGTGCGCAACAACTGCCTGCATTGCGCCCGACCCATCGCGCCTGACGTGGCCCTGGCCGCCGCGGTGGGTTTGAGCGAGGATGAGCTGCATCGCTGCGATCTGCGTGCCGGCACAGGTTGTGGCGACTGTCGCGGCACCGGCTACAAGGGACGGACGGCTATTGCCGAGATCCTGGCGCTGAACGACGAGATTCGCGAGCTGATCGTCGAGCGCGCCCCCGTGCGCCAAGTCAAGGAGGCGGCCGCCCGTCACGGCACGCGCAGCCTGCGCGAGGCCGCGCTGGCTCTGGTGCGCCGCGGAACGACCACACTCGAGGAGGTACGACGTGTCACTCTTCAGTCGTGAGTCGTTGCTGCTGGTGCTCGGGCACGAATCGATCGAGCTCCACGCGCTCAATCGGGCGTCGAAGACATGGCTTCTGATGGCCGCGCATCAGGGCGGCCTCGTCAATCCTGCCCATGCAACGCCGGCGTTGGCGACTGCGTCCCTGCAGGGAACGATCGCCGACCTGCTGCGCGAGCACGCATCGCCACGGGCCGGATTGCGCACCATCGTGCGCGACGAATGCGCACGCTATTTCGTCGTCGAGCCTCCTGACAATGCCAGGAGGATGAACGATCTGCAACTGGCCGCGCGCTTGCGGTTCGAGGGCCTGTACGGTGACACACTCGCGCACTGGGCCCTGGATGCGGACTGGCGCGCGACGCGCCCGTTCATCGCCTGCGCCATTCCCGTGCAGGCGATCACCGTAGTGGCCAGCGCAGCGCGGACCTGTAGGCTTCGCGACACCGGCGTCACGACCGAATTCACGTCGAACTGGAACGCGCAGCGTCGGCGCATGCCGGATCGGCGGGCCTGGGTCGTCCATCTGGGCCGGCAGACGGACGTCGTCGCGGCCTGCGCTTCCGGATCTGTGGCGGCGGTCTCGATGGTCTCCGGAGCACGGCCCGTCGCGGTCGCCGACATGGTCGATGAGATCGCACGTTGCGCGCTTCGATGGAACCTGCCCGTGCCCGAAACCGTATACCTATTGGGCGCGGGCGCGGCGGATCTGACGGTCCGCAAGATCGGCGCGACGTCGTTGCTGCCGATGCCGCCTGCTGCGAGCGAGTTGCTAACCGGAATAGTTGCATGAGGCCGATGCCTATTGCGTTCGGCAAGCCGACTGGCGGCCCATGGCGCGCGGGCGGCGTTACCGCCGTGCTGCTCGTCGTTGCGGCAACCGCTGCGGCCGCGACGGCGTTTCAAGGTTGGCAACTTCACCATCGCGTGGCGGAGATGCAGTCCGCCATGGGCGCGTTGGGCCGCTCGTCCGGCGTGCACCGGATCGACTCGGCACCACGCACCGACCAGGTCAAGTTGGCGGCCGATCAACTGACCGCGGTCAATCGTGCCGTCGAACAGTTGAACTTGCCGTGGCATGACCTTCTCGCTGGCGTCGAGCGCGCCGGCACCCCAACCGTGAGCCTGGTCTCCATCGAGCCGGATCCGCAACATGGGCTAGTGCGAATCACCGCGGAGGCCGCCAGCGCGGACGCGATGGTCGACTATGTCGCCGGCCTGGCGCAACAGCCGAACTTCCGTGCCGTAGCGATCCGCAAGCATCAGTTAGATCTGCAAAGCCCTTATCAACCCATCCGGTTCGTCGTCGAACTGTCCTGGCGGCAGGCGAGCGCGGGAGAGGCGCGATGAGCCGGTCGTCCGTCTACGCACGTGGGCTCGACATCGTCATCGCGGCGTCGCGGCTCCCGCCCCTGGCCGCGCTGGCACTCGTCCTGCTGCTGGGGAGCGCGGCGGCTCAGGTCTGGTGGCTGGGCGACTTGCGCGAACAAAGCGTCGCGTGGGAGAACCAGTTGCGCGCGCTTCGCCACCCCGGAGCCGCTGTGGCGATCGTGCCGGTAGTGCGCGTCCCGGAGTCGACCCGACGGCTGCAGGAGTTCCAGGGCGCGCTGGGCAGCCCGGATCATCGCGAGGAATTGATCCGCGGCATGTTTTCGACCGCGAAACGGTCGGGCCTGGTGCTCGCCGAGGGCGAGTACGTCGGCGCGCCGGACAAGTCGGGGATGTACGACGCGTTGGAGGTCTCGCAGCCAGTGCACGGCACCTACGCACAAGTGCGGGCCTATTGCGAGCAGACGTTGGTGGCAGTGCCCTTCGCCGCGCTGGACGGCCTGCAATTCAAGCGGGAAGGCGTCGGCACCGAGACGGGCGAGGCCCGGCTTCGCTGGACGTACTACCTGCGTCCGCCCGAGCCGGCCGCCCCGGTGCTGCGGAGCGGTCGATGAAGTGGCGTCATGTCTTGTACGCCACTACCGTCGTCGGCTTGGCCGTCGCAGTGCTGTCCGACCATCGTGCGCCGGAGGACGCGGTTGTGGAATCTATCGCGCGCACGCCCGGCAAGCGGCCCGAGCCGGCGCCCCGTCGCGCCGCTGACGACGACAGGCACACCTCCAGATCCCTACAGCCTGACACGATCCTCGCCCTGGTTCCGCGAGTACAGGTTCGTGGGGCCGCCGGCACCGCGTTCGGCGCCCATTCGTGGGCGCCGCCGCCGGTCGCCTCCGCCCCGACCGTCGCAGCGACGACGCCGCAGCCGCTGCCCTTTTCCTACATCGGCAAACAGGTCGTCGGCGACGAATGGCAGGTCTTCATCGCCGAGAAGGACGATGTACGCACGGTCAAGGTCGCGGACCTGATCGACGATCAATACAAGGTACTGTCCATCGACGCCCAGACGATGACGCTGGACTACCTACCCCTGCATGCCAAGCTCTCGATATCTCTCGAATGAACTCCGATCCGAACCCGACCGACCGCCTGGCCTCTCGCAGCGCGCGCACTTGCCCGGACAGCCCGCCGTCTGAATGCCTTCGCGCGCCAACGCGAGGCGGCGCGACGCGGACATGGCATCTGGCTTGGCCGCTGGCCTGCGCGCTCGTGGCTGCCTGCGCCGCGCCGCCGTTGCCCGACCAGGCGTTGCAGACGCTCCAACAAGGCAACGCCGAGGATGGCCTCGCCCGGCTGCAAGCAGAGTTGGTCAAGCAACCGCATTCCGTCGAGTTGCGGGTCAGCTATCTCACGCTCAGGGAGCGGGCCATCAACGAGTGGCTGGGGCAGGCCCGATCACCGGCGTTGAACGACAACGTTGGAGAACGCGTCAAGCTCTATCGACGTGTCGTCTCCGTCGATCCCGACAACAACCAAGCGCGCGTGGCGCTGGAGGAGATCGATCGCGACGCGCGCCTGTCGAAGATGCTGCTGGACGCGCAGTTCGCCTTCGATGCTCAAGATATGGGCACGGCCTCGGTGAAGGTGCGCGCGATCCTGGTCGAGGAGCCGTTCAACGTGCGCGCCCGCAGCCTGCTGCGGCTGATCCTCGACAAGACCGCCAAGCCGCTGGTCGACCCCGCACTGGCGTTGGCGCTGAGCAAGACGATGTCGATTGATTTCAAGGAAGCGACGGTCAAACAGGTGTTCGAGGTGCTGAGCAAGGCATCGGGCATCAATCTCGTGCTCGACAAGGACATCAAGAGTGATCAGCGTCTCACACTGTCGCTCAAGGAGGTGACGGTCAAGGATGCGATCGCGCTGGTGGCGCTCACCAATCAGCTCGAACAGCGCAGCGCGGGCAAGAACGCAATCCTGATCTATCCGAACACGCCGGCCAAGCAGAAGGACTACGAGGAATTGAGCGTGCGCACGTTCTTCCTCGCCAACGCGGATGCCGAGCAAGTGGCCAACACGCTGAAGTCAATTCTCAAGTTGCGCGACATTGTGGTCGACAAGGTTCAGAGTGCCGTGCTCGTGCGCGACACGCCCGCCGCATTGCAGATGGCCGAGAAGGTCGTCGCGATCGAGGATCTGCCGACTCCTGAGACCATGATCGAAGTGGAGGTCATGGAGGTCAACCGCGACCGCATGATGGCGCTCGGGATCCAGTTCCCGCCGTCGCTGACGCTGACCCCATTGCCATCGACAAGCGGCGGCACGTTGACACTGAGCGACTTGCGACATCTCCAGTTGGGCACACTCGGCGCCACGCTGGCACCCGCGGTGATTAACGCGAACGGCGTGGATTCAGATCTCAAGACGCTGGCCAATCCGCGCATACGCGTGCGCAACCGAGAGACAGCCAAGATCCTGATCGGTGATCGCGTTCCTAACATCACCTCGACGGCGACTTCGACCGGCTTCGTGTCGGAGAACATCCAATACCTCGACGTTGGCCTCAAGGTGGAACTGACGCCGACCATCACAATCGACAATGAAGTGGCGATCAAGGTCTCTCTGGAGGTCAGCAGCATTGCCAACCAGATCACCACAGCTTCGGGCACGACGGCCTACCAGATCGGCACGCGGTCGGCATCGACGGTCCTGCGCCTGAAGGACGGCGAAAACCAGATCCTCGCGGGCCTCATCAACAACCAGGACACGCGCACCTTCAACAAAATCCCCGGGCTGGGCGATATTCCTTTGGCGGGCCGTCTGTTCGGTAGCAACTCCACCGACAAGACGAGCAGCGAGATCGTCCTCTCGATCACGCCGCGCCTCATCCGAAATACGCCGCGACCGGACGCTTCGCTCCTCGAGTTCGAATCCGGCACCGATTCCAGCCTGCATGGGTCCGATAGCGGTACGTCGGCCTTACCGGCTGCCACGCCGCTTCGCGCCGCGCCGGCCGCAGTCCCTCGCCCGGTCGGTGCGGCCGCGGGTACATCCGGCGTCAACCAGGCTGACAGTGCGGGCTCTCTCTCCACGTCCGGGGCGGCGCAGGCCACGTCCAACGTGGGTACGACAAGCGCGTTGGGCGCTTCGGTGGCACCGATCGGATGGAGCTGGTCCGGCGTCGCGACGGCTACAGTGGGCACCGCCGTCCAACAGCAACTGATGCTCAGCACGCCTCAACCGGTGAGTAGCATCTCGTTGACCATAGGATACGACCCGTCGGTGCTCCAAGTGACGGACGTCGTCGAGGGCCAATTGCTTACCTCGGATGGCACGGCCACGACGTTCACGCAGCGCGTCGACCCTTCGACTGGCCAGATTCGCGCTTCTATCACGCGCGCGCCGACGTCGACGACAGGCGCTATCGGGCAGGGCGCGGTCGTCACGCTCGATCTGTCGCCGGTCGCAGCTAGCACGTCGTCGTCGCTGCGTGTCATCTCCGTCACCGCGACGGCGCCAGACGGCACGACTATCAACCTGCCCACGCCGCCGGCGCAGTCCCTCTTCATCGCCGCGAAGACATCGCCTACGCAATGAGGCAGGAACTCACTCACGTGACGCCTCGTCGCTCGAGCGGCTTCACGCTGATCGAACTGCTGGTAACGCTCACCATACTGGCGCTGCTGGCGACTTTGACGTTGCCGGTCGCGCAACTGGCGTTGCAGCGGCATCGTGAGAGCGAACTGCAGCACGCGCTGCGCGAGCTGCGGGTGGCAATCGATGCCTACAAGCAGGCCTACGATCAAGGTCGGATCACGCATACCGTCGGAGCCTCAGGGTATCCGCCGACGCTGGAGATCCTCGTTGAGGGCGTGGAGGATGCGAGCGATCCGAAGAAGAAAAAGATCTTTTTTCTTCGTCGCATTCCCCTCGACCCGATGACGGGGGCGGGGGTTCAATCCGACGGAACGAACTGGGGCATCCGCAGCTATGCGAGCGAGGCCAACGATCCACAGGAAGGGGACGATATCTATGACGTCTATACCCGCTCGACAGCGGTCGGCCTCAATGGCATCGCATACCGTCGCTGGTAAGTCGCGCGCGAGCGCCTATTCCGTTCGCGAGAGGATCCGCAACGGCGGATTCACGTTGATCGAGCTTCTGGTCGTCCTCGCCATCGTCGCGCTGCTGATGTCGATCGCGCTGCCGCGCTACTTCCAGCATATTGACGCGAGCAAGGAGGTGGTGTTGCGGGAAAATCTTCAGACAACACGCGATGCGATCGACAAGTTCTACGGCGACCAGGGACGCTATCCCGACGGATTGGACGAACTGGTCTCGCGCAAGTACCTGCGTGCGTTGCCGATCGATCCCGTGACCGGGAGTAACTCGACCTGGAAGCTGGCGGCGCCTGACGACGGTTCCAAAGGGAACGTCTACGACCTGAAGAGCGGCGCGGAGGGAGCGGCGAAGGACGGCGTGCCCTTCTCGGAATGGTGAGCGGTGAAGCCTGAACTTGAAGCTCAACCGCTGCGCCCCCGAGCGCGTCGCCGCGGGCGCGCGCGTTCGGTGGTCGCGTACGCGTCGCGGTCGAGGACGCGCGGCTTCGGGTTGATCGCGCTGTTGATCGCGGTTGCCATTGTCGCCCTGGCCGGGGCTGTGACGGCCACCGTCAGTTCGCTCGCCCGCCGGCGCGAGGCGGAGGACCAACTGCTCTACGTCGGCGACCAGTATCGGCGCGCCATCGAGGCTTACGTGGAGTCCACTCCTGCGGGGCAGACGCCGTATCCACAGCAGCTCGAAGACCTGTTAAAGGATCCGCGCTATCCGGGTGTGAGGCGGTACCTGCGCTCGTTGTACGTGGATCCGATGACGGGGCGCGTCGACTGGGTCACCATTCCCGCTCCGACAGGCGGCATCATGGGCCTGCACAGTGCATCGGACCGGCCGCCCATCAAGCTCGAGCAATTCAGCCCGCCGTACCAAGCCTTCGCCCACCGCGCGACGTATGTCGACTGGACGTTCTGCTTTCCGGACTGCGTTCTCTTGACCCAATGAGCTGGCTCATCGCCCGCTCACACCTCGGGACTTGGAGTGTCTGTCGCCCGATGCCGTCACCGCGCTGCCCGGGTCGCCGGAATTTACTGAGATTTGGGCGTACAACCCCGAATAGTGCCCTCCATCGCGCCGTCGATGATGTCGAGCCTCGCGACGTGCGAGTGGCTGCTGGCCAGTTCGAGCGCGGGCGCATAGATTGGTGATCCAGATGGGCCGAGCATGGCTGGCTTTCGAGCGACGATGATTTCGGCGGGCAATCCATATTTCCTGCGCTGTTGAGTCCTTGGCTGCAGTCGCCGAAGAGTTTTACTGTCCCCAGCGCGAGAATACGCGCTTGCTCAACTCGCGGGAAACCGTATGTCGACGCTAGCAGACCTCATCGCGCAACGAGCGGCGCTCGAGCGCCAGATCGCTGAAGCCACGTACTCGGCCCGCGCAGATGCCATCGCGCAGATCCGCACGCTCATGGGCCAGAACGGGCTGACGGCCGCCGACCTGGTGGCGCCAGCCACGAACGGGCGACCAAAGGGTACGCGTGGGAAAGTCTCTGCGAAGTACCGGGATCCAGCTACAGGAGTGACCTGGACGGGGCGAGGTCTCAAGCCGAAGTGGCTCGTCGCGGAATTGGCCAATGGAAAGCAGCTGAGCGATTTCGCCCTTTGACGACCTCGCTCGTTCTGCTATGGGTTGCCTTCCGTGAGCTGCATCCGCTCGCCCGAGCTGGTGCTTGTGATCGGCGCACGCCACCAGCGCGAAGACGACTTCCATTGATGAATCGCGCGCACGAGGCCCACGTACCTATCAAGAAAGGCAAGAACAAATGAACATCGAGGACATGGGCCGCCAGCAAGCGGAATGGTATGCCCGATCACGCGCTGCGCAAGGCGCCGCGGCACAGGCCTACGCGCGATTGCTCCAACTGGCCGAGACGCGAGACAGCGGACAGCTTCGGCGCATCGCGCTGTTCCTGGCCAGTTGCTACAACGGCGAGGCCTTCCCGTTCGATCTCTTCGAGCTGTGCGCCGTCGACGACGGATACCAAGGCTGTCCGGGAGCCGAGAGGCACTTAAAGTGTCAATGACTTGCCGGGCGCCGCATCCGCGATCGCCGGTGGCCTGGTCAGGCGCTTCCGGCAGCAGGCCCTGTCAGGATCTTGGCCGCCTTCATGTACTCCTGAAGGTAGCCCAGGAGGCTCAGCGCCGTGTACTCGTGAAGAAAGATGCTCTCCCTGCGGCCATTGCCGTACACCGGTTGGACTTCGAAGGTCGGTCCGCGGCTCACGAACTCAGCTTCGTTGATGCCCGTCTTGAGACCCGCGGTTCCAATCTCGTCGTCGCTGAGAGCAGGAACCTCGGACAGCAGAGTGTGAAACGGATGGCGCGGGTCAAGGCCTTCTGTCAACGATGGATCGGAATGCGCACGGAACATGAACGCCTGCGGCCCAAGGTCGTTGCAATACTCCGTCAGGCCTGCGACCAGCGCGTGATATGCCTTCGGCGACCAATGCGTGATTCGCGTCGACTTGTCGAACATCGCGAACTTGATGCAGACGCCGATCCAGGCGCCTCGCAACGTGATGATGCCGGTCTCGAAGCTGGAGACCGGGTTGTCGACCGATGGATCCCGTTGTTCTGCTTGCATCATTGTTGTTGAGGCAGCGCCTCGACTCTGTCGATAGCAGCGGCGCTTGCCGCGAGTGCAGCAAGGCACTGCCGATAGTTGATCTTCATTCGTTAGCTCCCAAAAACTACGCCGTCAGCGAGCATACGAGAGGGTTGGCCGGGATTCGCGATCTTTTCGCCAACATGAGCGTAACTCGTTGTTTGGAGGACCGATCGGAGGGCTGAACGCAAGAAATGGCACTGAAACTTCCGCGGGAGAAAAGCCTTTCTGCTCAAGCACTTAGGCCCCAATCTGGCGGAAAAATCACGAATGCCGGCCAACCCTCCACTTGCCAGCGGTGAAGACGCGCTCTTGCGCGCCACCTTCCATGTGCACCGTCTTGCGGGCCTGCAGGCGGTCGCCGAAGTGCGGCGCCCAGATCGAATCGATGTCCCCTGGCGAACTCGAAGAAAAAAGGCCTGGCATCGCGCCAGGCCCTGCCGGTTAGATTTCCCCTCGATCGTCAAGCTCTTCAACTATGAGATCACGCGCTTCCTGCGAGAGACAGTCCTCAAATTCGCCCTGCTCATACACACGATCATCCGTGCGGATGAGCTCCCAAAGTCGGCCTGTCGACAGCCTGTGGTACGGATTTTCCATCTTGCATCGTCGTCCTTGACGGCCAGCGGGGCCATCTACCGGGTAAGGGTAAAAGCCACCTGGGGCCCGCGTCATAGATTTCAAGTCACTGCTACCGGAGACAACGGCGGAATGTTCTTCGTCAGCTTGGGCCGAGTGCGCGCACCGACCACTGACATGATGGATGACCGCTGCCCGCAGTTGCATTCGCAGGTTGCCATTTGATCCTCAGGTTAGGCTTGCCATGCGCGTATGAACGGTTTCGGACCGCTTTGCCGGGCACGCCCCGTGCAACCACGGTCGAGTATGCTGGCCATGCCGCCTCTCGCCGGCGCGATGGAGAGCAATGCATGTGGGGAAGCCTCGCCGGTGTAATTTCAGATGCGTGGAACTGGTTGGTAGCCGGCTGGCCTACGAAAGACTACGGGCCGTCGGTCGTCGCGCTCGCGGCGCTCGTGTGGGCTGTCTACACCTATCGGAGCAGTCAACGACGCGAGCAATTCAAGCTCGGAATCGACTTGATCCTGAAGCTCGGCGAGCGCTTCGATGGGATGCAAGGCGCACGCGCCAGAGCCGCAACAGCCCTTCTTGCGGGAACGACCGACGACAACCGCGACGTGAACACCGTGCTCGATTTCTTCGAGGAAGTTGCGTTCCTGCTGCGACGCGGCGCAATTGACGCTGAGGCCGTCTACACCTATTTCGGCTACTGGCTCGAGATCTACGACCGCTCCTCGCGCGACTACCGACTGCACAACGTCGAGGACTTGGTGTGGGAGGAGTTCGATCCGCTTGCCGAGCGCGTTGAGCAATTCGACGCCTGGAGGCGAGATCGAGCCGAAGCGTACGGATGGGTGTGGCATTTCCGACGCGTGTACCAGGCGGCCTACCTGGTCCGTCGCCTCAGGAGCTGGGAGCGGCCGTGGGGGCTAATGAACGACGAAATGCGCAATGCTCTGGGGCTTGAGGCGGGGCTCGCCGATGCTGAAGCAAAGCCTGGTTGAAAGGCCGTCGTGCTCAACACCGTCTGCCCGTACACCGCCAAACCAGTCGCAGATCTAGAGACGAATCGCGAGCACGTCATACCCGACGCTCTCGGTGGACCTAACTGGCCGCCTAACCAGGGAGACGCAGTTCGTATCTATTGTCCAGCAGGCCTGGCAGCGCCAAGAGACCAACGTACACTCGGCGACCGTGCTGCGTTGCGCCAGCGCTGAAGTTTGACGCGTTACCTAGGAACCCCATGTACACGTCCTTTTCCGTCGAGCGATTCCGAGGGCTCACCAAGTGCGCGCTCAGCGATCTGCGGCCAATAACGCTAATTACGGGCACGAACAACACCGGCAAAACTGCCCTTCTGGAGGCGATGTTAATCCACGCTGGACGCTCGAATCCGCAGCTAGCGCTGGTGGCGAATTCTCTGCGTGGCATCGCTCGCATAAACGTCGATCCTTCGCACCACAGCGATCCGCCGTGGCTTTCGTTGTTTAGTAATTTTGATGACAGCAAGACCGTCAAGTTCGTTGGTGAAGCTTTCAATAAGTTCAAGCATTCTGAAGTAGTGACAGTCGCGCTTTCAACTGTTCGAGAAGGTGTAGAGCTTGCAGGTCTTGGCGCGAATCTACAACAGTTCAACCAATGGGACACTTCGGTTGGTCTTACAAAGGTCTTAAAGCTCGAATTGAGCAGTGGGCGGCGCCCGAAGGCCTCTAGACATTTCTTAATCATTGATTCAAAGCAGCAGCGGGTTGTTCCTCCTCCTGTAGTACCTGACGCGCCCGCCCGTTTCATTTCGGCGCATAACCGTGAAGGGTCCGAATTCATTGCTCAGCAATTTTCTGAATTCGAGATAAAGGATCACATAAAGCTCTTAGTAGAAGCGCTTCAGCCGATGGAGCCCCGTCTGAAAGATCTCAGAATTCTTTTCAACGGTGAAACAGCGCTGTATGGGGACATAGGGCTTCCGAATCGGAAATTCATTCCGCTGAGTCTTATGGGTGACGGCCTCAATCGGGTAGCGTCCCTCGTGCTGAACATTGGAAGTTGTCCTAACGGTGTCGTCCTCATCGACGACATCGACACCGGGCTTCACTACAGCGTCATGGAGAGTTTCTGGAGGTCGATCTTCGCAGCTGGACGCCTCTTCAACACACAAGTGATAGCCACTACGCACAGCGGTGAGTGTGTTAAAGCGGCGTTGGATGCAAATAACGCTGAAGACGATAGAACGCGATTGGGACTGGTTAGACTTGAGCGCGGCATAAACGAGGTGAAGGCATTTAACTATTCGCCTGAGGAACTAGACCTTGCCTTTAAGGCAGACCTCGAGGTTCGTTAATGGGCCGGAAAAATCTCACTACATTTAAATGCGAACAGCTGTTATTGGTAGAAGGCCAGGATGAGTTTGGGTTTTTGGTCAGACTTCTCGAATTTCTAAAAATTGAAACTGTTCAGTTGCATATGCTGAATGGCATAGATAACCTGGCGGGTGTGCTTCGGTTGCTGCCAAAGACTCCCGGCTTTGATAAGGTCAAACGAATTGGGTTGCTCCTAGATAGCGATTCTGATCCGGCCGCTCGCATCCAGTCAATTCGCGCTTCTTTGTCCCATGCGGGCCTCGCATCGCCTGCTATGCCTCTGACGTTTTCCGGAACTCCGAGCGTTGTTTACACCACCGTCCCTTCCCATGAACTGCCGGGCTGCCTAGAGGACTTGATCATGCAAAGCGCTGTTGGCACGGGAATCGCTAACTGTGTAGACACGTTTCTATCCTGCTCCGCTGTACAGCGCACGGACATTGGTTCACGCTACTCCAAGTCGTGGGTGCATTCCTTGTTGTCCGCTTCGGAAAAGCCCGGGCTCAAGATCGGGGAGGCGACGACGGCGAAACTGATCAACGTCGAACACGAAGCTTTCGAGCCCATCCGGGTGTTCCTAGCGCTCCTGACCACTTAGCGTTAGAGCGCTCGCTTTGATTGGTGCGAGATCGATCGCCTTCTACCGCAATGGTGTGCGAGCCATTTACGCCAGCCGGAACCAGCATCCGCCCATTCTATGTATGGCGCTGCCCGCGGGCTGACCGACCTTCTCCCTACGAATGCGATGCTCGAGCGATGACGAGCGACGTCGTGCCGCCTGACGATCGAGGGCCGATCGCCCCTCGATCCGTTCGGGAAGTTCGCGAGGTCAGGCTGCGGCTGCTCGGGCGGCGGCTGCGTCCACTGCGGCGAGCAGATGGCCGTCGCGCGCAGTGAAATAGCGGTTCGTCATTGCCAGGGTCTTGTGCCCCACGATTTTCGCCGTCGTCAGTTGGTCGACGCCGGCTTCGACCAGGCGCGACACCGTCTCATGCCGCCCATCGTGCAGGCGCGCGCCGCGGAGGAATTTGGGGTCGGCTGCGACGCCGCGCGCCTTGCAGTCGGCCTCATATCGAAGGCGAGCACGATCGGCTGCGCGCCGCATAGCGCGCGACATGCTTTGGGCGTTGCCTGTGAATACCCGGCCGCCCTTGATCGGTCGCGGCAGCGCGGCGAGCGTGGCCACGGCCGCAGCGTTCAATGGGACTCGTCGCTCGTCTCCGTTTTTCGTGAGGTCGAGGTCGACGAATCTCGACTCAAGGTCGATCGCCTCCCACGTCATTTCGAGCAGCTCGCCGCGACGCATTCCCGTTTCAACGGCTAGGCGGAGGATGGCAGGCAACTGAGGCGACGACGTCGCCGCGCAGATGGCTGCGACTTCCGCCGCTGACAGACGCCGGTCGCGAGGCCGCGCCGATTGAGGCCGCTCGACGAGCGCCACCGGGTTGTCGATATGGATCCGCCATGCCTTGGCGGCCTTCGTGAAAACGTGGGAGATCAAGGACAAATCTCGATTGATCGTCGATCCGCTGATCTTCTTTTTCCCGCGGCCGTCTTGCGTCTTGCGTCGCCCCATCCAGTCGTTCAGGTGATGGGACTGCACGATGGCCGCATTGATTTTCGCCAGGTCATCCGTCTCTAGCTTCAATAGCCGCGCTGTTTCGACCGCCTTGCCGCGCTTGTTCGGGGTCACCTCGAGCCGGTACTTCTTGAACAGGTCGCCGACCGTGAATTTGGCCGCCTCGCGTCGATCGATGAAGAGGCCGCGGTCGATCTCCGACTCGCGACTGCGCTTCCATTTCGCAGCGGCATCGAGGCTCGCGAAGCGCTTGCATTCGTACGGGTGGCCATCGCGACGGATCTGAGCTTTGTAAGAGAGATCGCCGTGGCTATCGACGATCCGCTGCACGCCGCGCACGGAGGTGGCTCGGCTGGGAGTTGCTGTTGCTTTTGACATACGAACCAGACTACAGGAGCAATTCGTTTGCTCCAAACGCCAGCCAGGCTGACGGCACGTCGTTTGTGCCATGGGTGTGCCGCAATTCAAGAAATCGGCCGCTAACCCGCATGGATCCTAGCTGGGGGACTGCCTTCACACGGCAAGGGTCACAGGTTCAATCCCTGTACCACCCACCAAAACAAGCGTTATGAAACAAGCACTTGGCGGAAACGTCAGGTGCTTTTTTCTTGGCCGTATGAATTTGCGCGGGACTT
>Ga0302314_10009398_pt1 | contig 17295 bp, 13 predicted proteins | sample III_Palsa_N2_3_FD_200533 | JGI IMG/M metagenome (GOLD analysis project Ga0302314, IMG submission 200533) | Peat permafrost microbial communities from Stordalen Mire near Abisko, Sweden - III_Palsa_N2_3 | ecosystem: Environmental > Terrestrial > Soil > Palsa > Peat permafrost | place: Sweden...
CCATGACCAAGACCCCGGCCGAGGTCTTCTCGCTCAGCAAGCGCCAGCTTCAGCTGCCGGCCCGGGCGGCGATGGACGGCCACGACGCCGACGAGGTGGCCATCGCGGCCGGCTGGGAGTCGTCAGGCACGCGGGACGCGATCGCGGCCTACCTCGCCTCGCTCGGGCAGCGGGGAGCGGCGGCGAGCTAGTCGCGGTTTGCGCCAGCGCAGCTCGCGCTAGTCCAGCTCGCGGTGGTTCAGTTAACGTGGCGTGGTCACCGTGCCTTGCCCCGGGAAGGAACCGTCGTCATGAGCGCCACCGAAGCTGCCAGGGCCGCCGCTGCCGCCGCCCCCTCATCAGACGAACTGATCGCCCGCATCCGCGAACTGCAGCCGCTGATCGAGAAGAACGCGGCGCAGGGCGAGGCGGACCGGCGGGTAGTCGAGGAGTCCATTACCGCGCTCACCGACGCGGGGGTCTTCAGGGTCGCGCAGCCGCGCCGGTACGGCGGCTACCAGACCTCGGTGCGGACCATGCTCGACGTGTCGGCCGCGGTCGCCGAGGCCGACGGCGGCACCGCCTGGGTGGTGGCGCTGTGCAACGTCTGCGCCTGGCTGACCGGCCTGTTCAGCGAGCAGGCGCAGGACGACGTGTGGGGGACCACCCCGGACGCCAAGGTCTCGGGGGTGCTCACGCCGAGCGCCGAGGCGGTCAAGGTCGACGGCGGATTCCGGCTCACCGGCCGCTGGTTCTACAACTCGGGGTCGTGGCACGCGAGCTGGGCGATCCTCGGCTTCCCGATCCTCGACGACAACGGCCAACTGGTCGACCAGGGTCTCGCGCTCGTCCCGTTCGCCGATCTTGAGCTCGAGGAGACCTGGTTCGTGGCCGGGATGAGCTCGTCCGGCTCCAACTGCCTGATCGCCACCGACGTCTTCATCCCCGAGCACCGGGTGATGTCGGGCGTGGCCGCCATCGAGGGGAATTACCCGACCGAGCACACCGACGAGGTGCTCTACCGGGCCGCGTTCGTCCCGGTGCTCGCCCTGGTGCTGGCGGGACCCCAGCTCGGGATGGGCCGCAAGGCGCTGGAGATCGTCACCAAGAAGGCCGCGGGCAAGGCGATCGCCTACACCTTCTTCAGCGCGCAGGCCGACTCCACGGCGTTCCAGCTCCAGCTGGCCGAGGCCGCGCTGATGATCGACACCGCCCACCTGCACGCCTACCGGTCCGCCGACGACATCGACCGGGCGGCGGCGGCCGGCGTCTACCCGGACACGCTGCTGCGCGCGCGGGTTCGGGCCGACACCGGCTGGGCGCTGCAGCACGTCACCAAGGCCATCGACATCCTGCTCTACGCGCACGGGGCCGGGAGCTTCGCCCAGGTCAACCCGCTCCAGCGGATCTGGCGCGACTCGGCCGTGGCCGCCCGGCACGCGGTCACCCTGCCGGCCGTCAACTTCGAGGTCTACGGCAAGGCCCTGCTTGGCCGCACCGACCAGATCACCCCGCTCATCTGAGTCAGCAGAGCCTGGAGTTGTGTCCATACACTGACGCGCATGGCAAACCGCATCAGTGAGTTGGTCATCGACTGCGCCGACCCGGAGCGGCTCGCGGCATTCTGGAGCGAGCTCCTCGGCTACGTCGAGCTCGGCCGCGAAGACGACGGAAGCATCGAGATCGGGCCGCCCGACGTCGGCTACCGCGACCAGGAAGCCGAGCTTGAGCGGTTGCTCGCGCTCGGCGCCAGACCCGCCGACATCGGCCAGACCGGCGCAGAGAGCTGGCACGTCCTGGCCGACCCGGAAGGCAACGAGTTCTGCCTCCTCCGCACCCGACTCCAACCGGGCTGATCTCCATTCGAGGGCGGAGCGCGTGAATAATCCCATGCCACGCCCGGTCTCGTCACCTGTGCCGTTCCGAATCGCCACGCCAGGCGCCTAATCCGCCGCCGGGCTTGTCACTGGCCGCGGGGTCACGTGGTCCGGATATTTTCGGGCTCCCGATGCAACCCGCGGGCTGGCTCGCCGGTGCTTTCTCTGGCGGCGGTGGCCGCCGGGCACAGAGGCACAGGAACGGGGGTGGCATGACGGAAGCGGATGACTTCGACATGTTTTATGCCACGACCTCACGCAGGCTTGTCCGCCAGATATTCGCGATGACCGGCGATCTGAGCGATGTTCCTGGCCTTGTGCCAGGAATTCACGGTGATCCGGTAGGCGACCACGCGAAGCCACGCTTCCGGATCTTCGTAGTCGCGGATCCGCGGACCGAGACAAAGAGCCCGTCGGGCTAGCGCGACTTCGCCGCTCTGGACTAAAGTCCAGGTACGTACTGCAGCGGCAATCCTGTGGGGGGACATATGCAACTGAGAGATGCGTTGTTGTATCCGGGCAACGCGAGCATTTGCCCCAGCCCGGATATGGTCGAAAGCGCACTCCGATGCCGAGTTTTGGGGATCGTCTAGGTGCGCTAGCCACGTCGATTAGGCAAGGGAATGCGCCGGTGGCGACCTGGTTGCGCGTCCCCGATGATCACCTGATCGGCGCGGCTGCTAATGCAGAGCCGTTCGTTCCGGACGGGCACTATTTTGTGCTCCGCGTGCATCAGGCCTACCTGGCTGCCGCTCGGCAATGGTTCGCTCGGTACGACCCCATGCTGTTCGCGCTCACCGAGTTCACCTACGACGGCGGTCGGACCAGGGAGCCATTCCTGGTCAGTCCCGGCACGTTCCGGCAGGCTGGCCATTCAGCGCCGGCCGGCATGAGCTTCACCGACGTGCGCGCGACCGGCTTGCGACCCTACCGAGGAAATACCGTGAACGTGACGGTGATCCTCTACCGGAACAAGGTCAGTGACGCGGCCCGCACGCTGCTGGACATCGCTGAGCGCTGCCTCGCCGCGGCGGGCCTGTCAGCTACCGCGAGCCCGTACACCGCGGTCGCGGAGACCGGGCTCGACGCGCTCGAATCGATCCTCGGGCTGGACGATACCGTCCCACTGCTCGGAATCTGGCAGTGCTTCGACCCGCTGGATGACTTCGGCCCCGGCTGGTTCGTGCTCTGCGAGTCGTCGGCGCTCAGCGCTGATCAGGTCTGGGTGCGCGGCAACCGGCTCTGGCTGGGCGCGGACCCGGCCCAGCTGACCCCGGCCTCCGGCGCCGACTTCGTGCTGTGCAGCCTCGGGCAGGCCCTGGCCCTCAGCGACGCGCAACAACTGCCTGACTTCCGGCGGATGTGGGCACCGGTGCAGCGCTTCGCGAGCATGGGCAACGCGGACTCGCTGAAGGTAGCCAAGGCGCTCATGACAGCACTGAAGCTGGCCGTGCTGGAGAGCCCCGACCTGATCCCCGGCCAGGCGGACGAACTGGTCAAGAAATACGCACTAGCCTTGCAGGGCATTCACGACCGGGCGTTGGAAACCACGATGCTCGGCCCGCGCAAGCGTCCGCCAGATCCCATGCTGCGGAGCCTGGCCGAGACCCTGGCAGACTGAAATGGATGCGGCCGTGGATATGGAAAACGACACCGTTTGCACGGTCAGCTTCGAGCCGGGCAACAAGGTCATCTACCGCGACGACTACGAAAGGGAAGCCAGGGGCGGCATCGACGCCGCTGGCCTATCCTGGCTCACCGTCGAAGTTCTCGCAGGCTGGGTGCGCGACCACGGCGAGATCATTAGCCGGGAGGAGCTTGAGCTACTGGGGCGGCACCTCTATCACCTGCTGTTCGCCGGCAAGGTGGGGGAAAAGCTCAACGAGTCGCTGCGGGACTTCCGGCTCAGCACGGCTGGCATGACCCAGTCCCAGAAGCGCTTCCGCGTCGAGTTGCGCTTCAGCCCGGAAGCTCTGCAGCTGGCCAACCTGCCCTGGGAATTTCTGTATGTACCGGAGGAGCGGCCTGGTGGCTTCTTCCTCGCTGGTGAGCGCAATGACCTGGTCCTGACCAGGGTGGCGCCGCTGAACAAGAGCATGCCCCCGCTGCAGAGCGCGGAGCGGCCGCTGCGCGTCATGGTGGCTTCGTGCCGGCACCGGGAGGAGGCCAGCTCGGACGTCCAGATGGTGAAGGAGCGCATTCTGGCGATGGGTGCCGACGACCAGATCGTCGTCACCGTTGCCGAAGATCCCTCACTCGACGAGCTGCGCTACCAGATAGAGAAGTCAGACAAGCCGCACATCCTGCACCTGATCTGCCACGGTGAGCCAGGCGGCCTGATCATGAAGCGGGAATTCAAAAGCGAGGCGGAACGTGACGCGCACCTGATGGACGATGATCTCGAGGACGAGGTGCTCATCGTGTCGAGAGACGTGCGCTCCCTGTTCAGCGACCACCGGCCGCACATGGTGTTCCTGCACGCCTGCGACGGCGACGCCCCGTCCCTGACGTCGATCTTCAGCACGGCAAGGGAAGTGGCCTACGCGGGCGTCCCCGCGGTCGTGGCCATGCAGTACCAGATCTTGGTCGAGGACGCCCTTGAGTTCGTCACGACCTTCTACGACAAGATCGGCGAGGGGCAGCCCGTCGGCGAGGCGGTCAAGGAAGGGCGGCGCCGGCTCGCCCTGAACCAGAAAGCCACGGGGAAGCGTCAGGACTGGTCAACGCGGCTGTTCGGCACACCGGTGGTCTACGTGCAGCGCGACAAGCCGCTGTTCATCGCTCGCCAGGCGTCGGTCTCGACCGGGCGGATTCCCGGGGCGGATAAATGCCCGCGCTGCGGCAAGATCTTTTCTCGGCAGACCGCCTGCTGCCAGAAATGCGGGCTGCAGTTCCGGTGCAAGTGCGGCGCCTGGTACGAGAATCCCGAGAACGACCGGTTCTGCGGGGACTGCTCGGAGCCAGTGATCCAGGTGCCGTGGCCGGGCCAGGACAGCCGTGTCGGTCGGCTCGGAGCGTGACCGCGTGACCGCTACCGACCCGGTGAACGGCCGCGCGGCGATAGCCGACGCCGGTCGGACCTGCCCGGTCTGCGGCAAGATCGTGCGGCGCAGCGTATGCACCCGCTGCGGCACGCGCCTAGACTCCGGTTCCGCCGTCGCGACCGATCCGGTGCGGCCGCAGATTCCCGCCATCCAGGCGCAGCTCGACGCCGCCGCGAGCATGACGGTCAGTCGGGCCGCCACGCAGTGGGGGCTGGCGCTGCTGGCGGCCGACCGGCCCGACGACGCGCTGAACGCCTTCACCGCGGCGCTGACGAGCAAGCCGACCAGCGGGCAGCGGCCCAACCTGCTGCTCCTCCAGGCCTATGCCACCGAGTTGTCCGGCCAGCCCGAACAGGCACTGCGCGGCTACCTGGACGCGATCCGCGGCGACAGCCGTCTGATCAGCGACACCGCGGCCCGGCTGCACGCTCTGCTGACCGCGCGCACCGCCGACCTGCTCGGCCCGTGGATAACCAGCCAGTGGGTCGATTCCGTCTGCGCTGCCCTGGCCGACCAGGCCGACACCCGCCGCGAAACCGCCCGGCTCGAACTGTTCGTCGCGCACGTGCACGCGCTGCGACGCGAGTATGACGAGACCATCGCGTCCCTGCGGGCGGCGATGACAGCCGCGCCCGACGACGTCGCGGCCTCGGCCGCCGACCTGCCGCGATGGGTCGCGGCGTCACTGGAAGACCCAAACGACGCCCCGTACACAAACGTCCTGCTGGCCGAGCTCGACCTCATGCTCGGCAGCTACAACACCGCTCTCGCCCACGCCGACGACGCTCTCTCCGGCTGGCGGGCCGCCAGCGGCGATCCTTACGGCGACGCCCGCGCATATCTGCTGCGGGGCCAGGCCCTGCGCCAGCTCGGACGCCAGGCGGACGCGATTACCGCGCTGCTCGACGCGGGACGACAGTACAGCTGGCAGCCCAGCTGGGAGCAGGCCCAGTCGGTGCTGCAAGACGTCATTGACCTGGATCCCCAGTGCCAGGAAGCATTCTGGCTGCTGGCGAACGTAGTTGCCAACCGCGCGATCCTGCAGGCGATCGACGAGCCCGCGGTGGCGGACGCCGATGCGCTCCGCGACGCCGTAGCGATCTGGGAACGCGGCTACGCGCTCGGCCCGCCCGCCACGACCGACGACGCCTGGGCCTTCTTCGTGCTGGGGTGGATCTATGGCCGCCTCGCGGCAACTAGCACCGCCGATTCCTCCGAGTATCACTGGCGTGCGGTGCTGTGCGTCGAACGCGGACTGGTCCTGTCCGGGAACGCGAGCGCCCAGGTGGACCTCTCCTGGCATCAACGGGCGCTCGGGAACTACGCGGTCCAGCAGCAGGCGGTTGAAGAAGGCGAACGGCAGCTGACGGCCGACGACGCGAGCTACCCGGACCTGCTGTTCGAGAAGGCGCTGAGCCTGACCAGCAACTCCGGTGACTACGCCCAAGCGCTTGCCCTGCTCGACGAGTACGAGCGGCTCCGGGCTAGCGACGAGAACCCAGCCCAGGCGGGGCTCATCTCCCAGGTCCGGGGCATAGTTACAGAGCTGGCCGGCGACCTGCCAGCCGGCCGCGACGAGCTGGAGCGGTCGCTGAAAGTCGGACGCTCGCTCCAGGTGATCAGGAACCTGGCGGAGTGCTGCCGGCTGCTGCGCGACACCGATGCGGAGCGCGAGTACTTCGGCCAGATCCTGGCCGGCACGACTCCGGGTGCGCCGACGGCCGAGGGCTACCAACTGGAACGCGCGGTCGCGCTGTACAGTCTCGGCCAGCCCGGAGAGGCGCTGACACTGCTGGCCGCACTCACGAACTCGCCGTGGCTATCCCCCAGCGATCGCGCGTGGCTCGACGCGCACACCGGCCTGTGCCTGCTGGCGCTGGGCAGGCCGGAGGCGCCGGAAGTGCTGCGCGGCGCCGCGGCCCGGATCACCTCGGTCAGCGCCGCCGAGTCGCTGGAAGCAGAACTGCGCGTCGCCGGCTTGGACCCCCGGCTCGCGGACGTCTTCGAGCAGCGGGCGCGTGAGATCGCGGCACGCCCCGTAGACCTGGCGGCCGCGGAAGCCGAGCTCCGCCAGGCCATGGAAACGCCGGAAGCGCCAGCCCTCGTACGGGCGGCTTGCCTCGCGACCATCGGGCGGATGCGGCTCGCCGCCGCCGACCAGGCGAGGGCGGCCCAGGCCTACGAGGAGCTGCTGGCGGAGGAGACCCTGTTCCCCGAGGCCGCGTCCCGCTACGTCCAGGCGGTATGGGAGCAGCTGACCTCTCGGCTGCGGGCCGATGAGCTGCCGCAGGCGGCGGAGCTAGCCGAGCACGCGCTGCGGCAGCTTCTCGCCCCGGCTCCGCGTGGCGGGGTGGCCAGGCTCGCCGCGCTGGCCAGCATGGCCAGGCTCCGGCAGGGCGACTATCCGGCCGCGCTGCACTGGCTGGGAACCGCAGCGGAGCACAGCGAGGATAACCTGACGGCGGCGCAGTTGGCGGGCGAGGAATGGCGGGGGAGCCTGGGCTCTCCCAGCGCCTACTGGCAGCTCGCCGACCGCCTGACCCAGTGCCGAGAGCTGGCTGACGACCGGCTCGCGCAGGTCCTGGACGCCGCCGCGCAGGAATGCGGGCGCTACCTCGACCAGCGCTTCGGGCTCGCGTCGGCGCCGGCCGACTCCGAGGCGTTCACCGTGGAACCGGTGGCGGTGGTACTCGGTAAGGAACTGATCGAGGACATCGAAGTGAAGATGGTGCCGGGCGTCGGCGACATTCGGACGCGGATCAAGGACACGTACGGCGTGACCGTGCCCGGCGTGCGGTTCCGTGATGACCAGCAGCTGCCGGGAAACGCCTACAGCATCTGGTTCCACGGAACGGTGCGGCTGGAGGGCCAGGCCAGCATGGACCCGGATCCGGACGCCCCGTACGGCCCGATCGCGCAGGTCTTCGCCAGCCTGGAAACCCTGTTCATCTCGAAACTAGACCTGTTCATCGGAACTGAGGAAATCGAGTGGCTGGTCCGCGAATGGGCGCGAAACCAGGGGGGTTACGTGCTGGACACCGCGCTGCCCGACGATGTGGCGTGGGTGCGCCTGGGCATAGTGGCCCGCCGCCTGGCCGCAGACAGGATACCGCTGAGCTGGGGAGACATTCTCGACGAGCTGGCCAAGCCCGGCCTTGAGTCCCCTGACCTGGACGCGCTAACCGCGAGGCTCCGCGCGCGGCTGCCCGCGGCGGCCGAGACCGCCGACGCGCTGGCCACCTCGGCTGCTGGGAAAGCCGCCCTGTGACAACCGCGGAGGAGTGACCGTGTACACAGCAGTTGCGGAGGCACCTGTCCTGCTCGAAGTTCCCGGTGCAGCAGCGCTCCAGCGGGAAGTGGCCGACCTCATCGCCCGAGAGGTAGCGGCCGCGGTCACCGTATTCGCCCGAGCACTCGACCTCCGGGTGACTCCGGTCGTCCAGGTAGCGGACAGCGGAAACGACGACCTACGGGTCAGCGTGAACGGCCATCCTTGCCCGTATCCAGAAGAACTGATACCTATCCTGTACACCTACCTGACCGGGTTCGGGACGAGAGAGTCATTCAGCGGCCGACTGCGCGCATGGGTCGAGTCAGCAGGCGACCTCCGTGGTACCGCCGCCGCACTGGCCTCCGAGTACCTCGCCCTGCTCGCCGTCCACGCCATCGACGAGCAGCCGTCGGTCCTGCTCCCGACGAAGCTGCCCGCTGCAGCCGGCGTCAACGACGACGACGCGCCGGCCTGCCTGCAAATCCTCCGCCAGCTTCTCGACCTAGGGTTGCCTGCTGGCAACCCGGCGGCGGTAGTGTCCACGCTGCGCGACAGCACGAGCCTCGATGAGGCCGCGGAACGGCTGATCGCCGAGCGGTCACCCGGCCAGTGCACGGTTCTCATCGCACCCGGCTACCTCAGGGAACTGTCGCTGTCCGACATCCGCCAGCCCAAGGAGGGAGCACGGTACGACGTCGACCACCTAACGGGCGACCTAGGCGTTCACATCCCGCAGGTTCGCCTGCAAGGCGATGAGGGACTTCGTGACGGCTGCTTCCGCTTCCAGATCAACCAGACCGTCGGCCCGCCGGTACGCGGGTTGCCGTTGGACCGCGTCATGCTGATCGGCGATGCCAGCGAGCTCACGGCACAAGTCGCCGGGCTCGATTCGATCGCCACCTACATCTGCCCGCTCATCCCCTCGGATGCGGCGGAGAGCTTCGCTGAGCGCGGAATCTCAGGCGTCAAGCCGCATGAATACCTGCGCTTCACACTGAGCTGGACCCTGCAGCGCAGGGCCGCGCGGCTGGTGAATACGGCGCGTCTATCCGATGCCCTTGACCAGATGAAACGGCTCCGCCCGGTCCAGGCACGCATCGCCAGATCCCAGCTTCGGCTCGAGGCCATCGCCGGCGTCTTGCGGGGCCTGGCCGATGAGGGTGTCCCGATCCGGGATCTTCCGCTGATCCTCGACCGGCTACTGGAACTCGAAGTTTCCCCAGCGGAGGGCAGGACTGACGCGCTGTCGTGGGTGCGCCAGGGGATGACGGAAAGTATCGGGGCACAATGCGCCAACGGCTTTCGCGCTATCACGGTCCGCCCGCTGACGCCTGAGATCCAGGCTCTCGCCATCGCCTGGGCCGCGTCGGACGACGCCCGAGCGGATTTCCTCAGCGCTCTCCGCACCTCGATCAGTGCAGATGCCAGTGTGCCCGTGCTGGTGGCCGACGAGGCACGGCGAGCGACGCGCCTTGCCGCGCGGGCGGAGTTTCCTGACCTGCGGATCCTGACAGCCGAAGAGCTGCCCGCCAATTTCACGATCGAGTTCGCCGATCAGGCCGAAGTCGGCCAACGGGCCGTGGTCAGCGCCCGCCGCCGCCAGCTGGGCGACGAGGACCCGGCGACCCTGAAGGCTCGCCTCGGCCTCGGGATGATCTTGCTCCAGCAGGGTCAGCTGGCCGAGGCGGAGGCGGAGTGCCGGGCGGTGGTCGGCGCTGAGCAGCTGCTGGGCGACGATCAGTCCGTCGTGGCGGCCCGGATGTGCCTGGCCGGGATCTTGACTCAGTCGGGCAGGCTGGCCGAGGCGGAGGAGCAGTGGCGGATCGCCCTGGCCGGTACCCGGCAATTGGCAGGCGACGAGGACATGGCGACCCAGGTCGTACGCCTGTGCCTGGCCTCGGTGCTGCATGGGCTGGGTCGGCTAGCAGAGGCCGAGGCGGAATACCGGGTCGTTGCCGAGTTCCAGGAGCGGGTTCTGGGCGCTGATGACCCCGCCACGCTCGCCACCAAGGAGCAGCTGGCTGCGGTAATGACCGACCTGCGCCAACTCAGCGACCAGCAGCCCTAGCCGGTGGGCGCCGACCCGCGGGCGAGTCGCGCTGACCACTAGTGAGCACGCAGACGCCCTCGCGCAAGCGCCCGGGCACGCGGGCTTACGGCTATGGTCCGAGCGGCTCAAGCCGGGAAGCCGTCCTCGCGGCCAGGGCCGAGGCGATATCCGGCGGCACCGGCACGTTCGAGCCCTCGAAGCCGCGGAACGGCCGGAACGATCCCAGTTCGGCATCGGCTTCCAGTTCCGTCCGAAGCAACGGCGGCTGCACCCGGTAGTCAAACCGGATGTCGGTCCGCCACCGGAAGTGCCGCGGGTCAGACGGCTCGACGTCGTGCTCGTACGTCGGCGAGGTAATCGTCGCGATGTAGTAGATGCCGGGGTCCTTCGGCCCGACGACCTGGAGCCAGACCCGGTCGCCGACCGCCATCTGGTCCCGGAAGTGCGGCGTGCCCCACCACTGCTCCCTGGACGAGGCGACGGCCGCCTCCAGGTCGTAGTGCCGGGGGTTCCCCTCGAAGATCCAGTCCGTCATGGCTCCACAGCGTAGCGTGAAGGCTACCCACGGCTATCTGCGGCTCACGGTGCGGTCGCGCGGCACCCGACGGCGACGCACGGGCGGCGTCCGGGATAATTCGGGCCATGCCTAGCCTGGTCACTTCCACTATTCCGGTCGGCTCGCTCGCGACGCAGCCTCAGCCGCGGACTCCCTGGCCGAGGCGCGGGAGTGGATCGCCGGCTGGCAGGGCGGCTGGGCGGCGGAGACCGGCGCGCACTGGGCAGTGGTCGAGGCGGATAGCGACGTCCTGCTCGGTCGGGCTGCCTTGAAGCACCTGAAGTTCGAGGGCGGCACCGCCGACGTCGCCCCGCCTCGGACCACGAGGACCGCGACGCCCAGTACGTAGTGGCGCTATCCTCCACCCAACGGCGCAAATTCCGGTGACCAGAAGGACAGGGGCGGGGATGGGTGGTCCGGTGTACGGCACGGCCTTGGTTCGCGCTCCGAGCAGCAGGCTGGCCGAGGGCATCGTCACCCACAGAGCCCGCTCCCCGTTGGATGTCGCCCTGGCCCGGGAGCAGCACGCGGCGTATGCCGAGGCATTGGCGGCGGCCGGCTGGGTGATCGAGCCGGTGCCGGCCGCGGAGGACTGCCCGGACTCGGTGTTCATCGAGGACACCGTGGTCGTCGTCGAGGACTTGGCGGTACTGACTCGCCCGGGTGCGGTTGTCCGGCGGGCCGAAGTCGGCGGAGTTGCCCAAGCGGTTGCGATGCTGGGGCTGCGCACGGCGCGGATTGAGGGTCCCGGGACGCTGGACGGGGGTGATGTGCTGCAGGCGGGGACCACGGTGTACGTCGGGCGCGGCGGGCGGACCAACGCCGACGGCATCCGCCAGCTGCGCTCGCTGCTGGCCCCCCTTGGCCGCACCGTGGTCGCCGTGCCGCTCGGGAAGGTGCTGCACCTGAAGTCCGCGGTGACCGCGCTGCCGGACGGAACGTTCCTACTGCTGCCGGACCTGGTGCCGGCCGCGCTGTTCCCGGCGGTGCGTCCGGTGGAGGAAGAGGGTGGCTGTCACGTTGTGCCGCTCGGCGGAGACCGGGTGCTGATTGCCACGTCTGCCCCGCGGACCGCCGGGCTGCTCGAAAGCCTGGGCTTCACCCCGGTCGTGGTGGACATCACCGAGTTCGAAAAACTCGAAGGCTGCGTCACCTGCCTGAGCGTGCTGCTCCCGGCCCGGTAACGTCCTGGTGACGGCCGTCATCGCCGACCGCCGCGGCTACAGGGCGGTGAGCAGGCTCCCCGCGTGCTCGTAGTCCCGCTGCCAGTCGCCGGACGGGATCAGGATCACCCGCTCGGTGCCGGCCTCGGCGTACGCGGCGAGCTGCGCGGCGCATCGCCCGCTCGCCGTCGCCCGCGATCAGCACCGGCGGCATGACCGAGCCGGGGGAGAGGGTCACCTCGAGCCCGTCCTCAAGTACGGCGGGCTGCCCCGTGACCAGCGCGGGCAACACCCGCAGGGACTCGTCGGTCCGGCGGCCGCGGTCGGCGAAGGACATCCCGGCCGCGCGCCAGCCGATGTCACCGTGCGCCGGGTTGCCCGCGCTGGTCACGGGGCATCCCAATCGATACTCAGTATCTATATGATGGAACTAAGTTCCTTTCAGCGCGGGCGGGGTGAGACCGAGTGAGCAAGCAGTCGGCGCGTGACCGGCTCGCCGAGGCCGCTTTCGCCCTGTTCGCCGAGCGCGGGTACGAGCAGACCAGCATCGATGACATCACCGAGCGGGCCGGGCTCGGCCGGACGACGTTCTTCCGGCACTACCGGTCCAAGGAAGACGTCATCTTCCCCGATCACGATCTGCTGCTGGCGCAGATCGGGGAGCGGCTGCGGACCTCGAGCGACGGCACCGCCCTGCTGGCGGTCTCGGACGCGGTCCGCCTGGTGCTCACGCACTACGTCGAGGAGGGCGACCTCGCCCGCCGCCGGTACGCGCTGACCAGCGGGGTGCCCGCCCTGCGGGACCGCGAGATCGCCAGCGTCGCCCGCTACCAGCGGCTGTTCCGCGAGTTCATCGCCGAATGGATGGGCGACCCGGCCGAGCCGGCCCCGCTGCGGGCGGAGCTGATGGCGGCGGCGGTGGTCGCCGCGCACAACCACGTGCTCCGCCGCTGGCTCCGCGGCGAGAGCCCGAATCCGATGGCCGAGGTTGACCTCGCCCTGCGCCAGGTCATCGACCTGTTCACCACGCCCGGGGACAGCGTCAACGGCGGCGACGGGACCACGATCGTCGCGTTCCGGTCCGGTCAGGACATCGAGGCGCTGCTGCCGGCGCTGCGGCGACTCGCTGATAACGTCCCATCGGCCTCTCCGTGAAACCCGTAAAACCCCTAGTTTTCCGAACGGACCGGGGCGCCTGCGGACGGCGGGCCATGGGCCTGACGGGCGGGGCAACGGTCCGTTCGGGCCCAACGATTTTGATCTTTTCCTCGACGTAAGGCGCTGAATGAACGATCGGGCGGGCATGGCCGAGGCCCTGCGGCGGTTCAGCCGGATCGCCGTCCCGCTTGACGGGCGGCGGGCGGCGGCGGTCGCCATCGCCGTCTCCGACGACGGCTTCGTGCTCACCCGGCGGGCCCCGAAGCTGCGGGCCCATGGCGGGCAGTTCGCGCTGCCGGGCGGTCGGCTCGACCCGGGGGAGGACGCGGTCGACGCCGCGCTGCGCGAGCTGCGCGAGGAGGTCGGGGCCAGCGCGGACCGTTCCGATGTCCTGGGCGTGCTCGATGACTACCCGACCAGGTCGGGCTACGTCATCACGCCGGTCGTGGTCTGGCTCAGCGCCGGGCGGCAGCTCGAGGCCAACCCCGACGAGGTGGCCGAGCTGTACCAGATCCCGCTGGCCAGCCTGGATGTGGCGCCGCGGTTCATCACCATCCCCGAGTCGGACCGCCCGGTGATCCAGCTGCCGCTGGTGGGTCACTTCGTGCACGCCCCCACCGCCGCCGTGCTGTACCAGTTCCGCGAGGTGGCGCTGCACGGCCGCGGGACGCGCGTCGCCCACCTGGAGCAGCCGGTTTTCGCCTGGCGCTAGCCGTTGGCGGACCGCCCGAGGGCCTGCACGTGAACCGGTCGGTTTTCGCCTGGCGCTAACGTACCCATAGGACCCGCAGATGGCTGGAGTGGATATGCCGGTAGAGAGATTGCTGCCCGACTCGGACGCCGAGGACCTGCTTGCCCTCGTCCGCGAGATCGCGACGACCGAGCTCAAGCCGGTCGCGAGCGAGTACGAGGCGGCGAGCCGGTTCCCGCGCGAGCAGTTCCGGCTGCTGGGCCGGAGCGGGCTGCTCGGCCTGCCGTACCCGGAGAAGTGGGGCGGCAGCGCCGTCAGCTACGAGGTCTACCTGCAGGTACTCGAGGAGATCGCGGCCGCCTGGATGACCGTCGGGGTCGGGCTCTCGGTGCACACGATGTCGTGCTACCCGCTCGCCACCTTCGGCACCGACGAGCAGCGCGGCGAGTGGCTGCCGGAGATGCTCGAGGGCAGCCTGCTCGGCGCGTACGCGCTGTCGGAGGCGCAAGCCGGATCGGACGCGGCCGCGCTTTCCGCCCGCGCGACTGTGGAGGGCGACGACTACCTGGTCACCGGCACGAAGGCCTGGATCACCCACGCCGGGCAGGCCGACTTCTACACGCTCATGGTCCGCACCAGCGACGACCGGAGCCGGGGCGTGAGCTGCCTGCTGGCCGACGCGTCGACGCCGGGCCTGACCGCCGCCGCCCCCGAGCACAAGATGGGCCTGACCGGCTCGCCGACCGCGCAGATCCTGCTCGACCAGGCGCGGGTGCCGGCCCGCCGCCGGATCGGGGCCGAGGGCGACGGGCTCAAGTTCGCCCTCGACGCGCTCAACTCCGGGCGCCTCGGCATCGCCGCCTGCGCCGTCGGCCTCGCCCAGGCGGCGCTGGAGGAGGCGGTCGCCTGGGCGAAGCAGCGCACCCAGTTCGGCAAGCCGATCATCGACTTCCAGGGCCTCGAGTTCCTGCTGGCCGACATGGCGGCCGGGGTGGAGTCAGCCCGCGCGACCTACCTGGACGCCGCCCGCCGCCGGGACCGGGGGATGGAGTTCCGCCGCCAGGCGTCGATCGCCAAGCTGGTCGCGACCGACATGGCGATGCGGGTGACGACCGACGCCGTCCAGGTACTCGGCGGCTACGGCTACACCCGCGACTTCCCGGTCGAGCGGTACATGCGCGAGGCGAAGGTGCCGCAGATTTTCGAGGGCACCAATCAGATCCAGCGGATGGTTATCGCGCGGGAGCTTCGCAAGATGTGAGACCGTCTTACCGCGCGAATTACGCGGGCACCGGCAGCCTCCCTGGAGCGTCAAATCGTCATGGCGATGTACCGACGGATTCTTGCTGTCGTTGGCGTGGTCCTGGTGGTGGCCTGGGTCGGCGGGTTCTTCATGCTCAAGGCGAGCGCGGTCGGGCCGTCCCCGTGGGCGGACCGGGCGCAGGTAACGGGATACGCCACCAGCAACGTCCACGGGCGGACGACGGGTGCGATCTCGGTCGAGCTGAACGGCGAGTCCGCGGAGCGGATCGACCAGATCGTCGAGGGGCTGCCGTCGGCCAACCTTGCCTACGTCTGCGCGGAGAACGAGCAGGAGTACCACATTTCGTTCAACGTCGACGCGGGCGCGGACGTCAAGCAGGGCTTCGGCCTGACCGGCTACTGGTGCAACAACCTGGTGGTGGAGACGCTCTCGCACGGCACGACGGTGGACCGGATCGATCGGGACTGCGCCCTGCTGGCGGCCGTCCGCCGGCTGCTTCCGGCCCGCGCGACCGCGACTCAGGCGGGAACCTGCGCGCGCGCCAGCGGCCGGTTGTTCCTCGCGGTGTCAAGGACGCCGGGGCCCGGGACGGCTGGGCACGGGACGGCTGGGCACGGGACACCGGGGGACGGGACGGTGAGGCGCAGGGCTCCGGGACGAAGGACTCCGGGATCCGGGCAGCGTGATGTCAAGAAGGTCGTCACGGCTCCGACCCTCGGGTGAACCGTGGCGCAGCACCCTTCCTGAGGAGTTTCGATGTCTCGTAGTTCTCCCGAGTCGGCCCGCTCAGCCGAGTCGGCCCGCGTCGTCACCGTCGCCGCCGGGATGGAGAAGACCGACCGGGCGGCGCCCGTCCGCGACGGCCGCCAGCAGGCGCTGGCAGTGCTGATCGGCAACTGGATCAACGAGGGCGCCACGGTCGCGACCGCGGACATTCCGACGGCGGCGATCCGGACGAGCGATGTGTACGCATGGGTGCCGGGCGGTTTCTTCGTCGTCCACACGGCCTTCGGGAAGATCGGCGACACCAGCGTCGGCGGCGTCTCCATCATCGGCGTGGACGGCGAGGCGTACGACGACACGTTCTATGACAGCTTCGGCAACGCGCACCGTTCCCGGCTGGAGATCGACGGCGACGTGCACCGGTGGATCGGCGTCGACGGCCGGGCGCGCTGCACGGTGACGATGACCGACGGCGGCACGACCCAGGTCGCGCATCACGAGTCCAGCGCTGACGGCGTGACCTGGACCGCGTCGATGGACGTGGCGCTGCGGAAGTGTGGCTGAGTCGGCCGTCGCTACTGTCCCGGGTTGCCCAGGAAGTCCGTCAGCGCCCGGTAGTACGGAGCGATGGTCGTCGTGTCGGCGTACTCGTCGGGGCCGTGCTGTCCGTCCCCGCCGATGCCGAAGATGACGGCGTCGACGCCCCGCTGGTAGTAGAAGCGGCCGTCGGCGGCGCCGTGCTTGCGCAGGAAATCGGGGCGGTACCCCTGGCCCGCGGCGGCTTCCCCGAGCCTGCGCACCTCGGGGCGGTCCCGGTCGGCGTGGTGCGGCGGGTCGGCCAGGTCGACGACCGGGGTGACGCCGGGTTCGCAGAAGGTCGCCAGGTGGGCGGTGATCTCTTCGGCGGTCTTGCCGTTCAGGTCGCCGTCCTCGGGCGGGAAGCGCAGGTCGAGCCAGGCCTCCGCCAGCGCCGGGATCTGGTTGCGCGCCTGGTTGGGGGTTTCGATCCTGGCCACGTTGACCGTCGTCCGCCACGCCTCCTCGGCCGGGACTGGGTAAGCGGCCAGCAGCCGGTCCAGCGTTCGGTTCAGCTTGACCAGGGCGTTGTCGCCGAGCCAGGGATAAGCGCCGTGGCCGCCGCGGCCGACCGCGCGCAGGGTGGCGGTGATCATCCCCTTGGAGTCGGTCACGATGCGCAGCCCGCTGTGCTCGCCGATGACGACGAACTCGCCGTCGACGCCCTGGTTGATCTGGTGCAGGGTGCCGTCGCGCCCGCCGACCTCCTCGTCGGTGACCAGCTGCAACGCCAGCGGGTAGGGCACGGTGCGGGCCAGTTCGCGGAACACCTGCGCCTGGACGAGCGCGGACACCTTCATGTCCTGGGCGCCGCGCGCGTAGAGGCGGTCGCCCTCGCGGCGCGGGCGGAACTGGGCGGGCAACGCCGGCACGACGTCGAGGTGCCCGTTGAGGATGACCTGGAACCGTGGCGGTCGTTCGGCGGCGACGTACAGGAGCGCGC
>Ga0302314_10009402_pt1 | contig 17286 bp, 8 predicted proteins | sample III_Palsa_N2_3_FD_200533 | JGI IMG/M metagenome (GOLD analysis project Ga0302314, IMG submission 200533) | Peat permafrost microbial communities from Stordalen Mire near Abisko, Sweden - III_Palsa_N2_3 | ecosystem: Environmental > Terrestrial > Soil > Palsa > Peat permafrost | place: Sweden...
ACGAAGGCGAGCGGCAACGCGACGAAGGCGTAGCACCGCACACCCATCCGCTGCAGCACCGTCAAGCTCATGCCGGCGAGAAACCAGATCAAGTACGTGGGCAGCCACAGCCGGGCGCCGTTGGGTATCGACGTGGTCAGGTGCACCCCGACCAGCCACACCGGAGAGATCAACGCCAGCGTGGCGATCCCGAATAGCAACAGCTTCGGCCGCCACTGCCGTCCGCACAGCACCACCAGCAGCAGGTAGGCCAACAGCGGAAGAAGGACGTAGAAGGTGGCTTCCACTGCGAGACTCCACATTTGGGTCAGCCCCTGATGCAGGTACCCCCTGAGGTAATTGAAGGTGTAGATCTGTGTCAACGTCAGATTGCGGAACAACCCGAACCAGGTGTGGCCGGGGTTGGGCCCGGCATGACGGAAGTGGTAAATGGCGTAGGCGATCAACACCGTCACCACATAGGCGGGCATGATGCGACGGAAACGATGCCACGCATAGCGGCGGAGCGACGGCTCGGCGCCACCGATGGCGAGCGATTTCACCCACGGCCTGAACAACAAGAACCCTGACAGCACAAAGAAAATCGGGACCCCGATCTCCATCCGGGCGCTCACCAGGCCGAAATAGCCCTGGATGTATTTGCCGGTGGTGTAGGCCGCGTGCGTCGCGACCACCAGAATTGCGGCGACGGCACGGACACCCGTCAGCGACGCAACCCGGTCGGGTCCGGCGACCTGTTCCAGACCGCCCTGGGCCGTGGTGTCGGCCTGGGTCATCCGGAGTGGTCCCGGCGTGGTCCGCCGCGGCCTCCGCCACGATTCTTGTCGTTGGATCGATCGGGCTGCAGGTTGATCAGCACACCGGAAATACGAGTCTTCTCAAGTGCTTTCAGCGTCTCGCGAGACAATTTCACCGGCAGTTCGACCAGTGAGTGGTCCGGTTTGATCGTGATGTGGCCGAAGTCGCTGCGGTGCAAGCCCCCTTCGTTAGCGATCGCACCGACGATCGAGCCCGGGCCGACCCTGTGCCGCTTGCCGACCGCGATGCGGTAGGTGGCAAACCCTTTCTTGGGGCCGTCGCCGGGACCGCGAGCGTCCTTGGCGGGCCGGTCCGGACGCTCTTTGGGCCGGCGCTCGGGCGGCGGCTCCTTCATCAAGAACGCTTCGCCGTTACGCGATTGCAGCGCCAGCGCCGCCGCGATATCGGCCATCGGGACATTGTGCTGACGCTCGTAGTCCTCGACCAGACCGCGGAACAACTCGATGTCGGTCGAGCCCAGACTCTCGGTGATCGAATCGGCGAATTTCGCCACCCGTTGGGCGTTGACGTCGTCGACGCTGGGCAGTTGCGTCTCGATCAGCTTCTGCCGGGTCGCCTTCTCAATCGACTTGAGCAGGTGACGTTCTCGCGGCGAGACGAACAGCAGCGCGGAGCCCGACCGGCCCGCGCGGCCGGTCCGCCCGATTCGGTGCACGTAGGACTCGTTGTCGTGCGGGATGTCGTAGTTGAGTACGTGCGATATCCGTTCGACGTCCAGCCCGCGGGCGGCGACGTCGGTGGCGACCAGGATGTCAATTCCCTTTGCGCCGCCGTCTTTCAGCGCGGCGATAACCCGCTCGCGCTGTGCCTGCGGTATGTCGCCGTTGATGGCCGCGGCCGAAAAGCCCCGGGCGCGAAGCTTTTCGGCGACCTCTTCGGTCGCCTGCTTGGTGCGGACGAAGACGATCATGGCCTCGAACGACTCGACTTCCAGCACCCGCGTCAGCGCGTCCATCTTGCGTGGACCGGCGACCTGAATGAAGCGCTGCGAAATGTTCTCGGCTGTCGCGGTTTTCGACTCGACCTTGACTTCGACCGGATCGTGCAGATATTTGCTGGTGAGCTTGCGGATCGCCGGTGGCATCGTCGCGGAGAACAGGGCGACCTGTTTGTATTCCGGAGTCTCGGCCAGGATCCGTTCGACGTCCTCGGCGAAGCCCATGGTGAGCATTTCGTCGGCCTCGTCGAGCACCAGGTAGTCGATGCGAGATACATCCAACGTCCCACGTTCGAGGTGGTCGATGACGCGACCGGGAGTGCCGACAACCACCTGCGCGCCGCGCTTCAGCCCGGCCAGCTGCACGGTGTAGGACGAGCCGCCGTAGATGGGCAGCACGTTGATTTGCGGTAAGTGGGCGCCGTACCGGCTGAATGCCTCGGCGACCTGCAGCGCCAGCTCCCGGGTGGGCGCCAGCACCAGCGCCTGGGTGGCCTTACTGCTGGTGTCGATCTTCGACAAAATCGGGACCGCGAACGCCGCCGTCTTACCGGTGCCGGTCTGTGCCAACCCGACGACATCCGAGCCCGCCATCAGCGCCGGAATCGTCGCGGCCTGGATCGCGGAAGGGGTTTCGTAGCCGACGTCAACGACCGCCTGCAGTACCGACGGGTGAATCTGCAGGTCGGCGAAGGTCACCGTGCCATCATCTGGGGAGTTCATGTCGAGACGAAGTTTAGTGGTCAACTGCCGCTCGGCCACGCCTGCCGCCTCGACGGACCTGGTCAAGGTACGGTGCGGCGTTGTGTGGACACGATTCTGCGGTGCCCGGGAGTTGGCCGGGGTCGCCGCCGCCGCACTGCTCGTCGGGACGCTGAGCGGCTGCGGATCAGGGGATTCGACCGTCGCCAAGACCCCGCAACCCACCGCTCACCCGACTGCCACGACGCACCCGGTCGCGCCGCCGATCGCGAGCGCAACCCCGACCACCTCGGGGCCGGTCGACCCGTGTGTGGTCAATCTCGCTGACCCGGCGATCGCCCGAGGGGTGTCCGAACTGCCCCGTGACCCACGCAGCCAGCAGCCGTGGAATCCCGAGCCGCTGGCCGGCAATTTCAACGAATGCGCGCAGCTCTCCGCAGTCATCGTGCGGGCCAACACCAATGCCGAGAGCCCCAACACCCGAGCGGTGATGTTCCATCTCGGCAAGCTCATACCGCCGCAAGGCGTGCCCGACACCTACGGGTTCAACGGCATCGACGCATCACAGTGCACCGGCGACACGATCGCGTTGATGTACTCCGGCGGTATCGGATTGCCTAGCGTGGTCAAGTTCCGCTGGAACGGCAACGGGGTCGAGCTGATCGCCAACGCCGGACGCTGATTGTCGGTGTAGCCGCCTACAGTGGCTGCTGTGTTCATGGCAGGCGAGCGCATCATCTACAGCGCGTCGGATCTCGCGTCCGCCGCTCGCTGTGAATACGCGCTGCTGCGCTCATTCGACGCGAAACTCGGCTGGGGTGAGGGCGTCAGCGTCGAGGACGAATTGCTCGCGCGCACCGCCGCTCTCGGTGACGAGCACGAGCAACGTCGGCTCGACCAGTTGCGTGCAGATCACGACGGCGAGGTGGCCGTCATAGGTCGCCCCTTCCCGTTCACCGTCGAGAACATCACTGCGGCCGCGGAAGCCACCCGGCGGGCCATCGACCGCAGTGCACCGGTGATCTACCAGGCCGCGATGTTCGACGGTCGTTTTATCGGGTTCGCCGACTTCCTGGTCCGCCGCGACGGGCAGTACCAGGTGTCGGACACCAAGCTGGCCCGCTCCGCGAAAGTGACCGCGTTACTTCAGATCGCGGCCTACGCCGACACCTTGAGCCGCGCCGGCATTCCGGTGTTCGAGGAGGCCGAGTTGATTCTCGGCAACGGCAACGAGGTCAACTACCGCGTCGACGAGCTGACCCCGGTGTACCTCGAGCAGCGCGGACGGCTGCAACACCTGCTCGACGAGCATCATGCCGGCGGTGTCCCGGTGCGCTGGGAGGACGACGGAGTGCGGGCCTGCTTCCGGTGCCCGGTCTGCGACGAACAGGTGCGTGCCACCGACGACTTGTTGCTGGTCGCCGGCATGCGGGTCACCCAGCGCGCCAAGCTGATCGATGCGGGCCTCACCACGGTCGCCGAGCTGGCCGAGCACACCGGTCCGGTCGCCAACCTGCCAAACCGGGCCGTCAGTAATCTCGTCGCACAGGCTAAACTTCAAGTGCAACAACGTGATAGCGGCACACCGCAGTACGAGGTGGTCGATGCGCAACCGCTGACGCTGCTGCCCAACCCCGACGACGGCGACCTGTTCTTCGATTTCGAGGGTGACCCACTCTGGACAGCCGACGGCGTCGACTGGGGCCTGGAGTATCTGTTCGGTGTCCTGGAAGGCCGACGGTCGAGCACCTTTCATCCGCTCTGGGCACACAACCGCCCCGACGAGCGCCAAGCCCTGGTGGACTTCCTAGCGTTGGTGGCCAAGCGGCGCAAGCGGTATCCGAACATGCACGTCTACCACTACGCGTCCTACGAGAAGACCGCACTGCTGCGGTTGGCCGGCCGCCACGGGGTGGGTGAGGACGACGTCGACGACCTACTGCGCAGCGGGACGCTGGTCGACCTGTATCCGATTGTGCGTAAAAGCATTCGGGTCGGCGCCGAATCCATCAGCCTCAAGGCGTTGGAGCCGCTGTACATGGGTGCGCAGCTGCGTTCCGGCGACGTGACCACCGCCGCCGACTCCATCACCCAGTACGCGCGATACAGCGAGCTGCGCGCCAACGGCCAGACCGACGACGCGGCGACCGTCCTCAAGGAGATCGAGGACTACAACCACTACGACTGCCGGTCGACCCGCGGCCTGCGCGACTGGCTGCTGATGCGGGCATTCGAATCCGGCGTCACACCGATCGGCACCCAGCCGGTCACCGACGGCGGCACCATCGACGAGGCCGACCCCCTTGCCGACACCCTGCACGAGTTCAGCGGCGACGCGGCGACCGGTGACCGCACCCCGGAGCAGACCGCGGTCGCCCTGGTGGCCGCCGCGCGTGGCTACCACCGCCGCGAGGACAAGCCGTTCTGGTGGGCGCATTTCGATCGGCTGAACTATCCCGTCGACGAATGGGCCGACGAGACAGACGTCTTCATCGTCAGCGACGCGACCCTCGCCGTCGACTGGGCCATACCGCCGCGAAAGCGCAAACTGCAACGGCAGCTGCAACTGACCGGCGAACTGGCCCGCGGCGCACTCAACCGCGAAGTCTTCGCGCTCTACGAGCCTCCGGCCCCGACCGGTCTGATCGACAACCCGGATCGACGGGCGGCCGGCCGCGCCGAGGTACTCGAGGTCGACGACCCGACCGCGCCGACCACGGTAATCCTGTTGGAGCGAACACCGAAAAACGGCAACACGTTTGACCAGCTTCCGTTCGCCCTGACTCCGGGCCAGCCGATTTCGACAACGCCGCTGCGGGACTCGATTCAATCGGTCGCGGCAGCGCTGGCGGCCGGGTTGCCACAACTCCCCCGCACCGCGGTGCTCGACATTCTCTTGCGCAGCCCGCCCCGCACCCGCAGCGGCGCGGAGTTACCGAGAGCGGGCGAGGTCATCGACGACATCACGGCCGCCCTACTCGACCTCGACTCGTCGTACGTTGCGGTGCACGGACCGCCCGGAACCGGCAAGACTTACACCGGTGCCCGCGTCATCAAACGACTCGCCGAAGAGCATGGTTGGCGGATCGGCGTGGTCGCGCAGTCGCATGCTGTCGTGGAGAATCTGTTGCGCTGCACGATTCAGGCCGGTATCGATCCGCTGCGCGTGGCGAAGAAGCGATCAGACCGCGGTGACGTCGACTGGCAGCAGATCGGCGAGAGCGAATACGCCGGATTTATCACCGGCACGCCCGGTTGCGTGATCGGTGGTACGGCATGGGATTTCGCGAACCCAACCCGTGTCCCGCCGAGCAGCCTCGACCTGCTGGTGATCGACGAGGCTGGCCAGTTCTGTCTGGCCAACACAATTGCCGTCGCACCCGCTGCGGCCAACCTGCTGTTGCTGGGCGACCCCCAGCAGCTGCCGCAGGTCAGCCAGGGCACCCATCCCGAGCCGGTCGACGGTTCCGCGCTGGGCTGGCTCGTCGAAGGTCACCGCACGCTGCCCCCCGCGCGCGGCTACTTTCTCGACTGCACCCATCGCATGCATCCTGCGGTGTGCGCACCGGTGTCGGTGCTGGCCTACGAGGGCAGGTTGCAGTCCTACAGCGAACTCACCGCCGCTCGCCGGCTCAGCGGATATCCGCCCGGAGTCCATGTCGTTCGCGTCCGCCACGAAGGCAACGCCATCGAGAGCCCCGAAGAAGCCGAGACCATCGTCGACCACATCACTCGACTGATCGGCGCGGCGTGGACGACCGAGGACGGCACCCGGCCGTTGACGCCGGCAGACGTGCTGGTGCTGGCGCCTTACAACGCGCAGGTGCTGCTGCTGCGCCGGCACCTGGCCGACGCGGGGCTCGGCGCGGTCCGGGTCGGCACCGTCGACAAGTTCCAGGGCGCCGAGGCACCGGTGGCGATCATCTCGATGACCGCCTCGTCCGTCGCGGACATTCCGCGCGGAATCCCGTTCCTGCTCAACCGAAACCGGTTGAACGTGGCGATCAGCCGCGCGCAATACGCGGCCGTGATCGTGCGTGCCGAGACGTTGACCGACTACCTGCCTGCCGCGCCGACCGGTCTGGTGGAACTGGGCGCGTTCCTGGCCCTGACGGCGTCCGACGTGCGGTGATGAGCCGCCGGCTAGACGTCGGGGTGAGAGTGCCGTCCGAAAATCGGCCCATCATCGGGGTCTGCGCGACTCGATGGCCCTGGCCCGCGGTGCGGACCTGGTGAGTGATAACCGTTGCGAGGTTCTCGTCGGGGGATGGCCGGGCCTGAACGCGACGGGCGGTCGGTGCTCCCGCCGTAGGTGGCCTCGATGTCGTCGAAAAAAGGCTCCTCGAAATCCGGGGAGTGGTCGACGGGGCGGTACTCGCGCGGCGGGAACTCCTTGACCGGCCGGGAACGCTTATCATCATCGACATGTAAACCATTGAAGGCGAGACTGTTTGGGTCGTCGCCGACCTTGAAAGCCGGGTCTTCAAGCAGGCTGCGCCAGTCCTCAGTGGGCGCAGGCCGTGGGTGGTCGACGTGTCTGGGCAGCGGTTCGGTGCGGTCTTCGCGGATGCGGGCCGGACGCGCAGCAGCCGCGGGCCGGCCCGCCGGGCGAGGCCCAGCGGGCGACAATGTGTATTCCACGTAGTCGTCGTCATCGTCGAAGCCATCCCGAAACCCGTCGACACCACTGTCGAAACCGTCTGCGGCACTGGGCCTTACCCGGACCCGCCGGGTCGGTGCGTCGAGGCTGGCCGCGCCGTCGGCGGACGCGTCGTCGGCATGCTCATGCCGATCGCGGCCCGGCACGGCGAAACCGATCATGAACAACGCCGCCCCGACCCCGAACAGCGCAACGAACGCCGGCAACAACATCGACTGCGCCATCGCGGCGGCAAAAGGCTCGCGGAGGAATTCCGGCAGCTGCAGCGCAGCGCCCTTCTCCGCCTGCGGGCCGAACCCGTCAGAGATCGGCGGAAGGTGCGAGCTGATCCGCGAGGTCATGAACGAAGCCATGCCGGCGCTGCCCAACACCGCGCCGACCTGACGAGTCGCGTTGTACACACCGGAACTGGCACCGGCCACCCGGTCCGGCAGGCTGCGCGTCGCCGTGGCGGCCAGCGGCGACCAGATGAACGCCATCCCAACGCCGAGCACGAAGAACGGCAGAATCAGCTCCCAGATCGCCGCGGCCGGCGTCATCACGAACGACAGCCACGTCAGCCCGATCGCCAGAGCCGAGAAGCCGGCGCCGACCACCGGCCGCGGATGCGTCCGGTCGACGATCCTGCCGACCAATGGCGCCAGGACGCCGCTGGTGATCGCCATCGGCGCGGTCAGCAGGGCCGAGCGCGTCGGCGACAGTCCGCACACCGCCTGGGCGTAGAACATCAACGGCAAGATCATCGCCGTGGAAGCGAACCCGATGACCGCAACGCCGACATTGGACAGGCTGAAGTCGCGATCGCGGAAAATCTCGAGCGGGATCAACGGCTCGTGGGTGTTGAGTGACTGCCAGTAGACGAACGCCGTCATGAGTCCGATGCCGGCGACCAGCACCGCCCAGATCCACGGCGCCCAGCCGCCGGACTGGCCCTCCTGCAGCGCGAAGACGATCAGGAACATCGCCACGGCCGACAACCCCACGCCGATCAGGTCGAATCGATGCTTGTGCGTGGGCAACACCGGCACCAGCCAGTAGGCCAGCCCCAGGCCGATGATGCCGATCGGGACGTTGACGAAGAAGATCCACGCCCAGCCGAGCGCGTCGACCAGGATGCCGCCGGCCAACGGTCCGACCAGCGTGGCGACACCCGCGGTGGCGCCCCACACGCTCATCGCGATACCGCGACGTTCCGGCGGGAAGGTGCGGGTGATCGTCGACAGCGTCTGCGGGGTCAGCAGCCCGGCACCCACGCCCTGCACCATCCGCGCGGCGATCAGCATCCCGATCGTCCCGGACAACCCGCACCACAGCGAGGCGGCGGTGAACACGGCCAGACCGGCCAGATACAGGTTCTTCGGACCGAACCGGTCGCCGAGTCGGCCGGCCACCAGCAGCGGAACCGCATAGGCCAGCAAATACGAGCTGGTCACCCAGATCACGGTGTCGTAGCCGGTGCCGAGCGTGTTCATGATGCGCGGATTGGCAACGGCGACAATGGTCGAATCCAGCAGGATCATGAAGAAGCCGACCATCATGGCCCAGAGTGCGTGCCAGGGGTTGTCTCCCGCGCGGCCGGACGCCATCGGGCCGTCGCCCGGTCGCCGCCGGCCAGTCGCCGTGGTCATATCGCCGCCCCGTCCGTCTGTTGTCCCCCTGGCCGGCCGGATCGCGTCGAACCGGCAAAGCCTTGCGACCACGACAGCTCGGCTTGCATGGTCGCCAGCAAGTAATCGAACACCGCCAGGTAACCGGCGGGCGTGACGCTGGCATCGCGAAGCGCCACGATCTCGGCCACCTGGGCCTTTGGCACCCCGACACGGTCATCGACCGTGGCAACCGCGACATCGTCTCCCAGGATATCTATGTCCGCCAAGGCGGCAAACTGCGGAAACTCCTGCACCAGCGTCGCGAGTTGGTAGGCCATCGACTATCCGCCTTGCCTGACAGGCCGCCCCGGCTCATCGTCGGGTCGGGCGTGACCTCGCGTCGTCATCGAATATCTCCATAACGGATTGTTCCCGACGGGGTAACCACAGCGACGCCTGCCCACACCTTCACCGGCACCGGCGCTAGCCTGGAAGCACGTCACTGCCCGCGGAGGACTTGGGCAGCTACACCACCGCCTGGAGGCACCATGAGCGCCCGATGGAACCGGTCATCGTCTGATTCGGTACCCGCCACCACCGACGGCAAGCCCAAGGCGTCGGCGCGCGCGCTGGCGAGCATCATCGAGCGCAGCTCCCGCGTACAGGGCCCCCTCGCGACGGCGTACGTGGAACGGCTGCGCCGCGCGGACCCCAGCGCGGACCCCGCGACGATCGCCAAGAAGTTGGAGAAGCGCTACGTGGCGGCCGTGACGGCCAGTGGCGCGGCGGTGGGATCGACGGCCGTGCTGCCGGGGCTCGGGACGATTGCCGCGCTGTCCGCCGCCGCGGGCGAGACCGCGGTGTTCCTCGAGGCCACCGCGTTCTTCGCGCTGGCGACCGCGGCGGTGCACGGCGTATCCGCCGACAACCGGGAACAGCGGCGCGCGCTGGTGCTGTCCGTGCTGGTCGGCGACGACAGCAAGCATGCGCTGGCCGAATTGCTCGGTCCGGGCCGGCGAAATGGCGCTTGGCTGTCGGAGGGCGTGGCATCAATGCCGCTGTCCGCGTTGTCGCAGTTGAATTCACGGTTGCTCAAGCGGGCCGTCAGGCGCTACACGCTGCGGCGCAGCGCGCTTGTGTTCGGCAAGATGCTGCCGGTCGGTATCGGTGCCGGTGTCGGCGCCGTCGGCAACCGGCTGGCGGGCAAGAAGATCGTGAACAACGCCCGCAATGCCTTCGGTAAGCCGCCGGCCCGCTGGCCAGGAGCCCTGCTCCTACTGCCGACGGCTGCCGACGCGCCCTGACGACGGCGTGACAGCAGACCGAGCCAGTGCGAAGTCACATGGCGGATCGTCAGCAAAGGGTTAGCCTTTATGGGGCGGTAATCGTCGGCGCGCCGCAGGTGAGACACGCCGACACCGCGGAAGGACCCGAAGGACCCTGAAGGACTTAGTGGCAAGCGTGGCATAGCGCTTTGGAACAGAGGAATCGAGGCGAGCAGCTGCTGTGAGCAGTACGCATTCACCATTCGGCCAGAACGAATGGCTGGTCGAGGAGATGTACCGCAAGTTCCGCAAGGACCCCGCCTCGGTTGATCCGAGCTGGCATGAGTTCTTGGTCGACTACGAACCCGAGTCGACGAGCGATGCTTCGACCGAGACGCAGTCGCCTGCGCAGGCCCGCCCGGCAGCGCCGGCAACTCCACCCGCGCCGGAGTCCGTGAAGGCCACCGCGTCCGGCAACGGCGCGGTCACCACCCCGGCATCCGCACCAGCGCCCGCCGCCAAGCCGGCCGGACCGCCACCCGCCGAGGGCGACGAAAACCAGGTGTTGCGCGGGGCGGCCGCCGCGGTCGTCAAGAACATGTCGCAATCGCTGGACCTTCCGACCGCAACCAGCGTCCGGGCCATCCCCGCCAAGTTGATGATCGACAACCGCGTTGTCGTCAACAACCAACTCAAACGCACTCGCGGCGGCAAGATTTCGTTCACCCACCTGCTGGGATACGCCCTGATCCAAGCGATCAAGGTGTTCCCGAACATGAACCGGCACTACGCCGAGATCGACGGTAAGCCCAACGCGGTCACGCCTGCGCACACCAATCTCGGACTTGCGATCGACCTGCAGGGCAAAGACGGTAAGCGCTCCCTGGTCGTCGCGGGCATCAAGCGTTGCGAGACAATGAGTTTCGGCCAGTTCGTCTCCGCTTACGAAGACATTGTGCGGCGGGCCCGCGACGGCAAGCTGACAGCCGAAGACTTTTCCGGCGTGACGATCTCGCTGACCAACCCCGGCACCATCGGCACCGTGCACTCGGTGCCGCGTCTGATGGCGGGCCAGGGCGCGATCATCGGCGTGGGCGCGATGGAGTACCCGGCCGAATTGCAGGGCGCCAGCGCAGAGCGCATCGCCGAACTCGGTATCGGCAAGTTGATCACTTTGACCTCGACCTACGACCACCGAATCATCCAGGGCGCGGAGTCCGGCGACTTCTTGCGCACCATCCACCAGATGCTGCTCTCCGACGGCTTCTGGGACGAGATCTTCCGGGAGATGGGCGTCCCGTATCTGCCGATCCGGTGGAGCACCGACAACCCGGACTCGATCGTGGACAAGAACGCCCGGGTGATGGAGTTGATCGGGGCGTACCGCAACCGTGGGCACCTGATGGCAGACATCGATCCGCTTCGGTTGGACAACACCAGATTCCGCAGCCACCCCGACCTCGAAGTCATTACCCATGGACTGACGCTGTGGGATCTGGACCGGGTCTTCAAGGTCAACGGCTTCGCCGGTTCTGAGTACAAGAAACTGCGCGACATCCTGGGTCTGCTGCGCGACGCCTACTGTCGTCACATCGGTGTCGAGTACACCCACATCCTCGATCCCGAACAGCTGGAGTGGCTGGAACACCGCGTCGAGACTAAGCACGTCAAACCGACTGTCGCCCAACAGAAGTACATCCTGAGCAAGCTCAACGCGGCCGAAGCGTTCGAGACCTTCTTGCAGACGAAATACGTTGGGCAGAAGCGGTTCTCACTCGAGGGCGCCGAGAGCGTGATCCCGATGATGGACGCCGCGATCGACCAGTGCGCCGAGTACGGGCTCGACGAAGTCGTGATCGCGATGCCGCACCGCGGCCGGCTCAACGTGCTGGCCAACATCGTCGGCAAGCCGTATTCGCAGATCTTCAGCGAGTTCGAAGGCAACTTGAACCCCGCGCAGGCGCACGGCTCCGGTGACGTCAAATACCACCTCGGCGCCACCGGTCTGTATCTACAGATGTTCGGCGACAACGACATTCAGGTGTCGTTGACGGCCAACCCGTCACACCTGGAGGCCGTCGACCCAGTGCTGGAGGGTCTGGTCCGAGCCAAGCAGGACCTGCTCGACAAGGGTGACGGCGAAGACGGTGACTCCGTGGTGCCGATGATGCTGCACGGCGACGCCGCCTTCGCCGGCCAGGGCGTGGTCGCCGAGACGCTGAACCTGGCCAACCTGCCCGGTTACCGCGTCGGCGGGACCATCCACATCATCGTGAACAACCAGATCGGCTTCACCACCGCGCCGGAATACTCGCGATCCAGCGAGTACTGCACCGACGTCGCAAAGATGATCGGGGCGCCGATCTTTCACGTCAACGGCGACGACCCGGAAGCGTGTGTGTGGGTGGCGAAGCTGGCCGTGGACTTCCGCCAGAAATTCAAGAAGGACGTCGTCATCGACATGCTGTGCTACCGCCGGCGTGGACACAACGAGGGCGACGACCCGTCGATGACGAACCCCGCCATGTATGACGTCGTCGACGTCAAGCGCGGGGTACGCAAGACCTACACCGAAGCGCTGATCGGCCGTGGCGACATCTCGATGAAAGAGGCCGACGACGCGTTGCGCGACTACCAGGGCCAACTGGAACGAGTGTTCAACGACGTCCGCGAGGTGGAGAAGCACGGGGTAGAGCCGAGTCTCTCGGTCGAGTCCAACCAGATGCTCGCCACCGGCCTGGACACCGCGGTCGACAAGGCATTGCTGGCCCGTATCGGTGACGCATTCCTCGCCCTGCCAGAGGGCTTCGACGCGCACCCGCGCGTCACTCCGGTCTTGGAGAAGCGCCGCGAGATGGCCTACGAAGGCAAGGTCGACTGGGCGTTCGGCGAGTTGCTGGCGCTGGGTTCGCTTGTGGCCGAAGGCAAATTGATACGGCTGACTGGTCAGGACACCCGCCGCGGCACGTTCTCCCAGCGGCATTCAGTGATCATCGATCGCCGGACCGGGGAAGAGTTCACCCCGCTGCAACTGCTGACGCTCGATGACAAAGGCAACCCGACCGGCGGCAAGTTCATGGTGTTCGACTCGCCGCTGTCGGAGTACGCGGCCGTTGGCTTCGAGTACGGCTACACGGTCGGCAACCCGGACGCATTGGTCCTATGGGAGGGCCAGTTCGGTGACTTCGTCAACGGCGCCCAGTCGATCATCGACGAATTCATCAGCTCCGGCGAAGCGAAGTGGGGGCAGCTGTCCAGCGTCGTCCTGCTGCTGCCACACGGCCACGAAGGGCAGGGCCCCGACCACACCTCCGGTCGCATCGAACGTTTCTTGCAGCTGTGGGCCGAGGGGTCGATGACCATCGCGGTTCCGTCAACGCCGGCCAACTACTTCCACCTGCTGCGCCGGCACGCCCTCGACGGGGTGCAGCGGCCGCTGATCGTGTTCACCCCGAAATCGATGCTGCGCAACAAGGCTGCGGTCAGCGACATCCGGGCGTTCACCGAGACCAAGTTCCACTCGGTGCTCGAAGAGCCCACTTACGAAGACGGCATCGGGGACCGCAGCAAGGCCACCCGCATGCTGTTGACGAGCGGAAAGATCTACTACGAGCTGGCGGCCAGGAAAGCCAAGGACAATCGCGAGGACGTGGCGATCGTTCGGATCGAGCAGCTTGCGCCGCTGCCGCGGACCCGCCTGCAGGAAACGATGGACCACTATCCGAACGTCACAGAGTTCTCCTGGGTGCAAGAAGAGCCGGCCAACCAGGGTGCGTGGCCCCGGTTCGGTCTGGAGCTGCCGGAGATGTTCCCCGGCAAACTGACTGGCATCAAACGGATTTCACGCCGCGCCATGTCGGCGCCATCGTCGGGTTCGTCGAAGGTGCACGCCGTCGAGCAACAAGAGATTCTGGACGAGGCGTTCCGCTGAGCTACTAAGCTGCGTTTAGTTCCCGGCAATTAGGCCTACGGGCGCAACGCGTGCCCGTACATCGCACCATTGCCGTTGCCGTTGCTTGTGCCGTTGCCGGCCGCCGCACCGTTCCCGGCCGTCCTCAACGGCCCGGTGACAGCAGTGTCCGCCAGATCCACGTGAGCGGGGTTAGATGAGCCACGCCGTGTCCTGACCCGGGGCGGACGCGAGGGAACGTTCATCGGCCACCAGAACCACCGTCCCAGCAGCGCCGCGATCGACGGGGTGAGGAACGAACGCACGATCAGCGTGTCGAACAGCAGGCCGAGACCAATAGTGGTACCCACCTGGCCAACAACGCGTACGTCGCTGACGATCATGGCGGCCATCGTGAAGGCGAATACGAGACCCGCGGTCGTCACGACCTTGCCGGTGCCGCCCATCGCACGGATGATGCCCGTCTTCAGCCCAGCGCCCATTTCTTCCTTGAACCGTGCGACCAGGAGCAAATTGTAGTCAGCTCCCACAGCCAACAGAATGATGACCGACATCAGCAGCACCATCCAGTGCAGGTTGAAGCCGAGAATATACTGCCAGAAAAGCACGGATAGTCCGAAAGAAGACCCCAACGAAAGCCCCACGGTGCCCACGATTACGAGGGCCGCAATAAGGCCTCGCGTGATGAGCAACATGATGATAAAGATGATGCACAGGGCTGAGGTCCCGGCAATCAACAGGTCGTACTGCGAACCTTCTTTTAGGTCTTTCAGCACCGATGCGGTGCCAGACACGTAGATCTTGGCGTTCGCCAGCGGCGTCCCCTTGAGGGACTCCACCGCAGCCGTCTTTATCGGGTTGATCCGCGCGATGCCCTCTTCCGAGGCCGGATTGCCCCGATGCGTAATGATGAAGCGCGCCGCCGTTCCGTCCGGCGACAGGAAAAGCTTCATGACGCGCTGGAAGTCGGGGTTGTCGAACGCCTCTCGAGGCAGGTAGAAGGAGTCGTCGCTTTTGGCGGCGTCGAAATCCTTTCCCATGGCAGTCGCGTCGTGGCTGAGTTGGTCTACCTGGTCAATCATCCCGGTCATGGTGCTGTGCAGTGTTAGCACCATGGTCCGCAGGCTCTTCATGGTGTCGATCTGCGGCGGCAGCAGCGCGACCAGCTGTGGCACCACGACGTCGACGGAATCCACGTCTTTGCTGAGGTCGGCCACCTTTTCGCTGAGCCGGTCGATACCGTCGGTGGCGTTGTACATCGACCGAATTCCCCAGCAGACGGGGATGTTGTAGCAGTTCGGATTCGAATAGAAGTAGCTGCGGAGTGGCCGGAACGTGTCGTCGAAGTTGGCGATGTCGTCGCGCACCTCATTGGAGATGGCCAGCGTGTCCCTGGTGGTGCCGGCGACGTGGTGGGTCGTACCGACAAGCTTGTTCATCAAACCGTTCATGCGCTCGAGCGAGTTGATGGTTCCACCGAGCTGGTCGGCCAGCTTCGTCATATCGTCCAGCCGGCCTTTCGCGACTTGCACGTTTTGTAGCGCTCCGGCGTTTTGCATACTGAGCAAAAATGGTATGGACGTATGCTCAAGTGGCACGCCCTCGGGTCGAGTCACGCCTTGGACGAGGGCAACCCCTTCAACGCCAAAGATGGCTTTGGCCAGCTTGTTCAACACTAGAAAGTCCGCCGAATTACGCATATCGTGATCGGACTCGATCATCAGGACTTCGGGCCTCATGCGCGACTCGGGAAAATGGCGATCAGCGGCCGCCCATCCTACGTTGGCGGGGGTGTCTTGAGGCATATACGGCCGGTCTTCGTAGCTGACCCGGTATCCCGGCAGTGCCAGCAGGCCAACCATAGCGACCGCGCACGAAGCCACGAAGATGGGTGCAGGCCAGCGCACGATTGCCGTTCCCACCCGTCGCCAGCCACGAACCGACATCGTGCGTCTTGGTTCGAGGAGACCGAAACGACTAGCAACGGAGAGAACCGCGGGAACCAGTGTGAGTGCAACCGCGACGGCGACGAGCATGCCCACCGCGCACGAAGCTCCCATGGTTTGGAAGATCGGCAACCGGGTGAAACTGAGGCAATACGTCGCCCCGGCGACAGTCAGACCCGAGGCTAGGATCACGTGAGCCACCCCGCGGTAAGCGCTGTAGTAGGCCGTCTTCCGATCTTCGCCCGCCCGGCGCGCCTCGTGATAGCGCCCGACGATGAATATCGCATAGTCCGTTCCCGCGGCGATCGCCAGGCATACGAGGATACTGATGGCAAAAGTCGAAACGCTAATAATCCCGAGCTGGCACAGAAGTGCGACGATTCCCCGGACCGCCGTCAATTCAATCCCCACCGTGGCTAACACGAGCAGCACGGTCGTGACCGACCGGTACACCAGCAGCAACATAATGGAAATCACCACCACGGTTGCCACCGTGATTTTCATGACGGCGTGGTCACCGGTTTTAGCCAGATCCGCTGAGAGCGGCGTTACGCCGGTGACATAGGCCTTGACCCCATCCGGCGCGGATGTTCGCTGCACGATATTGCGAACAGCCTCGACGGATTCGTTCTCCAAGGCCTCGCCTTGGTTTCCGGTGAGGTTCAATTGAACATACGCGGCCTTGCCGTCCGCGCTTTGCACCCCCGGGGCGGTCAGCGGATCCCCCCAAAAATTCTGGATGTGCTGCACGTGCGTCGGGTCGGTACTCAACTGGCGAATCAAATTGTCGTAATACTGGTGGGCAGCGTCACCGAGGGGGCGCTCGCCCTCCAGGACGATCATCGCAACGCTGTCAGTATTCGATTCCTTGAATAAACGACCGATGCGCTTGACCGCTTTGATCGACGGCGCGTCTTGGGCGCTCAGCGATACGGCACGCTCTTTGGCAACCTGCTCGAGCGGTGGAACGCCGATACTCACCAGGAGCGTGATCGCCAACCACCCAAGAATGATGGGCCACGAAAATTTACGGACCATTCCCGCAGCGAATGGTCGTTCCGTGCGCTCGCTTCTTGCGTGATGGTTACTCATGCGCCCCTCACCAGACAATGCGTGCGGGCGCTCACTTCGTTCGAAACCCACTCGGTTTTGACCTCACCGTCCACAACGAGACGGCGGCCAATTCGGTCACTGTCACCCTGCGCCGCAATGTCCCCCACGCCTGCGGGCACGGCCGACATGATCTTCGACGACCACGGTGAGCGTACTTCATCGCCCTCGACTCGCTGCGGCTCAGAATTGACATCGAGACACCCGAAGCCCGCTGCGGTGCCGGCCGGGCCAAAGACCCCATGAATTACTCGCCTGGGACGAAACGGCCTTGTGTCATCGCTTTGATCGTCGGCATACGCCCGGTGCTCCTCAGCGCCGACAGTACCGTGGACCCGCGACACGGTG
>Ga0302314_10009403_pt1 | contig 17284 bp, 18 predicted proteins | sample III_Palsa_N2_3_FD_200533 | JGI IMG/M metagenome (GOLD analysis project Ga0302314, IMG submission 200533) | Peat permafrost microbial communities from Stordalen Mire near Abisko, Sweden - III_Palsa_N2_3 | ecosystem: Environmental > Terrestrial > Soil > Palsa > Peat permafrost | place: Sweden...
TGTATTCCTGCAGGCGGACCTGTTCCATCTGCTGCTTGACCTTGTCCTTGACTTCCTCGAAGCCCGGGAACTGCGCGGTGCGCACGTCCTCGAGCTTGATGATGTGATAGCCGAACTGCGTCTTGACCGGGGTCTCGGTCATCTGGCCCTTCTTCAGGCCCTGCAGCGCGGCGGAGAACTCGGGCACGTAGGCGCCGGGCTTGGCCCAGTCGAGGTCGCCGCCGTTTTCGGCGGAGCCGGTGTCCTTGGAGTTCTTCTTGGCCAGGTCTTCGAACTTGGCGCCGGCGTCGATCTGGGCGATCAGCTTCTTGGCCTCGTCTTCGCTGTCCACCAGGATGTGGCGGGCGTGGTATTCGTTGCCCGATTGTTCGGCCTTGATCTTCTCGTACTCGGCCTTCGCGTCAGCGTCGCTGACCGGATGCTCCTTGACGAAGTTCTGGAACAGCATGCCGATCAGCACGGTCTGGCGCGCCAGTTCGAGCTGCGACTTGTAGTCGGGGCTGTTGGCGATGCCGGCCTTCTCGGCGGCCTGGGCGAAGATCTCGCGCATCACGGCCGTGTCCTTGGCCTGCTGCTTCAGTTCGGGCGGAGCGTCCGCGGCGCCGTGCGTGGCGGACTTGATCAGCGCGTCGACACGCGCTTGCGGCACCGGCTTGCCATTGACGATGGCGACGTTCTGCGCCATCACTGCGAACGGCAGCACGAGGGTGCCGATCAGCGCGGCCGAGGATTTGAAATTCATGCTGGGGGACTTTCGAGCAAACGGTTTTGGACGTGAACAGGAACGTCGAAGTTCCTGGGGGTTTCACCATGTCGCGGGAGTTGTTCAGGTTGGAGAAACCCGGATACTCCCGGACACATCAAAAGGCACCCATCGAGAAACTCTATCGAGGATCTTCGGCACGGAAACAAAGCGGAAGCAAGTATTCAGACTTCGTCCGGCGTGCGGGCGTCGATGGCGAGCGCATGAACGCCCTCGGCCATCCAGGGGCGAAGGGCATCATACACGAGGCGATGTCGCGAAATACGGGGCAATCCCGCGAATCGGGCGCTGACGATGCGCAGGTTGAAATGCGCGCCGGAACGCGCGCCGGCGTGGCCCGCGTGCGCGGCGCTGTCGTCCACGAGTTCGAGCACGACCGGATCGAGTTGCGTGGTCAGCGCCTGCGTCAGCGCGTCGTGCAGCGAGGGTTCGGACATGGGTTTCAGGGCGCCGGCTTCTCGGTCGCCGGCTCCGGCTCGAGGTGCTTGTTGAGATAGAAGAACACGCCGACGAAGAACGCCAGCATCAAGGCGGTGGTGCCGAAGGTGTGGAACGACACCCAGTAATCGCGCATGAAATACACGACCACCAGATTGAGCAGCCCGATCAGCGCGCACAGCGCAACCCAGGAGAAATTCAGGCGCTGCCATATGGTATCGGGCAACGCCATCTCGGCGCCCAGCATGGAGCGGAACAGGTTCTTGTGGAACAGCGTCTGGCTGGCCCAGAACACGAGGCCCGAGCCCCAGAAGTAGATGCTGGGCTTCCACATGATGAACATCTGGTTGTGGAACCAGACCGTCAGCCCGCCGAACACGACGATCAGCGCGAGGCTGATCCACAGCGCGAGGTCGATCTTGCGGCCGGTCGCCTTCATCCATGCCACCTGCACCAGCGTGGCCACCAGCACGACCACGGTGGCGAGCAGCGCAGGCGCCTCGGTGGCGCCGACGATGCCGCCCTGCACGACCACGCCCAGGTAGTGCGTGGCGAAGCCTGCGCCCTGGTCGGGCATCCGTCCCGCGATCTTGTACGTCACGAAGAAGAAGACCAGCGGCAGGATGTCGAAGAGGAATTTCATGGTCGGCTGAGGCGCCCGATGAGGCAGAGAGGTTGGGCGCGGGCGGCGGCCGGAGCGGCAGCGCTGCAGGGGCGGACGAACGGACGGTCGCGGGGGCGAAGTCTAGCGCAGGCGAGTGTCGGGTCGGGTCGGCGCTCAGGACGAGCACGACACCTCGATGTGCCGCGCCCAGTCGGGCGGCAGCGCGGCGTAGCGCGCGTTCTGCGGCTGCTCGTCGTAAGGCCGGCGCAGCAGTTCGTGCAGCGCGCGCACCTCGCTGAAGTCGCCGCGGCCGGCCTGGTCGATCGCGGCCTGGGCCAGGTGGTTGCGCAGGACGTACTTCGGATTGACGCGGTCCATCGCCGCGTGGCGGTCGGCGTCGGCGCGCGGCTCCGACTCGAGGCGGCGCAGGTAGCGCTCGCCCCAGGCGTCGGCGGCGGCGCGTTCGATGAAGTGGTCGCGGAAGGCGGACGGCGTCGCGCCGGTGCCGCGCTCGAACGCGGCGAGCGCTCGGAACGCGATCGTGTGGTCGACGCGCTCGCCGGCCAGCAGCGACAGCAGGTCGTCGAGCAAGGCCTTGTCGCCGTCCTGCGCGAGCACCAGGCCCAGCTTGGCGCGCATGTGGTCGGAGTAAGCCTCGATGAAGCGGTCGCCGAAGGTGTCGAGCACCGCGGGCAACGTCGTGTCCGGGTCGTCGCACAGCGGCTTGAGGGCATGGCCCAGCGCGTGCAGGTTCCACCACGCGACCTGCGGCTGGCGGCCGAACGCGTAGCGGCCGCCGCTGTCGGAGTGGTTGCAGATGTGGCCGGGGTCGTAGCCGTCGAGGAAGCCGAACGGGCCATAGTCGATCGTCAGGCCCAGGATGGACATGTTGTCGGTGTTCATCACGCCGTGCGCGAAGCCGACGGCCTGCCAGTGCGCGACCATCGCGGCGGTGCGGCGCACCACCTCGGCGAGCCAGGCGTGCAGCGGGTCGAGGCCGTCCTTGCCGTCGACCAGGTCCGGGAAGTACGCGGCGATCGTGAAGTCGACGAGACGGCGCAGCGCGTCGTGCTGGTTCGAGTGCGCGAAGTGCTCGAAGTGGCCGAAGCGCAGGAAGCTGGGCGCGACGCGCGTGACGACGGCGCCGGTCTCCGGCGTCTCACGCATCACCGGCAGCGCCGAGCCGGCGACGGCGAGCGCGCGCGTGGTGGGCACGCCGAGCGCGTGCATCGCCTCGGAGCACAGGAACTCGCGGATCGACGAGCGCAGCACGGCGCGGCCGTCGCCCATGCGCGAATACGGCGTGCGGCCCGCGCCCTTGAGCTGCAGCTCGAACGACGGCGCGCCGGCTTGCGGCTGCCATTCGCCCAGCAGCAGCGCGCGGCCGTCGCCGAGCTGGCCGGCCCACACGCCGAACTGGTGGCCGCTGTAGACCGTCGCCATGGTCTGCAGGCCCGGCCAGGCGGCGCGGCCGGTGAGGACGTCGATGGCGCGCCAGTCGTCGCGCGTGGCCCAGTCGGCGGGCCAGTGCAGCAGCGCGGCGCAGTCGTCGCTCGTCGCGACCCAGTGCGGCTCGGGGAAGGCCTGCGCGGGCAGGTCGGTGCCGAACGTGTGGCGGCGGAGGGGCGCGGCCCCGTCGTCGCGGCCGGCGTCGGGCACCTCGCGCGTGAAGCGTGCGAAGCGGTTGATCCAGTGCGACGGATCGGGCCCGGCGGGGGCGGAGACGGCAGGGGCGGCGGAGGCGACGTCGGACATTTGCAGCCAGTCTAGCGAGCCCTCTGGCGCGCTGGCCGCGAAGGGCTTTAAAGTAGGGCAGACCTCGCCCGCGGCCAGTGTCGCGCCGGCGACAACGCGAGGCGGCGACCACAAGGAGACAGCGATGAGCATGCTGATGGGACAGATGATGGACCTGCCGTTGACCGTGTCGTCGCTGATCAGGCACGCGGCGCGGCATGCGGGCGACGTGGAGATCGTGTCCAAGCGCTGCGAGGGCGACATCCACCGGAGCAACTGGGCCGAGGTCGAGCAGCGCGCGCGCCGCTTCGCGCAGGCGCTCCAGGCGCTGGACGTCGGCCCCGGCGAGCGCGTCGCCACGCTGGCCTGGAACGGGCATCGGCACGTCGAGGTCTACTTCGGTGCGTCCGGCTCGGGCCGCGTCTGCCACACCATCAACCCGCGGCTGTTCCCCGAGCAGATCGAGTGGATCGCCAACGACGCCGAAGACGCGGTGCTGTGCTTCGACGCCGGCCTGCTGCCGCTGGCCGAGAAGCTCGCGCCGAAGATGAAGACGGTGCGCCACTTCGTGCTGATGGGCCATCGCGGCCAGATGCCCGCGGAAACAGGCATCCCGAACCTGCTGTGCTTCGACGACCTGCTCGCGCAGCAGGACGGCGACTACGCCTGGCCCGAGCTCGACGAGCGCACCGCCGCGACGCTGTGCTACACGTCCGGCACCACCGGCCATCCGAAGGGCGCGCTCTACAGCCATCGCTCCATCGTGCTGCATTCGTACGGCGCGGCGTTGCCGGACGCGATGTGCCTGTCCACGCGCGACGTGGTGCTGCCCATCGTGCCGATGTTCCACGTCAACGCCTGGGGCATCCCGTACACGGCCGCGATGACCGGCTCCAAGCTGGTGATGCCCGGCGCGTGGCTGGACGGCGCGTCGCTGTACACGCTGTTCGAGTCGGAGAAGGTCACGTTCAGCGCCGGCGTGCCCACCGTGTGGCTGGGCCTGCTGAACTACATGAAGGCCAACGGCCTGCGCTTCAGCACGTTCAAGCGCACCGTCATCGGCGGCTCGGCGTGCCCGCCGGCGATGATGAAGTCGCTGCAGGACGACTACGGCGTGGAGGTGATCCACGCGTGGGGCATGACGGAGCTGTCGCCGCTGGGCACGCTGTCCAGGCTGCCGTCCAAGCACGAGGCGCTGCCGGCCGAGGCGCGGCAGAAGCTGCTGCAGAGCCAGGGCCGCGTGATCTACGGCATCGACATGGCCATCATCGACGACGACGGCCGCGCGCTGCCGTGGGACGGGAAGTCCTCGGGCAACCTGGTGGTGCGCGGGCCGTGGGTGATCTCCCGCTACTTCAAGAGCCACGACTCGCCGCTGGTCAGCGTGGACGGCGAGCCGGGCTGGTTCCCCACGGGCGACGTCGCGGCCATCGACGCCGACGGCTTCATGTTCATCACCGACCGCAGCAAGGACGTCATCAAGTCCGGCGGCGAGTGGATCAGCTCGATCGACCTCGAGAACATCGCCATCGCGCATCCGTCGGTGCACGAGGCTGCCGTGATCGCCTGCCGCCATCCTAAATGGGACGAGCGCCCGCTGCTGGTGGTCGTGCCCAAGCCGGGCGCGACCGTGTCGCGCGAGGAGCTGCTGGCGTTCTTCGACGGCAAGATCGCGAAGTGGCAGATCCCCGACGACGTCGCCGTGGTGGCCGAGCTGCCGCATACCGCCACGGGCAAGCTGCAGAAGCTCAAGCTGCGCGAGCAGTTCCGCGACCACGTGCTGCCGACCGCGGGCTGAGCGGGGTGTCCTGTCGCCGCCGCGACAGGCCGCTTCGGGGTAGTCCCTCAAGGCGATCCGGCCGCGTTCCGTTACCGTAACCCGCGACCGCGAGCCACGCGGCGACCACGGAGACATCACCATGACGTTCCTGAAGAAGCCCCTGGCGCTGGCTGCGGCGCTCGCGCTCGCCTGCCTCGCACTTCATCCCGGCGCCGCGTCCGCGCAAAAGGGCGAGACCGTCAGGATCGCCTGGATCGATCCGCTGTCGGGCCTGATGGCGCCGATCGGGCAGAACCAGCTGAAGAGCTTCCAGTACATCGCCGAGCTGTTCAACAGGAGCAACCTGGCGGGCGTGAAGTTCGAGATCGTGCCGTTCGACAACAAGGTGAGCCCGGCCGAATCGCTGACCGCGCTGAAGTCGGCCATCGACCAGAACATCCGCTACGTGACGCAGGGCGACGGCTCGGGCTCCGCTGGCGCGCTGGTGGACGCGATCAACAAGAACAACGAGCGCAATCCCGGCAAGGAAGTGCTCTTCATGAACTACGCGGCGGTCGACCCCGACCTCACCAACAGCAAGTGCAGCTACTGGCACTTCCGGCTCGACGCCGACACCTCGATGAAGATGGAGGCGCTGACCACCTACATCAAGGACCAGAAGGACATCCACAAGGTCTACATCATCGGCCAGAACTACGCGCACGGCGTGCAGGTGGCCAAGTACGCGAAGGCCGACCTCGCGCGCAAGCGTCCGGACATCCAGATCGTCGGCGAGGACCTGCACCCGCTCGCCAAGGTGACCGATTTCGCGCCCTACGTCGCCAAGATCAAGGCCTCCGGCGCCGACACCGTCATCACGGGCAACTGGGGCTCGGACCTGTCGCTGCTGGTCAAGGCGGCCAACGAGGCGGGGCTCGACGTCAGGTTCTTCACCTACTACGCCAACAACGCCGGCACGCCCACCGCGCTCGGCGCCGGCGCGGCCGGGCGCGTCTACTTCGTGGGGTATGGCCATCCGAACATGGGCGGCCAGATCGGCAAGCTGCAGGCCGACTTCAAGGCGAAGTTCAACGACGACTTCTACGTGGCCGACATCTACGCCGAGTTCCAGCTGCTGTCGGAGGCGATGGCCAAGGCCAAGTCCACCGACCCGAACAAGGTGGCCGCGGCGCTGGAGGGGCTGCGCCTGAAGAGCTACAACGGCGACATCGAGATGCGCAAGACCGACCACCAGCTGCAGCAGGACCTGTGGATCTCGGTGTGGCAGAAGACCGATGCGAAGAACCCGTACTCGGTCGAGAACACCGGCTACACCTTCGCGCCGGTCGCGCACTACGATGCCTACGTCGCGAGCACGCCGACGTCGTGCCAGATGAAGCGCCCCGCGTGACGGCGCGCACGATCTGATCCGCCGTGGACCAGACCGTCATCAACATCCTCAACGGCCTCAGCTCGGGGCTGTTGCTGTTCATGCTCAGCTCGGGGCTGACGCTGATCTTCAGCATGATGGGCGTGCTGAACTTCGCGCACGCAGGCTTCTACATGCTGGGCGCGTACGTCGGCTACGCGACGTCGCGCATCGTCGGCTTCTGGCCCGCGCTGGCGGTCGCGCCGCTGGTGGTCGGCGTTCTCGGCGCGGTGTTCGAGCGCGCCTGCCTGCGCCGCGTCCATCGGTTCGGCAACGTCGCGGAGCTGCTGGTCACGTTCGGGCTCAGCTACCTGATCCTGGAGGCGGTGCAGGTCGTCTGGGGCCGCGCGCCGGTGGCCTTCGATCCGCCGGCGCTGCTGGCGCAACCCGCGTTCACGCTGGTGCAGTCGGCCGGGACGGGCCTGTCGCTGGTCTTCGGCCACGCCGACGCGGCCACCTGCGCGCACGCGGCGTGCACCACCTTCCCGGCGACGCGCGCGTTCATGATGGGGATCGCGCTGCTGATGCTGCTGGCGCTGTGGCTGCTGCTGCGGCACACGCGCGTGGGCCTCGTGATCCAGGCGGCGCTGACGCATCCCGAGATGGCCGAGGCGCTGGGCCACAACGTGCCGCGCGTGTTCATGCTGGTCTTCGGCGCCGGCTGCGCGCTGGCCGGGCTCGCGGGCGTGATCGGCGGCGCGACGTTCATCACCGAGCCCGCGATGGCCGCGTCGGTCGGCTCGATCCTGTTCGTCGTGGTGGTGGTCGGCGGCACCGGCTCGCTGGTCGGCGCGTTCGTCGGCTCGCTGTTGATCGGCCTGCTGCAGACGGTGCCGCTGACGGTGGACAAGTCGCTTGTCGACGCCGCGTCGGCGCTGGGCTGGCAGGTGTCGCCGGACGGCGTCGCCTATCCGCTGATGAAGCTCACGCTGGCGCAGGTCGCGCCGATCCTGCCGTACCTGCTGCTCGTGCTGGTGCTGATCGTGCGGCCGCGCGGGCTGTTCGGGACGCGCGATGACTGAGGCGCCGTTTCATTTCAGGCCGATCAATCTCGGGCGCTGGCTCACCTGGGGCGGCTATGCGTTCGCGCTGATCGTCGCGCCGCTCGTGTTCTCCAGCAGCCTGTCGCAGACGCTGCTGTCGCAGATGGGCATCGCGATCATCGCCTGCCTGGCCTACAACATCCTGCTGGGGCAGGGCGGCATGCTCAGCTTCGGCCACGCGGTCTATTCGGGCCTGGGCGGCTTCCTGGCGATCCACGCGCTCAACAAGGTGGGCGACGGCTCGCTGCACCTGCCGGTGAGCCTGGTGCCGCTGGTGGGCGGACTGGCCGGCCTGTTCTTCGCGGCGCTGTTCGGGTTCGTCACCACGCGCAAGTCCGGCACCACGTTCGCGATGATCACGCTCGGCATCGGCGAGCTGGTGTATTCGATGTCGCTGATGCTGCCCGAATTCTTCGGCGGCGAGGCCGGCGTCACGAGCAATCGCGTGGTGCCGCCGGCGACGCTGGGCGTCAGCTTCGGGCCGCAGATCCAGGTCTACTACCTCATCGCGCTGTACTGCTTCATCTGCACCGGGCTGATGTTCGCGTTCACGCGCACGCCGCTGGGCCGCATGCTCAACGCGGTGCGCGACAACCCCGAGCGCGTCGCCTTCATCGGCTACGACACGCAACGCGTGCGCTGGTTCGCGTTCATGATCTCGGGCCTGTTCGCGGGCATCGCCGGCGGGCTCGCGGCGATCAACTTCGAGCTCGCCACCGCGGAGGTGGTCGGCGCGCAGCGTTCCGGCGCCTACCTGCTGTTCACGTTCCTCGGCGGATCGGCGGCGTTCTTCGGGCCCATCATCGGCGGCGTGCTGATGGTGCTGGCGACGGTGGTGCTGTCCGAGCTGACCAAGGCGTGGCTGCTGTACCTCGGCCTGGCGTTCATGCTGATGGTGATGTACGCGCCGGCCGGCGTCGCGGGACTGATCCTGGTCAACCTGCGTCTTGCGGCGTTCGGCAAGCTCAAGCCCCTGCTGCCGGGCTACCTGGCGCTGCTGGCCGCGGGCGCGATCGCGTTCACGGGCGCAAGCGCGATGGTGGAGATGCTGTACCACCTGCAGCTCAACCAGGCGCTCGGCCCGGTGATGACATTCGGCGGCGTGTCGCTCGACGCGAAGGGCGCGCCGGCGTGGGCCGGCGCGGCGCTGCTGTTCGTCGCCGGCGCGGCCGCGTTCGAGATCGCGCGCAGGCGCTTCCGCGTGCGCTGGGACGCGGCGCAGCACGACATCGAGCGCGAGCTCAAGCGCCGGGAGGCCGCATGACCGGCGTCGCGTTGGAGCTGCGCGACGTGCGCAAGCGCTTCGGCCAGACGGAGATCATCCGCGGCGCGTCGCTGCAGGTGAACGCGGGCGAGCGCGTCGCGATCATCGGGCCCAACGGCGCGGGCAAGTCCACGCTGTTCAACCTGGTCAGCGGACGCTTCGCGCCCAGCTCGGGCGAGATCCTGCTGAACGGCGCGCGCATCGACGGCCAGGCGCCGCACCGCATCAACCGGCAGGGACTCGCGCGCAGCTTCCAGGTCAGCAACCTGTTCACGCACCTGTCGGTGTTCGAGAACCTGCGCTGCGCGGTGCTGTGGTCGCTGGGCTACCGCTATGCGTTCTGGCGCTTCCTGGCCAGCCTGCGCGACGCCAACGAGCGCGCCGAGGAGCTGATGGCGATGCTGCATCTCGAACGCCGCCGCGACGTGCTCGCGATGAACCTCACCTACGCCGAGCAGCGCGCGCTCGAGATCGGCCTGACCATCGCCGGCGGCGCCGACGTCGTCCTGCTGGACGAACCCACCGCCGGCATGAGCAAGAGCGAGACGCGGCGCTTCGTGCAGCTGATCCGCGACGTCACCGCCGGCAAGACGCTGCTGACCGTCGAGCACGACATGGGCGTCGTCTTCGGCCTGGCCGACCGCATCGCCGTGCTGGTCTACGGCGAGGTCATCGCCTTCGACGCGCCCGAGGCCGTGCGCGCCAACCCGCGCGTGCAGGAGGCGTATCTCGGCTCGGTGCTCGCACACGCGCATGGCGAGGACGCGTGATGCTGCAGCTCGACAAGCTCCACGCGTTCTACGGCAAGAGCCACGTGCTGCACGGCGTGACGCTGGACGTCGCGCCCGGCGAGATCGTCGCGCTGCTGGGCCGCAACGGCTCCGGCCGCTCGACCACCGCGAAGGCGGTGATGGGCCTGGTGCATACCCAGGGCGGCATCGCCTGGAACGGCCGGTCGCTGGCGGGCCTGAAGCCGTACGAGATCGCGCAGCGCGGCATCGGCTACGTGCCCGAGAACCGCGACATCTTCCCGAAGCTCACGGTGCACCAGAACCTGATGCTGGGGCAGAAGTCCGGCGCGAAGCATCCGCGCTGGAGTTTCGGGGACATGTACGCGCTGTTCCCGCGTCTGCGCGAACGCCAGCACACGCAGGCCGGCGTGCTGTCCGGCGGCGAACAGCAGATGCTGACGCTGTGCCGCACGCTGATGGGCGACCCCGGGCTGGTCATCATCGACGAGCCCACCGAAGGCCTGGCGCCCAGGATCGTCGAGCAGGTGGCCGAGTACCTGCTGGCGCTGAAGGCGCGCGGTCTGTCGGTGCTGCTGATCGAGCAGAAGCTCACCATCGCGCTGGAGATCTCGCAGCGCTGCGTGGTGATGGGGCACGGGCGCGTGGTGTTCGAGGGGACGCCGGCGGCGTTGAAGGGCGACGCAGCGGTGCGCAAGGAGTGGCTGGAGGTCTAGCGCCTGCGCAACTCGAACGCATGGCTCGCCTTCGACTTCTCGAACCCCAGGTGCTCGTAGAACGCATGCGCCGCCTCGCGCACGACGTTCGAACGCAGCCGCACGCGCTCGTACCCGCGCGCGAACGCCCACTCGCACGCGTGCGCGACGAGCCGCTTGCCGATGCCCTGGCCCTGGCAGGCCGCCGATACCACCAGCGCCTGGATCTCGGCGTAGCCTTCGCTGTTGAGCATGCGCACGCCCTGCACGTGGCACAGGCCGACGACGGCGCCGTCGAGTTCGGCGACGAAGGCCTCCTGGTCGGGCCATTCGCGGATGCCGGCCAGGCGGCGCGCGACCTGCGCCGGCGTGGCCTCGTAGCCGAGGTCGGGCAGCAGGGCGGAGACGGCGTCGGCGTCGGCGGATTGCAGAAGGCGCAGCGTGGGGGACATCGTCGACGAGGCGGTGGTTGGAGACGCGATTCTGCCCGCGCCGGGTGCGGAAAGTGCCCCTGATCGCGACGTGCGCCGGCCGCCGGTGTACACACCCGCATCCAATGATCACGGAGACACGATCCATGCCCACGCAGACCGCCGCCGATTTCGCGCCCGAAGTCCTGAAGCTCTTCGACCAGTACGTGCACGGCGGCATCTCGCGCCGCGGCTTCCTCGACGGTGCGGGCAAGTACGCGGTCGGCGGCGTGACGGCGGTCGGGCTGCTGGAAGCGCTGTCGCCGAACTTCGCGCGGGCACAGCAGGTGGCGCCGTCCGACGCGCGGATCGTGGCGTCGCGGCTGAACTTCGACTCGCCGCAGGGCTACGGCAAGGCGAGCGGCTATCGGGTGCAGCCGGCCAAGGCGGCGGCCGACATCCCGGCCGTGCTGGTCGTGCACGAGAACCGCGGCCTCAATCCGCACATCGAGGACATCGCCCGCCGCATCGCGCTGGAGGGCTACCTGGCGTTCGCGCCCGACGCGCTGTTCTCTGTGGGCGGCTATCCCGGCGACGAGGACAAGGCGCGCGACCTGTTCGGCAAGCTCGACCAGGCCAGGATCAAGGCCGACTTCCTCGCCGCCGCGCAGTTGCTGAAGACGCACGCCGGCACCAACGGCCGCGTCGGCGCGGTGGGCTTCTGCTTCGGCGGCGGCGTCGTCAACTTCCTGGCCACGCAATGGCCCGACCTCAACGCCGGCGTGCCGTTCTACGGCGTCGCGCCCGAGCTGGCCGACGTGCCGCGCATCCGCGCGCCGTTGATGCTGCACTTCGCCGGCAACGACGAGCGCGTCAACGCGACGTGGCCGCCGTACGAGGCCGCGCTGAAGGCCGCGCACGTGAGGTACGAGGCCTTCGTCTATCCGGGCGTCGAGCACGGCTTCAACAACGACACGACGCCGCGCTTCGACGCCAAGGCCGCCGGCCTGGCCTGGCAGCGCACGCTGGCGTTCTTCGCGCAGAACCTGCGCGCCGCCTGAAGCGGCGCTGCGGCGCAGCAGGCGGCTGCGCCGATTGCAGCAGCCGGCGCTGCCAATCCAACATCCGCCCGGCATCCCGTGCGCGGGCGCGGGCGCGTCGCGCGAGCTCGCGCCGCGCTTCGCCCGAGGGCCATGGCGCGGAAGCGCGAACGCGCAAGCTCATGCGCTTGGCGTGGCACGGAAGCTGCGAACTGCGACGGGGTCAACCATCCCGACGCAGGCACTGCGCAGCTCCATGACCACGATCCTCACTCCCCGAACCGCCCGCGGCCTGGTGGCCGTCGCGGCCTTGCTCGCCTGGCCGCTGGCGCATGCCCAGGGCGGCGCCGACAACCCCTACGGCGTGGGTGCCCTCTGGCAAGGCAGCGACGTCGTCGCCCGCTCCGTGCTGCTGATCCTGGCGGCTTTCAGCGCCGGCAGCTGGTACGTGATCGTCACCAAGGTGCTCGAGCAGTTCCGGGTCGCCGGCCACGCGAGGAAGGCCGCGACCGCGTTCTGGGATGCCGGCACCGTGCAGGCGGGCGCCGGCAAGCTGGACGAGGCGAGCCCGTTCCGCGACATCGCCGAGGCCGGCCTGGACGCCACGCGCCGCCACGGCGGCCTGCACGCCAAGGTCGACTTCAACGACTGGGTCGACCTGACCCTGCATCGCGCGACCGAGCGCGTGCAGCGCCGGCTGTCCGTCGGGCTGAGCTTCCTGGCGACGGTCGGATCGACCTCGCCGTTCGTCGGCTTGTTCGGGACGGTCTGGGGGATCTACCACGCGCTGACGGCGATCGGCCTGGCAGGCCAGGCCTCCATCGACAAGGTGGCCGGCCCGGTCGGCGAGGCGCTGATCATGACGGCGCTCGGCCTGGCCGTGGCGGTGCCCGCGGTGCTGGGCTACAACTTCCTCCTGCGCCGCAACAGCTCGGTGCTGGACGAGGTGCGCGACTTCTCGAGCGAGCTGCACGCCGTGCTGCTCGGCTCGAGCGCGGCCGCGCATTCCAACGGCGGCGCGCCCGGCGCCACCGTGGCCGCGGTGGCCTGAATCATGACGACCCCCACGCTCATTCCATTCGCTGCCCCCCGAGGGGGCGATCATCGCCTTCGGGCGGCCGGGCGGCTCTGATGGCGATGAACCTGCCGTCGGCCGGCGGCCAAGACCAGGCCGTGTCCACCATCAACACCACGCCGCTGGTCGACGTGATGCTGGTGCTGCTGATCATCTTCCTGATCACCATCCCGGTCGTGAACTTCTCGGTGCCGGTGACGCTGCCCAAGCTGCGCAACCAGGTGCGCGAGAGCCAGCCCAGGGACATCGTCATCTCGGTCGACGCCCGCGGCGCCACGTTCTGGTTCGACAGTCGTGTCGTGAACGACGAAGCGCTGGCCGACAAGCTCAAGGCCGTGTCGCTGCAGGATCCGCAGCCCGAGATCCACATCCGCGGCGACGCCCGCAGCGACTACGCGCCGGTCGGCCGCATCCTCTATGCGTGCCAGCGCGCCGGCATCCGGCACGTCGGCTTCATCACCGAGCCACCGCCCAAAGGATGACCGCGATGGCCAACAGAACCCGCGCGCGCCGCCGCGCCGTCGCCCCTGACCTGCCGGTGGCCGACATCAACACCACGCCGCTGATCGACGTGATGCTGGTGCTGCTGGTGATGATCATCATCACGATTCCGGTGCAGCTGCACGCGGTCGACCTGCACCTGCCGGTGGGCGATCCGCCGCCGGCCGCGCACAAGCCCGAGGTCGTGCAGGTCGACATCGCGCCGGCCGGTGCGCTGAGCTGGAACGGGACCCCGCTGTCCGACGCGGCCGATCTCAAGGCGCGCCTCGTCGCCGCCGCGTCACAGCCCGAGCCGCCGGAGCTGCACGTGCGCCCCGACCGGGCCGCCAAGTACGACGCGTTCGCCGCCGTGATGGTGGCCGCGAACCAGGCCGGGCTGACCAAGGTCGGCGTCACCGGCAGCGAGCAATTCATTCCCAAGTGAGGACGTCATGAGTGCTGTACTCGATTCGCTGGCCCCGCACGGCGGCGCGCTGCGTGCGCCGCTGCCCCTTCCCGAGCGAGCGGCGCCGACGCCGGCGGAGGTGCTGCCGTTCCCGCGCATCGCGCGTCCGGCCGCTCGCGCGAAGGCGCGGTCGCGAGGGCGCGGCACCGGCATCGCGGTCGTCGCGGGCATTCATGTGCTGATCGGGTGGGCGCTCGTCTCGGGCCTCGCGCAGCACGTCGTCGACGCGGTGCGCAAGCCGATCGACATGGCCATCATCGCCGAGACCCCGCCGCCGCCGCCTCCGCCGCCGCCCAAGGTGGAGAAGATCGTCGACCGGCCCAAGGCCGCGACGCCGCCGCCGGCCTACGTGCCGCCGCCCGAGGTGGTGCCCGCGCCGGCGCCGCCCGCACCGACCATCGTCGCGACCGCCACGGAGCCGCCGCCCGCACCGGTCGCGGCGCCGCCGGCACCTGCGCCCGCGCCCGCACCGCCCGCGGTCGTGCGCCAGGAGATCAGCCTCGCGTGCCCCGGCTACCAGTCGGTGCTGGCCTCGATGCTGGAAGAAGCGATCGACCGCGTCGGCATCGCCGGCACCTTGCACACGCGCCTGACGATCCGCGGCGGCCAGGTGACCGACGTCGCGGTGCTGTCCGGTCCGAAGGAATACACGAAGTACGTGCAGTCCGCCGTCAAGCGCATGAAGTGCTCGGCCGGCGGCGTCGACGAGGTTCAAGCCTCGCTCGACGTCAACTTCGCCAGGTGATGGCGGCCCGGCTCGCTCCGCTCGTCGTCCCCGAGGGGCGCGCCGCCACTCTCTCCGGAGCGGCCGAGCGTTCGCGGCGGTATGCCGCCGAGCCGGGACCATCAACCGCTTTCGCGACTCGGGATGCGGGCTGCCGTAGCATGGCCGTCCCGTCCGCCAACCCGCCTTCGACATGACACGCCTTGCTCATTCGCTCGTCGCCTTGATCCTCGGACTCACCGCCGCTCTGCCCGTGCTCGCGCAGACGGCGCCCGACTACAGCAAGGTCGAGATCAAGACCACGCAACTGGCGCCCGACTTCTGGACGCTCGAAGGCGCCGGCGGCACGATCAGCGTGCTCGCGGGCCCCGACGGCATCCTGCTGGTGGACTCGCAGTTCGCGCCGCTCACCGACAAGCTCGTCGCCGCGATCCGGCGCGTGTCCGACAAGCCGATCCGCTTCCTGGTCGACACCCACGTGCACCCGGATCACACCGGCGGCAACGCGAACTTCGCGAAGCTGGGCGCGACGATCTTCGCGCGCGACCAGCTACGCTGGCGCCTCGAGCACCCCGCGCCCGCGGCCGATGGCACGCCCGGCAAGCCGGCGCCGGAACTGGCGCTGCCGGTGGTGACGTACAACGCCTCGTTGTCGATCCACATCGACGGCGAGGACGTGCGCCTGCTGCCGGTCGTCGCGGCGCACACCGACGGCGACACGGTGGTCTCGTTCCCGGGCCACGACATCCTCGCGGTGGGCGACATCTTCCGCAGCTTCGGCTATCCCTACGCCGACCTGGCCAACGGCGGCTCTCTGGCGGGCATCCTCGAGGGCCTGAGCGAGATCGTCGATCGCGCGGGGCCGGCCACGAAGATCATCCCGGGGCACGGCCCGATCGTGAATCGCGATGCGGTGCTGGCGCAGCGCGACCTGATCCTGTTCGTGCGCGGCAAGGTGCAGAAGCTGGTGGAGCAGGGCAAGACGCTGGACGAGATCGTCGCCGCGCATCCGACGGCGGAGATCGACGCGCGCGTGCCGGGCGCCACGCCGCAGACGGCCGATCGATTCGTGCGCTGGGTGTACGCCGAGGTCGTGGCGAACCGCTGATGCCGCCGGCCCGGGCGAGGGCCGCGCACATGCAAGCGCGCGAATCGCATCGGACGAGCCGGCGCGGCCCGGGCAGCATCGACGGCTTCGTTGCCTTCGCCGTCTCGCCTCCATCGACGGCGAAGCGGGAGAGTCGGGCCATGGCGATGACCGGCATCAGTTGGCGTTGCGGAAATCGTCGTGGCACGACTTGCAGGTCTTCTGCAGCTTGCCGAACTGATCCTTCACGGCGGCGGCGTCGCCCGACGAGGCGATGCGCAGCAGCTCGTTGGCTTCCTTCGCGAAGTCCGCGCTGCGCTGCGCCACCTTGGCCGGGTTGGCGAACAGGTCGGCCTTGACGGTGGTGTCGTGCCAGCCCTTGCCCGTCTCGGTGCCGGGCGGGAACAGCGAACCGAGGCCCGAGCCGGCGATCGCGGCGATCACGTCGGCGGACTTGATCACCTGGTCCTTGCTGTACTCGCCGTCGAGGTTGGCCTTGATGCGGCCCGAGTTCCAGGCGACGACCTGGAACGCCGACTGGCGCCACTTGATCAGGGTCTCGGGCTTGGGTGCCTGCTGTGCGAACGCGGTGCCGGCCCAGGCGAGGGCGATGGCGGCGGCGAGCAGGAGGGATGTCGAGGTCGGCTTCATGCGTGTGGCTTGTCGAGGTTGGGAATGGGGGTCACTGGAACGGCTTGTGGACGTCGTGGCAGTCGTTGCACGCGTGCGAGAGGTCGAGGGCGGCCCTGGACGCGGCCTCGAAGTCGCCGGCCGCGATCGCCGGCGGGATCGCGTCGGCCAGCGCCTTGCCGCTGCGCGAGAACTCCACCGCGTCGGCGGCGTGGCCGTCGTCGACGAAGTACTGCGTCATCAGCCCGTACAGGCGCGACAGCTCCTGCGCGTCGGCCGCGGCGGCCTCGGGCTTGCGGGCCTCGAGGTTCTTCTGCACGTCGACGCTGTGCTTGTCGATGGAACGCATCCAGACGTCGAAGTCGAGCACGCTCGCGGCGCGCGCGGCCGTGGCCGCGATCGCTGCAAGCGTGATGACGATGACGGCGGCGGGCGTCGCGCGGGCGCGCGGCGTGGAGCGCATGGTCAGTCCTTCTTGTAGACCTCGTGGCAGTTCTTGCACGAGCGGGTGAGTTGGGCGACGCTGTCGCTGGCGGCGTCGAAATCGTTTGCCTCGATGGCCTGCAGGGCCTGCGCCGCGAGCTCCTGCGTGCGGTGGGCGAAGCCCACGGCGTCGGCCGTCTCCGGCTTCTGCGCGTAGTGCGACTCGACGCGCGCGAAGGTGTCGATCAACGAGCGCGCATCCGCGGCGGCGGCCTTGGCGTCCTTCTGCGCGACGTCGGAGTCGAGGCTCTTGGCGGCGTCGTCGATGCCGCGCATCAGGTCGCCGTCGACGTCGACGGCGTCGGCCGCGCACAGGGCGCTGCCGGCGAGGGCGAGCTGGACGATGCCGGCGATCAGTGTCTTGTGGGTGAACTTCATGGGGGCGTGCGCGGGTCGCGGGGGCCGGTCCCG
>Ga0302314_10009404_pt1 | contig 17282 bp, 14 predicted proteins | sample III_Palsa_N2_3_FD_200533 | JGI IMG/M metagenome (GOLD analysis project Ga0302314, IMG submission 200533) | Peat permafrost microbial communities from Stordalen Mire near Abisko, Sweden - III_Palsa_N2_3 | ecosystem: Environmental > Terrestrial > Soil > Palsa > Peat permafrost | place: Sweden...
ACCGGCGTACTGGGCATGGTCACGGGCGAGGGCACCGCGAATTCCAGCACAGCGGTCATGGAACTGGGCATGGACCCGCGCTTTGACCTCTCGCATGCGTACTGGATCGTGGCCGGCATCGCGGGCATCAATCCGCACTACGCCAGCATCGGCTCGGCGGCCTGGGCGCGGTATATCGTTGACGGTGATCTCGCCTACCAGATCGATTCGCGCGAGATTCCCGGCAGCTGGGGCACTGGCCTGTTTCCATTGGAATCAAAGCGCCCCTTTGATCCGCAGGCAAAGCCGGCAGCAGGACAGCTGTTCGAACTCGATCCGGATCTTGTGAAGTGGGCCTACGGGCTCACGCGCAACGTCGCGTTGGTGGATGACGCACAGATGCGTCGCGTTCGTGCGCAGTACCGCGAGCCAAACGCGCGCCGGCCGCCCTTCGTGCTGCTCGGCGACAACCTCGCTTCGATGCGTTTCTGGGATGGCCGGTTGATGAATGACTGGGCCGACCACTGGGTGAAGTTCTGGACTCACGGCAAGGGCCAGATGGTCACCTCGGCCATGGAGGACAGCGGCACGCTGGTGGCGCTCACCTACTTGGGAAAATCCGGGCGCGTGGACAGTCATCGGGTGCTGGTGTTGCGCACCGCCAGTGATTTCACCGTGCCGCCGCCGGGCGAGACGGCTGCCCAGGCGGTGGCCCGCGAGAGTGAGCACACCTACGCAGCGCTGGGGCCTGCGGTGGAAGCGGCATACCGGGTTGGCTCCCCGGTGGTCGAGGCGTTGGTGACCCACTGGACCGAGTACCGCGAGCATCCGCCGCGATCGGCATCGACAGCTACGCCATGAACGCGGACACGCTGCCGGAGTCTGCCGAACTGCTGTTTGGCCTGGACGAGCGGCCGGCGCTGCCCGATACCTTGCTGGTAGCACTGCAGCATGTGCTGGCCATGTTCGTCGGCATCATCACGCCGCCACTGATCATCGGCGGTGCCCTCAAGCTTTCCGCCGCGGATACGGCCTACCTGGTGAGCATGTCGCTGTTCGTGTCGGGTTTTGCCACCTTCATCCAGACCAGTCGCTTCGGTCCGGTCGGATCGGGCCTGTTGAGCGTGCAGGGCACCAGTTTTACGTTCATTTCACCGATTCTGGCCGCGACCGGCGCCGTGGTCGCCGCCGGCGGCACCACGCGTGCCGCGCTGGGCGTGGCGTTTGGCCTGTCGGCGGTCGGTGCGCCGCTCGTGATTCTCCTCAGCCGCTTCATCCAGTACGCGGGACGGCTGATCACGCCCATCGTCACCGGGACGGTGGTGATGCTCATCGGCCTCACGTTGCTGCAGGTCGGCGCCACGAATGTCGGCGGTGGGTTCGATGCCAAGGGCAACGGCACTTTCGGCAGTCCGCAGAACCTGGGTCTCGCCGCACTGGTAGTGGTCGTCGTCCTGGTGCTCAGCTGCTGCCGATCTCGGCATCTGCGCATGCTGTCAGTGATCATCGGACTGGCCGCCGGCTACGTGGCCGGCATCGTGCTGGGTCGCGTTGACTTCGGCGCCCTGCACGCAGCACCACTTCTCGTGGTGCCGACGCCGTTTCGCTTCGGATTCGGCATGCAGGCCGCCGCCTTGATTCCGTTTGCCTTTACCTACCTGATCACGGCTATCGAGGCTGTCGGTGATCTGACTGCGACCTCTACGCTATCCGCACAGCCGATTTCCGGACCCCTCTTCATGCAGCGTCTGCGTGGCGGGTTGCTGGCGGATGGGATCAATTCGGCGCTCGGCGCCTGCCTGGGATCCTTTCCGACGACTACCTTCGCGCAGAACAATGGTGTCATCCAGCTTACCGGCGTGGGCAGCCGGTACGTGGGGCGCTACATCGGCGCACTGCTGGCGCTGCTGGGGTTGATTCCGGCGGTCGGTGCGTTGGTGCAGGCGATGCCGCCCGCGGCGCTCGGCGGCGCGACGTTGATCATGTTCGGCATGGTGGCCGCGGCCGGCGTTCGCATTCTCGCGCGGGTCGCCGCGAATCGTCGCAGCGCGATCATTCTTGCCGTCTCACTTGGCATGGGCCTCGGCGTGACGTTCGTGCCGGAGCTGCTGGGTCAGCTGCCCGCGCTGCTGCGCAATACGCTGTCCTCGGGGATCGCGACCGGTGGTCTGTGCGCGCTGGCTTTGAACATCGTTTTACCGGGAGTCCGTGAATGAAGAATAGTCGCAAGGCAACCGTGGCCGTCACTTTGCTGATCATTGCAGGTGAGGCCGCCGCCAGAATTGCATCGGCCGATACCAGCACGGACGCGGCGGTCAGTACCGATGCCGCTGCCGATGCGAACGGCTCCGGGGATGCGCTGCAGGAGGTCACGGTCGTTGCGCAGAAGCAGAACATCGGCCTGCAACACGCGCCTGTGGCGCTGACAGCGATCACCGCGGACACCATGAAGGCGGCGTCCATCGTGTCGCCGTTGGATCTGAACGGACAGGTGCCCGGCCTCGTGATCACCCAGAGCGAAGGCTACAACCGCAGCGTCTCGATCCGCGGCATCGGTTTCAATGTGCCGCAGGACGATTCGGCGCAGACCTCGGTGTCGTATCACGAGGACGGCATCTACATCGCCTTTCCGGTCGCGCTGAACTCAAACTTCCTCGACGTGGATCACGTCGAGGTCCTGCGCGGCCCGCAGGGCACGGTGTTCGGTCAGAACGCGATCGGTGGCACGATCAACGTCATCAGCGTCATGCCGACCTTCGATGCCGTGAAGGGCTACGCTGAAGCGGCCGGCGGTTCGTACGATCTGATTCATACCAGCGCCGCGGTCAACATTCCCTTCACCAGCACCTTCGCGGTGCGCGCGGCGTACGATCAGAACTACCAGCATGGTTTCGTAACGGCGACCGACGTACCCGGGTACTCAGGTGGCTACGATCTGGGCAATCAGAACAACGTGCATGGTCGCCTGCTGGGTCTGTGGCAGACCACCGACGAGCTCTCGATCCTGTTCCACGTCGAATATGCCCAGGCGCGCGAGCACGAGAGCGAAGGCAAGAACATCGCTGATCCGGACAGCGACTTCTACCAGGAGAGCTCCTCATTTCCCGGCCGTCTCATCTACAACCAGCAGCTGGGTGGCGTCACGATCACCTACGACCTGCCGTTTGCGACCCTCAAATCGATCGGCAGTTACCAGGAGGTCAACCATCACGGTGGCGTGAGCGAGGATGGTCTGGACCTCGACATCACCAGCGCCAACGATGAGCCGCTCGATGTCGAGTACTTCGAACACAACACCAAGAACCTGACCGAGGAAATAGACCTGAACTCCAAGCCCGGCGGCCCGGTGGACTGGATCATTGGGGGCTTCTATCTGAAGGGCAAGACGACGGTGGCTTACGATCAGTACAACCTGTATCCGGGTGACCCGACGCTGAACGGGGTGGCCGATCCGAACATTCTTGGTGCAAATCCCAACTTCGGGAATCCAGGCAGTCCGATTGTCTCGTTCCTGAACGCGACGGATGTGAACGAGGTGGAAGTGCTGGGTGACCAGCTTTATTTCCAGAACAACGGCATCGAGACGCGAACGTCCTCGTCCGAGTTCGGTCAGGCGATCTGGCACGCCAGCGATTCGCTGCGCTTCACGGCAGGCGGTCGCTATACGCGCGACCACAACACGACGTATTTCAGCGACTACTACGGTCAGTTCGCGGCGCCGTTCTTCGTGCAGCAGACGGCGACCAAGGTCACCTGGCGCGCCGGCGTGGACTACGATCTGACACCGACGAACCTGTTGTACGGCAGCGTGTCCACGGGCTTCAAGCCCGGCGGCGGCAACATTTCCTCCTTCCCTGCGGTAGTGCCGCTGCAGTTCGAGCCTGAGACCATCACCGCCTACGAAATCGGGTCCAAGAACAGCTTCCTCGACCGGCATCTGACGGCGAACCTCTCGGCTTACCTCTACAACGACCGCGACATGCAATACCAGGCCGAGGACCTGATCAATTTCCAGGGCGGCGTGGACAACATTCCGAAGGTCCAGGTGTATGGTCTCGAGGGCGAAATTGCGGCGCTGATGCCGGCCGGATTCCGCTTCGACAGCAACTTCGCCTGGGAGAAGGGCAAGATCACCTCGCACTTCCTGGCCCTCGACAACGTGGCGGGCAATGCGGCTAACGCCGCCTACCTCGAGGCATGTGATTACACCTGCTACGGCGACCTGTTTACCGGCTCAGCGGGTCTGAACGCGCTGCGCGAGGGCGCGTACCGGGATGTCTACGGCAACGCGCCGCCCAGCCTGCCGCAGTGGACGGCCACTGCCTCCCTGAGCCACACCCTGAACCTGGCGGACGGCTCGACTGTGCTGTCGCGGTTCCAAATGCAGTACCGCAGCGACTATGCCGACACGATCTTCGGCATGACTCCCATCTACAGGGCGCCCTCCTATACGATGGCCAACCTGTACTTTGATTACGCCTACAAGCGCAGCGGGTGCGACGTGTCCTTGGGTATCAACAACGTCTTTGATCGCTTCCAGGTGGCGTCGCGCTTCACGAACCAGTTCGGCGGGGAGACCACGCAGGTGTGGGCGCCGCCGCTGGAATTTGTGGTCACGGCGCGCTACACCTTCTAGACCGCAGGGGACCGATGAGTTGATTTCACGCCGCAGATTCCTCAAGCACAGCGGTACCGTGGGCGCCGTTGCGGGGCTGGGTGGCAGCGCGCTGCTGGCCCGTGCGGGGCCGCTCAGCCAGGTCAAGGTGGGCGTGGCGCTGGTTGCCCCGGCTGCCGAAGTCGGCTGGACCCGCCAGACGGTACTGGCCGTGGAGGCGGTTCGCGCCGCCCTGGGACCTAAGGCGGTGGTCGATGTGGTCGAAAATGTCTTCGAGCCGCAGGACGCCGAACGCGTGTTCCGCGGATTTGCGAGTGCCGGCCACCAGCTGGTGGTGGGCACGAGCTTTTCGCACAGCGTGCCCATCGCGCGTGTTGCGCGGCAGTTCCCGCAGGTGATGTTTGATTGCTGCGCCGGTGTTGCCACCAGCACCAACCTCGGCAACTTCGAGGCGCGCTACCACGAAGGAACCTTCATAGGCGGCGTCGCTGCGGGGAAGATGTCCCGGACCGGCAAACTCGGATTCATCGGCGGCTACCCGGTGCCGGACATCGTGGGCCCCGCCAACGCGTTCCTGCTGGGGGCCCAGAGCGTCAATCCCGCTGCCACCTGCTCGATCATCTTCATGAACTCGTGGGAGGATCCGGGTAAGGAAAAGGATGCGACCCTGGCGCTGATTGCCAAGGGCTGCGACGTCTTGGCCGCCATGACGGACAGTCCGGTGGCGGCGCAAACCGCGGAACAGCGCGGCGTGTGGGCCATCGGCTATGCCAGCGATGTCCGCAGGTACGCGCCCACCCGGTTGCTGACCTCGATGATCCTCGACTGGAGCGGCATCTACGTGCAGGACACACGCGACGTCCTCGCGGGGAGCTGGAAACCCCAGAGCCGCTGGTGGGGATTGAAGGAAGGTGTGGTGCAGATGTCGCCCTATGCGGCGGCGGTCCCGCAGCCGGTGCGGGTGTTGCTGGACGACCGTCAGGCCGCCATCAAGGCAGGAAAGCTGCAACCCTTCGCAGGTGAGATCCGTGATCAGTCCGGCGCGGTGCGGGTGCCTGCGGGCGGGGTGCTGAACGAGAAGGACTCGCGCAGCATCAACTGGCTGGTCGCAGGCATGCAGGGCAGCTTGAAGGGCTGATGAGGCCGCGTCTCGCCCTCGAGGCCGTCACGAAGCGCTATGGCAGCTTCGCGGCCAACGATTCGGTGTCGCTGTCCGTGGCTCCCGGGGAGATCCATGCCGTTCTGGGGGAGAACGGGGCGGGCAAAAGTACCCTCATGAAGATCATCTACGGCGCCATCCGTGCGGATGCCGGGGAGATCTTCTGGGAGGACCGCCAGGTTTCCATTGCCAGTCCCGGCGCCGCACGCGAGCTGGGCATCGGCATGGTCTACCAGCATTTCTCACTGTTTGAGACGGTCTCGGTCGTCGACAACATCGCGCTGGTCAACAAGGGTCCGTTTGACCGCGCCGGCCTGGCCGCCCGCATTGCGCAACTGGGCGAGCGCTACGGGTTGCCCGTGGATCCACATCGGCTGGTGCATCACCTGTCGGTGGGCGAGCGACAGCGGGTGGAGATCCTGCGTTGCCTGCTGCAGAACCCGAAGCTGCTGATCCTGGATGAGCCGACTTCCGTACTGGCCCCGCAGGCGGTGCTGCGGCTGTTCGAGGTGCTCCGGGCGCTCGCCGCCGAAGGCTGCAGCATCCTGTATATCAGCCACAAGCTCGAGGAAATCCGCGAGCTGTGCGATGGCGCCACCATCCTGCGCGCCGGCAAAGTAGTGGGCGCCGTGAAACCTGCCGATGTGAGTGCCGCGGAACTGGCCCGCCTGATGGTGGGCGCCGCGGTGGCGCCGGTGACCCGTCCGCCCGCCGTCGCCGGCCGCCCGCGCCTGGCGGTGCGGGGCCTGTCGCTGCAGCCGGCTGATCCATTCGGCACTGCGCTCCACAATGTGCAGCTTGAGGTTCGTGCGGGAGAGGTCGTCGGCATCGCCGGCGTCTCCGGGAACGGACAGGCAGAGTTACTGCAAGCGCTCAGCGGCGAGAACACCTCGGCGGCAGACACCGTGCTGCTGGATGGCGCGTCGATCGGGAACCTGGGCGCCGGCGCCCGTCGGCAGCGCGGCCTGGCGTTCGTTCCCGAGGAGCGCTTAGGGCGCGGTGCGGTACCCAGCTTGTCGCTGAGTGACAATGCATTGCTGACCGGCCACCGTGAAGGTCTGGTGCGGCGCGGTTTCATCCGCAGCAGCCGGATCGACGCATTCGCGCGCAGCATCATCGCAGGCTTCGACGTGAAGTGTTCGGGCACGCAGGCGGTAGCGGCGAGCCTCTCCGGGGGCAACCTGCAGAAGTTCATCGTCGGCCGCGAGCGCAGTCTCAATCCGGCCGTGCTGATTGTCTCGCAGCCGACCTGGGGCGTGGATGTCGCCGCGGCCGCCTTCCTGCGGCAGAGCCTCATCGATCTGAGCCGCCAGGGCGCAGCGGTCCTGATCGTTTCCGAAGAGCTCGAGGAACTCCTGGAAGTGTGCGATCACATCGCGGTGCTGTTCCACGGCCGGCTGTCACCTCCGATGCCGCGCGAGGGTATCAGTGTCGATCAGATCGGCATGCTCATGACCGGCATGGATGCCGGTGCTGCATGAACCGGTTGTATCTGGAACGTCGCGTGGTCCCCTCGCGCATCATGGGGCTCATCGCGCCGCTGCTGGCGCTGCTCGCCATGATCCTGTGCGCCATTCCCATGCTGCAGCTGGCGGGCCTGGAGCCTCTGGCAACGTTGCGGGTGTTTTTTCTGCAGCCGCTGTCAACCGGCAATGGTATTTCCGAATGGCTGCTCAAGGCCAATCCACTGGTCCTCATCGGACTGGGGCTCACGGTCGGCTATCGGGCCAATGTCTGGAACATCGGTGCCGAAGGCATGTACACCGTGGGTGCCATCTGCGCCGCCTGGGTGGCGCTGCATTTCGCCGACGGCGTGCATCACTGGCTGCTGGCGGCGATGATGCTCGCGGGCGTGCTGGGCGGCATGGCGTGGGCTGCGATACCCGCGTTCCTCAAGACCCACTTCAATACCAGCGAGATCCTGGTCACCCTGATGCTGACCTATGTCGCCCAGTTGCTGCTGTCGTGGCTGGTCAACGGTCCGATGCAGGACCCCCAGGGCCTCAACTATCCGCAAACGGCGCTGTTCAGCGATTCGGCGACGTTTTCGCCGTTGATTGCCGGTATGCGCGTGAATGCGAGCATCTTCATCACCTTGGGTGCGGTCGTCCTTGCCTGGTTACTGCTGGATCACAGTTTTCTGGGGTTTCAGTTGAAGGTCAGCGGTGCGGCGCCGGCCGCGGCCCGCTATGCGGGCTATGCGCAGGCGCGTCTGACCTGGATCAGTTTGGCTGTCAGTGGGGCGACGGCGGGGCTCGCGGGCATGTTCGAGGCGGCAGGCCCCTTAGGACAGCTCTCGCCGGTGATCTCGCCCGGCTACGGTTTTGCCGCGATCATCGTGGCGTTCATCGGCCGGTTGCGGCCGATCGGGGTGCTGTGCGGCGGACTGCTGTTATCGCTGCTGTATCTGGGCGGTGAGGCCGCCCAGATGTCAATGAACGTGCCGGCCGCGCTCTCGCGCAGTTTTCAAGGGCTGCTGCTGTTTTGCCTGCTGGCGGCGGATGTGCTGGTCGACTTCCGGATCCGCGTCAGGACATGAGGTAAGGCTTCGAACGCTATGGATCATCTGCTCATACCGTTGCTGAACGGCACGCTGGTCGCCGCCACCCCGCTCATCTTCGCCGCGATCGGCGAACTCATAACCGAGCGCTCCGGCGTCATGAATCTGGGTATCGAAGGCATGATGCTGATCGGGGCCGCCACCGCCTTCGGCGTGGCGCTCCACGGCCAGCCGGCATTCATCGCAGCACTGGTCGCCATGTTTGCCGCGGCCCTCATGGCCAGCCTGTTTGCGATCCTGGCGCTGGGACTTGCCGTCAATCAGTACGCAGCCGGGTTGGCCCTGACCATTCTGGGATCGGGCCTGTCGGCCGTCATCGGCCGGCAATTCGGGGCGAGTTCGGTCACCTCGATTGCGAAGCTGCGTATTCCGCTGCTCTCTGATCTGCCGCTCATCGGTAAGGTGCTCTTCAGTCAGGATCCGATGGTCTATATGGCCTTGAGCCTCGCGGTGCTCGCCTGGTGGTTCCTGAGCCGCACGCGCGCCGGCCTGGTCCTGCGCGCGGTGGGGGAGGCGCCGCATTCCGCGCGGGCCATCGGTTACCCGGTGATCCGGATCCGCTACGCAGCCATCGTCTTCGGCGGCGCGATGGCCGGGCTCGCCGGCGCCTATCTGTCCTTGGTTTACACACCTTTGTGGGTGGATGACATGAGCGCGGGCCGCGGCTGGATTGCGCTGGCGCTGGTGGTTTTCGCCACCTGGAAGCCGGGGCGGGTGGTGCTGGGCGCCTGGCTCTTCGGTGGCGTGACGGTGGCGCAGCTGTTTGCTCAGACCTTTGGCCTGCACGTGCCCACGCAGTTCATGAGTGCGCTGCCTTACGTGGCAACAATCGTCGTGCTGGTGGTCATCTCGCGAAACCCACAGACTCTGCGACTGAATACCCCGCTCTCCCTTGCCCAGCCCTTCCGACCGGAACATTGAAATGAAGCGAACCGCCACCGCAACTGAACGTGCCTTCCTGGGAACCTTCCTGCATGCGCCCCAGCGCGGCCAGCTGGAGTGCCTGCAGGATGCGCTCATCGTCGTGGCGGCCGACGGCGCCATCACGGCAGTTCATCGACACGGATCGCCCCTGGCCGTCAGCGAGGCGGCGCGCTTGGCCGCGGTCGGTGCTCTAGTCACGCTCGGGCGAAAGCAGTACGTGCTGCCGGGAATGGTCGACCTGCATGTGCATGCGCCGCAGTGGCCGCAGCTGGGTAAGGCCTTGGATCTGCCGCTGGAGGAGTGGCTGCAGCAGTTCACCTTTCCGCTGGAGTCGCGGTGCTCGGATACCGCCTATGCGCAGCAGGTTTACGAGTCGCTGGTGGCAAACCTGCTGGCCAATGGCACGACCACGGCGATGTATTTCGCCAGTATTCACCTTGCGGCGACCAAGGCGCTTGCCGATATCTGCCTGCGCCACCCGCAGCGTGCCCTGATCGGACGCGTGGCGATGGACAATCCCGATCAGTGTCCGGATTTCTATCGTGACGCCTCGGCGCAGACTGCCGAGCGCGAGACGCGTGAGTTCATCGATTACGTCAGATCGCTGCCCGGTAACCAGGGATTGATCTATCCGGTGATCACCCCGCGCTTCATCCCCTCCTGTACCGATGACCTCCTGGGCCGCCTCGGCCAACTGGCCCGGGAAACCGGCTGCCACGTGCAGACGCATTGCTCGGAGAGCGACTGGCAACACCAGTACGTGCTCGAACGGTACGGACGCACGGACGCGGCCGCACTGGATGGCTTCGGTCTGCTGTCCCGACGCACGGTACTCGCCCATGGCAATTTCGTGGACGATGCGGACTCGAAACTGATCGTCGAACGCGGCGCGGGTGTCGCCCATTGTCCTTTGTCCAACGTGTATTTTTCGGATGCGGTGTTTCCGCTGCGACGCATGCTGGATGCGGGAATGCATGTCGGGCTCGGCACGGATATCGCCGGGGGCGCCAGTGCGTCGCTGCTCGAGAATGCGCGCCACGCCGTCATCAATTCGCGGCTGCTCGAAGCCGGGGTCGATGCGCGCCAGTCGCGCGCCGAGCGGCGCCGCCCCGACTCGCGCATCGATGCGCTGACGGCATTCTGGGTGGCCACTGTCGGCGGCGGCATCGCCGTGGACCTGCCCGTGGGGTTGTTCGCCCCGGGCTACCAGTTCGACGCCTGCGTGATTGACGCGACTGCTGCGCACGGCAATCTGTGGGTGGCGGATGAGGATCTACCGGAAACCGCGCTGCAGAAAATCATCTATGAGGCGACGCGCGCCAACATCGCTCAGGTATGGGTTTCGAGCCGGCAGGTCGTATGACCACATTACTGGTCCGCAATATCCATACGCTCGTCACCATGGATGCCGGACGGCGCGAACTGCGCCACGCCGCGATGAGGATCGCAGGGCCGGCGATTGAATGGCTTGGCGACAGCGATGCGGCCGCGAACATGCAGGCCGATGCGGTGCTGGACCTAAAGGACCGGCACGTGGTTCTGCCGGGCTTCATCAATACCCATCACCACTTCTACCAGGTGCTGACCCGGGCCATCCCCGGTGCGCAGAGCGAGGAACTGTTCACGTGGCTCACGCGACTGTACCCGCTCTGGGCGCGCATGGATCCGGAGTGTATCCGGGTGAGCGCGAGCCACGCCGCGGCGGAACTGCTGCTGTCGGGGTGCACGACTTCCAGCGATCACCTGTATCTGTTTCCGAACGGCAGCACGCTGGATGACGAGATAGACGCGGTGCGCGCGCTCGGGCTGCGTTTTCACGCGGCGCGCGGCAGCATGAGTGTCGGACACAGCCGCGGCGGTCTGCCGCCGGATTCGCTCGTGGAGGACGAGGCGAGCATTCTCAAGGACTGCGAGCGCGTGATCGGCCGCTATCACGACGCTTCGCCTCATGCCATGGTGCGGATCGTCCTGGCGCCGTGTTCGCCGTTTTCGGTTTCGCCGGACCTGATGCGCAACTCCGCACTGCTGGCGCGGCTGCATCCGCAGGTGCGGTTGCATACCCACCTCGCCGAGAGCGATAGCGACGTGCGCTTCAGCAAGGAGCGCTTCGGCATGGCGCCGCGCGAGTACGCGGAGGAGCTTGAGTGGCTAGGCCCGGATGTGTGGCATGCCCACTGCGTGAAGCTCGCGCCGGCTGACATCAGCCGCTTCGCGCAGACGGCAACCGGCGTCGCCCACTGTCCCTGCAGCAACATGCGTCTGGGCAGCGGCATCGCACCGGTGCGCCAGATGCTGGCCGAAGGTGTACGCGTGGGGCTTGGCGTCGACGGCTCCGCATCGAATGACACCGACAACATGCTCCACGAGGCGCGCGTTGCCATGCTGCTCGCGCGGGTTGCCGCGTGCGACCCGCAGGCCATGACACCGCGCCGGGCCCTGGAGTTGGCAACGCTCGGCGGCGCGCAGGTGCTCGGTCGGGACGACATTGGCCACCTCGGCGTGGGTATGTCGGCTGACTTCATTGCGCTGAACATCGACCGGCCGCAGTTTGCCGGCGCCCACGCCGATCCGGTCGCGGCCGTGCTGCTGGGACAACCCCCGACGGTGGATTTCAGCTTCGTCAACGGCCGCTGCCGCGTGGATGCCGGGCAGCTGGTCGGCGTGGACCTGAGTGCGCTCACCGCGCAGGTCAATGCAGCCGCCCTGCGACTGCGGTCGTGATCAGGCCGCTGCGGCCGGGAATATTCCGGGCATGGGGATGAAGCCGGGCAGTCGCTTCACGCGATCGCCCCAGCGGCGGATCGCAGGGTAGGGCAGGCGGGAAATCCCCCCTTCCTCCGACAGCATCACATAGGGAAAGCAGGCGAGATCCGCGATCGACGGGCGGTCAGCCCCGCACAGCCATTTCTCACCGGCCTGCTCGGCAAACCACAGGTGTTCGTCCAGGATCCGCAGCAGCGTGTGCGCCCCGGCGCGACACTTGCCGATATCCACATCCAGGAACAGGGTGTCGTGCAGGCGCGCGGCGCCGGCAGTGGCGGTGAGCTCCTGCGCAAAACCCAGCCATTGGGAGATCCGCCCCAAGGCTGCGGCGTCGTGCCGCGGATACCAATGGCCGGAAGAATCGTAGCGGCTGGCCAGATACACCAGGATCGCCTGTGCCTCGCGCAATACCAGTCCGTCGTCGTCGATGACGGGCAACTGTCCCAGCGGATTGAGCTTCAAGAACCAGTCGCTCTTGTGTTCGCGCGCCGGGTGGAAGTCCATGGGCCGGGCGGTGAACGGTACTTTCAGAATGTTGAGCGCCAAGCGCACTTTGTAGCAGTTGCCGGACAGCTCGTAGTCGTACAGCGTGATCATGCCGCAGCCTCGGCGTGGTCGCGCACGGCGCTCATCAGCACGTTGTGATGCCTCAACACCGTCATGCGCTTCGCTGCGGTCACCTCGCCCTGAAGACGCGCATGGATGATGGTCTGGCCCTCGGTCACGGGTTGCAGCATGAAGCGCAGGGCGTATTCGGTGGCGTCCAGCGTAAACTCATCCACGAGGCCGACGCTCTGGTCGGCGTAGCCGCGCAGCAGTACCTGTCTGACGGCGGCTACGGGCGCACGCGCGAAGATGCTGCGCAGTGCGGTGTCGATGCCCGCGGCGGGCCGCTGAGGCGAGACGGCCTCACGCGTCAGGTTCACCCAGGCAAAGGTGCCGTCCTCGAACACCGGGAAAACCTGCGGACGGATCGTGCCGGCGGGCTTCTGGTGGGGATGGGAGGGGATATGGGTGCATTGTCCGGAACCAGAGGCGAAACGCCATGCGTGGTACTGGCAGCGCAGCTCCTCGCCCACGCAGGCCCCGAGTGTCAGACGGACCCCGCGGTGCGGGCAGCGGTTTTCCCAGGCGTTGAGAGCACCCGCGGCACTGCGCCACAGGACCAGTTCCTGGCCCAGCAACTGGGATTGCGCGACCTGGCCATGCGGCACCTCGCCGCAGGCACTGACGGCGAACCAGCGATTCATGCTGCGGCGACCGGCACGGCACCATAGCGGACACCGACCGCGGACAGCCAGCGTCGGTAGTGGGCCGAGGAACTGTCTGCCCGCACCGAGATTTCCGCGCGCGGATCCAGCGGCAGGCGTTTCGGCAGCTGGTTCTCCAGGATCGGCCGGTCCTGACCGAAGATCAGCTGCTGGAACCAGCGCAGCGAGGCGACATCCACGTTGTGGGGGGGATAGGCCATCAGCACATGCGCAACGCAGCGCTCCTCGGTGACCGGCTGCGCCAGCAGCGCGATCATGTCCATGCGCTCCTTTTCCACGGGATTCGCCTTGAACAGCACCACGATGTAAGGCCGGCGCACGGCATAGATGTAGTCGACATCGAAACCCTGCGATTCCATGGGGGAGGGCCGGGGCTGGTAGACGCGGCACTGCGTGGCGAGTATGCCGCCATCGGCCAGCGGCTCTACCTTGTAGGCGCAGATCTCCGTGTGGGGCTCTTCGCCGAGGTACCCCGCATGCACGAACGCGAGATGACCCAGATCCAGGAAGTTCTCCACCGCGCGCAGGCCGGACACGGCCACGGCGACCGACCCACCGGTGCAGACGACGCGATCGCTTTCACGGGTCTCGGGAAAGTCGACGATTTCGCGGGCCGGAGTTCCCAGGCACAGCCACACCAGCCCATAACGGATCTGCACATGCGGCAGCGGAACGGGGCTTCCATGCGGTGCGCCGGTCGCGGTCACGGAACCATCCGCCGCCAGCGTCAGGGTGAGCGGCACTCCGAGCAGCATCGTGTGCAGGACCGCGGTGCGCTGCAGTTGCACCATCTCACCGACGGGGTGCCAGTCGTCCCAGAGTACCGGCTCGACCGGTGGTGAAGTGTTCAATGACTGTCCTCAACCATCAGTTCATCAATTCTGGCAAACCAGAACTGCTTGATCGCAGGCTCGAGAAACGAGGCTTCTATCGAGTTGCGGGCCAGCTGTGCCAGTTGCGGGCGCGACAAGCCCAGCCCGGCGGCAACCGCGACGAAATTCTCCTGCAGATAGCCGCCGAAGTATGCCGGGTCATCGGAATTCACGGTGACGCACAGGCCCTGGTCGAGCAGCGTCTTGAGATTATGGTCAGACACCTGATCGAACACGCGCAGCCGGACGTTGGACAGCGGGCACACCGTGAGCGGCATGCGCTCGCGCACCAGGCGCGCCACCAGCGCCGGGTCTTCCACGCAGCGCACGCCATGGTCGATGCGCCGCACCTGCAGCAGGTCCAGGGCCTCCTCGATGTAGGCGGGCGGCCCCTCTTCGCCGGCATGGGCCACGGCCAGCAGGCCGAGGCTGCGGGCGCGCTCGAAAACGGCGGTGAACTTTGACGGCGGGTGCCCCTTCTCGGAGGAATCCAGTCCGATGCCCGTAATGCTGTGGCGCCAGGGCAGCGCCTGCTCGAGGGTATGCATCGCCTCTTCGGCGGAGAGGTGCCGCAGGAAACACAGGATCAGCCGGCAGGAGATTCCGGTCTGCGCCTGCGCTTCGTGCACTGCCCGGGTCAATCCCTCCATGACCACCGCCATCGGCACCCCACGGGCGGTATGCGTTTGCGGATCAAAAAAGATCTCGGTATGGACGATGCCATCGGCGTGCGCCCGGCGCAGATAGGCGCTGGTCATGGCCTGGAAGTCATCCGCGTCCCGCAGCACGCTGGCGCCGGCGTAATAGATGTCGAGGAAGGACTGCAGGTCAGTAAAGCTGTAAGCCGCGCGTAACTCAGCAACGCTGCGGTAGGGCAGGTCGAGGCCGTGCTTCGCGGCCAGTGCGAAGACCAGCTCTGGCTCCAGTGTGCCTTCTATGTGCACATGCAGTTCTGCTTTGGGCAACGCCCTGATGAAGTCCGGAATGGCGAGCGACATAGGTGCCATGATTGCATAGGCGTTGCCATTGTCGTTAGCATCAATCCATGGGCCAGCTGACAACACATGTTCTTGATATCAGTGCGGGCCTGCCCGCCGGTGGGGTGCGCATTGAACTGCACGAGCGCACGGCTGCGGGGCTGCGGCTGCTGACCACCACGACCACCGGGCCGGACGGCCGGGTTGCGACACCGCTGCTGGCGGGTGCCGGTTTCAAGGTGGGCCGCTACCTGCTTAACTTTCAAACAGCGGCCTATTTCCGCGCGCGCGGCGTGCAGCTTCCGGAGCCGGCGTTTCTAGAGTGCGCCAGTGTCGAGATCGGCATTGCCGCAGCCGACCACCATTACCACGTGCCGTTGCTGATTGCTCCGTGGAGCTATTCCGTGTACCGGGGCGGATAGCAGCCATGGACGACACCGCAGGCCCGCCCGCGGGTGAAGTCCGTTTTCTGCTCAACGGGCAATTAGTGTGCGAGCCCGCGCTGCCGTGCACCATGACAGTGCTGGAATATCTGCGTGAGGTTCGCGGTCGCACCGGCACGAAGGAAGGCTGCGCCGAGGGTGACTGCGGCGCCTGCACGGTGGTGGAAGGGACACTCGCGGCGGACGACAGCCGCATCCAGTACCGCGCCATCAATTCGTGCATCCGCTTCATGGCCACGATGGACGGTCATGAGCTGGTGACGGTCGAGGATCTGCAGGCCGCGGACGGTACCTTGCATCCGGTCCAGCAGGCCATGGTGGACCATCATGGCTCGCAGTGCGGATTCTGCACGCCCGGTTTTGTGATGTCGCTGTTTGCGTTGTATCTGGAGGGCAACCCGGTCACCCGCGAGCGCGTCATCCATACGCTCACCGGCAATCTGTGCCGCTGCACGGGCTACCGTCCCATCATCGATGCCGGGATCGCCATGCACAGCTATCCGCAGCCTGCGGTATGGGCGAGCGCGACTGCGCACAGCGAGACCCGGCGCCGGGCGCTGCTCGCGCTCGCACGCAGTGAACCGCTGCGCCTGCCGGGATTCTACGCGCCGCGAACGGTGGCACAGCTGGCGACGGAACTGGTTGCCGAGCCGCAATCCCTGGTGCTGGGCGGTGGCACGGACGTGGGGTTGTGGGTCACGAAGCAGCTGCGTGACCTGCCGCCGATCGTGTATATCGGGGCGGTTGCGGACCTGCAGCGCATCGAGGTGGCCGGGGAGGGACTGCGGATCGGCGCCGCCGTATCGTTGACGGATGCCTGGGCGGCGCTGGTCGCGCAGTGCCCGGCGCTGCGGGAGGTTGCTGACCGTTTCGCCTCGCCGCCGGTGCGCAACTCCGGCACGCTGTGCGGCAATCTCGCCAACGGCTCACCCATCGGCGACGGTCTGCCCACGCTGATGGCCTTGGGGGCCGAAATCGAGCTGCGCTGCGGCGAGCGCAGCCGCTGGCTCGCGCTGGAAAAGTTCTACCTGGGATACCAGAAGAAGGATCTCACCGCCGGGGAGTTCGTCGTGTCGGTCCGGGTACCAACCCCGGCTGCCGGCATGCGGGTGGGAGTCTTCAAACTCTCCAAGCGCATCGACCAGGACATCTCTGCCGTGTGCCTGGCCTGCGCGATGCGCGTCGAGGGCGGCCACATCGTGTCGGCCCGAGTGGCCTTGGGCGGCATGGCCGCGGTGGCGGCGCGGGCGCCGGCTGCTGAAAAGGCGCTGCTCGGCGCGCCCTGGTCGCGCGGCACCTTCGAAGCGGCGGCCCTGAGCCTGGCGCAGGACTTCAAGCCGCTCTCGGACATGCGCGCCAGCAGTGATTATCGGCTGACGGGAGCCGCCAACCTGCTGCGGCGCTTCTTCCTGTCCGGTGAACCGGACGCGGTGACCCGTATCGATGAGGTTCCGGCATGAGTACGCCGCCGCCACCGCACGACAGCGCTCACCTGCACGTGAGCGGTCGCGCGCAGTACGCGGACGACATCCCGCTGCCGGCCAATGTCTTGCATGGGGCGTTCGGCATGAGCAGCATCGCGCACGGTCGGGTGATCAAGCTCGACCTCGCGCCGGTGAGGGCCGCGCCCGGAGTCGTTGCCGTCTTCGCGGCAGAGGATGTTCCCGGCGAGAATAATTACGGTTCTGCCGTACACGATGATCCGATCTTTGCACCCGG
>Ga0302314_10009405_pt1 | contig 17282 bp, 18 predicted proteins | sample III_Palsa_N2_3_FD_200533 | JGI IMG/M metagenome (GOLD analysis project Ga0302314, IMG submission 200533) | Peat permafrost microbial communities from Stordalen Mire near Abisko, Sweden - III_Palsa_N2_3 | ecosystem: Environmental > Terrestrial > Soil > Palsa > Peat permafrost | place: Sweden...
GCCGTGCACATCCTGAACCACCTCCCTCCCGGGGTGTCGGCCGCCGTCCATGACAGCCGCGGCCTCTCCCGCAGCGCCCCTCGCGGCTGCGCCGCGGGTTTTCTGCTCCCCTCCAAAGTACCCGTTTCATTGATGTATTTCAAGTAATAATACTAAGATCTTTTGTTCGAAATTACTGCGCCGTGTGTGGCGTTTGTTATCGGATAAGGCGGCGACTCTGATCTATTGACCCGGACTTGAGTTGCCTTCAGCACGTGAGTCGTTTTTCGTCTCAGGCCGCGATCAGGTAGTGACGGTGCCGCCGGTCCGCCGTCTGCTGGTGGCATGGGCGATACGGCACTGGAGCCGCTGGTTCTGTCGGAGGCCGAGCGGCGGACGCTGGAGAACTGGGCGAAGCGGAGGAAGACCGCCCAAGGGCTGGCGCTGCGGGCGCGGATCGTGCTGGCCTGCGCTGAAGGCCGCAGCAACGTCGCGGTCGCGGCGCGGCTGGGTGCCAGCCGGACCATGGTCAGGAAGTGGCGGTCCCGGTTCCTGGCCCGCCGGCTGGACGGGCTGGGCGACGAGCCCCGGCAGGGGTGCCGCGCTGCATCACCGACGCCCAGGTGGAGGAGGTGGTGGCGGAAGATTTCAGGCGGGGCACACTAGCGCTAGCTGTCCGCATCCTCGGGGACGTTTGCCCCCTCGGCGTGCTGCTCGGGCGCGCCCTTGATCGCGATCGCGGCGCGGGACTCGAGCGCCGCGTCGAAGAGCTCGGCCACCGACTTGCTGATCTCCTCGCGCAGAGCCGCCCGGTTCTGGCAGAGGTTCTCGATGTTCCGCTGGTAAAGAACGAACCTGGTCCCGAAGGAGCCGCGCGAGCGCGCCCCGGCGGCGAAGTCCCCGCCCAGCCCGCCCAACTGGCTGTCCGAATCGCCGCCGCCGGCGCTCGGCCCTTCCAGATGCCACCGGCGATCCGGATCCACGCCCCGCTCGACCCGTGCCTTGTCCGGCAGCAACGCCACGTCCAGGGGCTCGCCGGAGGAACCGCCGACCTCGGCGTCATGCACCCTCATCTGCGCATTGGCGGTCGCCTGGAACTCAGTCCCCGACATCCGGTACGGCACCACCCAGGCGCCCGAATCGGAGGGCAGCGCCGCCGCGGCGGCGAAGTCGGCCCGCCCGGTCTTGGGGTTGCCCGGGTCGAGCCAGACCTTGACCTGGCCGCGGAGCGCCCACGCGGGAGCGAACTGGCTGGTCAATTTCAGCAGGTCATCGAGGCGTTCGCTCGCCTCCTGGAATCGAGCCAGGCGGTACAGCGCGACTGCCAGGCGCCACAGCGCCTGGGCGGACGCCGGATCGGCGTCGGCCGCCGCCTGGGCGGCCCGGCGCGCATCCTCGAAATGCCCCAGCCACCACAGCGCCTCCGAGGCCAGCACCAGCGCCGCGATCCGGACCGCGGGCACCGGATCCTTCAGGTGGCGATGGGCCACCCACAGGGCCCCCAGCGGGTGATCGGGGCAACTGCGCGTGTGTTCCCGCAGCGTCTCCAGGGCATCCTGCGCCGATTCGCGGCCCTCATGGCGGTGCTCGGCGGGGACGAGGTTGAGCCACCGCGCCGCGGCGCCTCGCAGCGGCTCGTCCAGCTCGAAGTCGGGCGCTTTGCGGTTCGCCACGTAGCCGGGCCCGGAGTGGCGGGCGGGGCGCGGCCCTGGAGTAACGGGGGCGGTCACATCATCTCCGGGCATGGGGCACATGATCGTTTCCTCGCCTCGGGCCGCGCCCGCTAGAGAGGGGCAGGATGTCGGTCCACTCTAGCGGGCCGATCCGCGAAGCAGCGCTCAGACGACCTCCGTGGGCGAGCAACCCGGCTGAGCTAGGACCCACTACAACACCAGGCCCTCCCTGCGGCCGTGAGCGGCCATGATCACGAAGACTTTTGTTATCGCGAAGACTTTTCGTGCGCATAGCACGAATTTCTTACGTCAGGAAAAAAGTTTTCGTGATTATTGATGTGCGCTGGGACGATCGCTGTGATCTGACGTCACGTGAGCGGGCCGATGCATCACAACTACCCTTGGTTTCCGGGGACGGCGACCGTGGGTCAGCCTGAAAGAAAATCTGAGGGAGCCAGATGACAGAGTCCGCCGACGGGCCGGGAATGATGCCCAGGAGGCTTCGGCCTGGTCAGCGGACTCAAGTGTGGGTCGCTGAGGTCAGCGGCGGACCGCCGGAGCTTGTGTATTCGACCGATACCGTGCTCCTAGAGGCTCCCAACTGGTCTCCCGACGGCCGTGGGCTGTTGCTCAACGGAGACGGGCTGCTGTGGCGGCTCGATCTGCAGCCCGAGGTGGCACTCAGTCAGGTGCCGTTCAGGGATCTCCCGCCGATCAACAACGACCATGTGCTCGACGCCGCGCGAGGCCTGATTTACCTGTCAGCCAACGACGGCCACATCTACGTCGCGCCGGTTGGCGGCGGCACCGCCACGCGCGTGACCCATGACTCAAGCCGCTCCCACTTTCTGCACGGCGTCAGCCCGGACGGGGCGACCCTCGCGTTTGTCGAACTGCCGCGCGGTGACTTTTCCGCTCCTGGCCGGCTCGCAACCGTGTCGTCGGGCGGGGGCGAGACCCGCTACCCGCAGGCCGGCCGCTGCCACCTCGACGGACCCGAGTACTCGCCCGGCGGGGCGTGGCTGTATCTGAACACAGAGGAGTACGCGAGCCGTCCCGGCCACGCTCAGCTGGCCCGCGTGCCCGCCCAGGGCGGACCCATGGAACGTCTGGTGAAGTCTGAGTCGGTCGACTGGTTCCCGCACCTGTCACCGGACGGCGAGTTCGCGACCTACGTCAGCTTTCCCCCCGCCACCCTCGGGCACCCGGCCGACGTGAATGTGGTGGTCCGCCTGGTGCGTACCGCGGACTGGGGGCATGCCGTGTCGCACATCCCGCTGTTCGGCGGCCAGGGAACCCTCAACGTCAACAGCTGGTCGCCGGACAGCCGCCGATTCGCGTTCGCTTCCTATCCGTTGCAGCAGAACGCAGTCACAGCTTGCTGATCAAGAGCTTCGCGATCTTGCCGGCTCTGGTGAAGCCGCTGCCCTGCGGGGTGCTCGGAAAGTCGGCGCCGTTACCGGACGGTGTGGCCGGCGAACTGCTTGAGCACGCGGTCAAACTGAGCAGGCACAATCCGGTGCCGGTCAGAACGAGCGGTAGGAGCAGGCGAATTGATCGAGTAGCCATGGTGACCACTAGATCGGGCAGCCGTAACGGCTGGTTAATGCCACCTTCTTACGAACTGGTGATAGCGAACGGTACCGGCGAGACCCGGGCCGTCACCACGTTTAGCCTCAGACCATGCGAGTACTAGTGACCGGCGGCGTCGGCTTTATCGGGTCTCACGTGGTCGAGGCGCTCACGCGCGCCGGTCACGAGGTCAGAGTGCTTGACGCGGTGCTGGCGTGCGCCCACCCCGACGGCCTCCCGCCGTTCGAGGTCGATCCGGGCTTCGAGTTCATCCGGGGCGACGTCCGCGACGCCGGGACAGTCGACGCGGCGCTACTCGGCGTGAGCGCGGTCTGCCACCTTGCGGCCATGGTCGGGCTCGGGGTCGACTTCGACGACGCTCCGCTCTACGCCGGGTGCAACGACCTGGGGACCGCGGTGCTGCTGGCGGCGATGGCCCGGGCGGGAGTCCGCAGGCTCGTGCTCGCCTCGTCGATGGTCGTCTACGGGGAGGGCGCCTACTCGTGCGCCGAGCACGGTCTCGCCGCCACGCCGCCGCCGCGCCAGGTCGCCGACCTCGACGCGGGCAGGTTCGAGCCGCGCTGCGAACGCTGCCGCGAACCGCTGGCAGCGGAGCTGGTGCCGGAGGAAGCGGCGCTCGGGCCGCGCAACGTCTACGCCGACACCAAGGTCGCGCAGGAGCACCTGGCGGCATCGTGGGCCAGGGTGACCGAGGGCCAGGCGGTGGCGCTGCGCTATCACAACGTGTACGGCCCGGGGATGCCCCGCGACACGCCCTACGCCGGGGTGGCGTCGTTCTTCCGTTCCTCGCTGGCGGCCGGCCGCGCGCCGCGGGTCTTCGAGGACGGGGCCCAGCGACGGGACTTCGTGCACGTGCGCGACGTTGCCGCCGCCACCGCCGCCGCGGCTGAGACGCTGGCGGAACGCGGTGCCCCGGTCGGGCCGGGCGCGCTGCGCGCCTACAACGTAGGCAGCGGCACCCCGCGCACCGTCGGCGCGCTCGCGTCCGCGCTGGCCGACGCGTACGGCGGCCCCGCCCCCGAGATCACCGGCGAGTACCGCCTCGGCGACGTCCGGCACATCACCGCCTCCAGCGACCGGATCCGGCGGGAACTGGGGTGGCGGGCGACGGTCCCCTTCGCCGAGGGAGTCGCGGAGTTCGCCGCGGCGCCGGCCGGCCGGGCGCTGGCGGGCCGGGCGACGGCCGACCGGGCGACGGCCTGACGGCGGGCGATTCAGCGGCGGGCGGGGCCGGAAGTGACCGGGCTCGTCTCTGAGTGACCGCGGCCCGCCGCAGTGCCGCGCCGCCCGACTCACCCGGCCGACCTGCCGCCCGGCCGACCGGGCGGTCAGCCGACCTGCCGCCCGGGCGGTCAGCCGAATGCGAACGCCGCGATGCGGGCGACGACGCACGCCATTACGACTACGGTCGATCCCTAATTCTGACGGTACCGCACAATATTTTTTCTTCGGATTGTCATAAATAACTGGGCCTGATATATATAACGAAGTCATGCGGGACCCCGTCGCTTGAGTTCTTCACTTCGTAAGGCTTTATCGCCAATGCGGACCCGCTGCAAGTAATACGGTCGCAACCATGATCGTTGACGTGATCCTGCCGTGCCTGAATGAGGCATCGGCATTGCCCTGGATGCTCGAGAGGATGCCGGCCGGTTTCCGGCCGATCGTCGTCGATAACGGCTCCACCGACGGGTCGGATGAGGTCGCCCGGTCGCTCGGCGCGACGGTCGTGCCCGAGCCGACCCGCGGATTCGGTGCGGCCGCCCACGCCGGGCTGCTGGCGGCGACCAGCGACCTGGTGTGCTTCTGCGACTGCGACGGCAGCCTCGACCCGCGGCAGCTGCCCGTCCTGACCCGGCCGCTGCTGGCCAGCCAGGCCGACCTGGTCCTCGGCCGCCGCCGAACCAAGGAGAGAAACGCCTGGCCATTGCCGGCCCGACTGGCCAACTGGGAGCTCGCGCGGCGGGTCCGCCGCCGCACCGGACTGAGCATCAGTGACCTGGGCCCGATGCGGGCGGCAGGCCGGGAGGCCCTGCTCAGCCTGAACCTGGCCGACCGGCGTTTCGGCTATCCGCTTGAGATGGTCATGAACGCGGCCGCGGCCGGCTGGCGGGTGTCGGAGGTCGAGGTGGCCTACCTCCCCCGCATCGGGAAGTCCAAGGTGACGGGCACCGTCCGCGGCTGCGTGCGCACCGTGCAGGACATGAGCCAGGTACTCGCACGGTGACCGCGTCGGCGCCGGAATCGACTACCACCCTGCTTGTCATCGCCAAGCAGCCAGTGCCAGGCCGGGTCAAGACGCGGCTGGTGCCGCCGTGCACCCACGAGCAGGCGGCCGCGCTGGCCGAGGCCGCGCTGGCCGACACGCTGCACACCGTGCTCATGGTGCCGGCCCGGCGGCGGGTCCTGGTCCTGGCGGGCCGGCCAGGCCCGTGGCTGCCCCCCGGGTTCGACGTCGTCGCGCAGTGCGACGGTCCGCTCGATGAGCGCCTGGCCGGCGCGTTCGCCGCCGTTCGCGGCCCGACGCTGCTGCTAGGAATGGACACGCCGCAGGTCACGCCGGATCTGCTGACGGTGGACTGGCAGGCCGCCGACGCCGTGTTCGGCCCGGCCGCCGACGGCGGATTCTGGGCGCTCGGCCTGCGCGTCCCTGATCCCGCGCTGCTGCGCGGTGTCCCCATGTCGACCGCGGAGACCGGCGCCATCCAGCGCGCCCGGCTGGTCGCGGCCGGGCTGCGCGTCGCCGACCTGCCGCAGCTGCGCGACGTGGACACGGTCGCGGACGCGGTGGCCGTGGCCCGCCAGGCACCGCACAGCCGTTTCGCGGCCCGGGCGCGGGCACTCGCCGGGGTGCTGAGCCCGGTCGGCAGCGTCGCAGCGGGCAGCGTCCTCGGGGAAACGGCATGATGGCGGGGGCGATCGCCCTGTACGAAGAGGCCATCGACGAGCAGGCGGCGGCGCTGGTCCTGCGGACCGCGGACGGCCGCGCGCTGCCGCTCCACGTGTCCCGGTGGTGCGGGCCGCCCGACGCGGCCGACGAGGAATTGCTCAGACGATGTCGGGGTCCCGTCCTTGACGTGGGCTGCGGCCCCGGGCGGCTGACGGTGGCGCTCACCGAGCGGGGAATTCAAGCGCTCGGCGTGGACATCTCCTGGACCGCGGTGGCCCGGGTGCGCCAGGCGGGGGCCCCAGCGCTGCACTGCTCGGTGTTCGATCCACTGCCGGGGCAAGGCCGCTGGGGCACCGTGCTGCTCGCGGACGGGAATATCGGCATCGGGGGCATGCCCGCCCGGCTGTTGCACCGCTGCGCTCAGCTGCTGGCGCCGGGCGGTCGGCTCCTCATCGAAGCCGAGCCCGGCAACGTCGATGAGCAGCTGACCGCCTGGCTCGAGCACCCCGACGGCCGTCAGGGCCCGCTTTTCCCCTGGGCCCGCATGGGCGTGGTCCCCTTGTTGCGCGCCGCCGCGGAGGCCGGCCTGCAGGTCGTGGGGCAATGGCGGCACGGTGAACGCGCGTTCGTCTGCGCGACCGGCGGACCGGCGCCTGCCACTAGAAGGGAATTGGCGATCCCGTGATGAGTAAGCCGCGTGCGTTAAGAATAAAGATCTGAGCATCCCTGAACGGTCGCGGCTTACTCTCACCGCGCCCGCTGATCCCGCCCGGCTCGCTGGCCAGTCCGGCTGCCGGGACGCTTAGCGCGGGATCTCGGCGGCGGCGATCAGTACCGCGCGGCCGAGGGTGTGGAAGGCCAGGGCGAAGCCCAGCCAGGCCGGCGTGCAGTCGGCCGGGACGCCGATGTGCTCGACGTCGAGGGCGTGCACCACGATGAAGATGCGGTGGGCGGAAATCTCCCAGTCCGTTTGGCGCCGTCATACCCCAGGCTAATCGCGTTGTTATCGGGAGCAGGGTGCTCTTGTTCGGCGGGATATGATGCGGCGGATGACCAGGATGATCCGCGAAGGCTTCGGCTTGGTCCAGACCCTGCGGCCGGAAGGCATGACGGATTTCGTCACCCCGGTGGCCGGGCTGTTCTCCGTGTGGCACCTGGGCATCCCGGACGTCCAGGACCGCGACTGGACGCTGACGATCGGCGGCCGGGTCGCGCGGCCGCTGACGCTTGACCTGGACGATCTGCGGCGCCTGCCGCAGGCCAGCGTCACGTCCGTGCACGAGTGCGCGGGCAGCCCGCTCAAGCCGGAGGTGCCGCAGCGGCGGGTGGGTAACGTGCGCTGGGGCGGAGTCCGGCTGCGCGACCTGCTTGAGGCGGCCGGAATCGAGCCGGGTGCGGCCTACGTCATCTCCGTCGGCTGCGACCACGGCACCTTCGACTCGGTCCACCATGACCGCTATGAGAAGGACCTGCCGATCAGCAAGGCGCTGGACGGCAGCAGCCTGGTCGCCCTGTCCCTCAACGGCGAGCCGCTGCCGGCGGCGCACGGTGGCCCCGTCCGCCTGGTCGTGCCCGGGTACTACGGCACCAACTCCACCAAATGGCTGACCGAACTGCGGCTCTCCGGGCACCGCAGCGCCGGCGCGTTCACCACCAGGTACTACATGGACCCGCCGGGCCCCGGCTCGGCCGCCGCCACCCCGGTGTGGGAGCTGGCGCCCAACTCCTGCCTGGTCGCCCCGGCCGACGGCCAGGCGCATCTCGGCCGGCCGGCCGAGATCTGGGGATGGGCCTGGGCCGCCGAGCCCGTCACCTCGGTCGAGGTGACAACCGACGGCGGCCAGACCTGGGAAGTCGCGCAGGTGGCTGACCGCATCGACTACGGGTGGCAGCGATTCTCGCTGTCCTGGACGCCTTCCTGCCTCGGCGAGCACATTCTCGCCTGCCGCGCGGCGACACGCGACGGCCAGACCCAGCCCGCCACCGCGCGCCGCAACCGGGTTTACCAGCGCATCATCTTCGTGACACAGGAGGCAACATCGTTACCATCGCCGGCGCGCACCTGGAGCCCGTCCTGCTGGACAAGAGCGCGACGCTGAAAAAGGCCGTCGCCGCGATCGCCGAGGCAGCGGGCCAGGGCGCGGGGCTCGTCGCGTTCCCCGAGTCGTTCATTCCCGGGTTCCCCGTCTGGGCGGCGCTGCGGGCGCCGATCTACAACCACGAGCTGTTCGCCAGGTTCGTCCAGAACTCGCTCTACGCCGACGGGCCTGAGATCGAGGAACTGCGCGGGGCGGCCAGGCGGCACGAGATCGTGGTGTCGATGGGTTTCAGCGAGCGCAACCCGGCCAGCCTGGGCAGCATCTGGAACTCCAACGTGCTCATCGGCGCCGACGGTAACGTGCTCAGCCATCACCGCAAGCTCGTCCCGACGTTCTACGAGAAGCTCATCTGGACGCCCGGCGACGGCCACGGGCTGCGCGTGGTGGCAACGCCGATCGGGCGGCTGGGCGTGCTGATCTGCGGAGAGAACACCAATCCGCTGGCGCGGTACACGCTCATGGCCGAAGCCGAGCAGCTGCACATCTCCACCTACCCGCCGTTGTGGCCGACCCGTGATCCCGCGTCCGGCGGCCGTAACTACGACCTGGAGAACGCGATCAGGATCCGCGCCGGGGCGCACTCGTTCGAAGCCAAGGTATTCAACCTCGTCGTCTCCGCGGTCTTCGCCGAAGACTCGGCCAAGGCGCTGCGGAACATGGGGGAGCAGGCCGAACGAATCGTGGCCGAGACCGCGCGCGGCGTATCGCTCGTCATCGACCCCTTCGGCGATGTGGTGGGCGACATCCAGCGCACCGAGGGAATCCTCTACCGCACCGTCGACACCGACGACGTGCTCGAGCCCAAACAGTTCCACGACGTCTCCGGCTCCTACAATCGCTTCGACGTCTTCGACCTGCAGGTCGACCGGCGGCGGGTCCAGCCGATCACGTTCAGGTGCTGACCTGCTCCGGCGTGGGCGGGCTACCGCGAAGGGGTGACGCGGACCGGGCCAACCCGCGCGGACGGCCGGAGGATTCTGTCTAAAACTGCCCAATAGCGGCATAGGTGGCTACGCTGGGGGTCACCTGGCCGACTACCCCGGCGGAGGTTCTCCGGCATCGTGCGCGATTTCTTTACCGGTGTCCGGTACTTCGGTCGAGGATTCGGCATGCTGGCCCGTCGGCCGAAGCTGCTGTTGATCGGCATGCTTCCGGCCGTACTGACCACGGCGATCCTGGTGGGCGGGATGATCGCGCTGATCGCCAATCTCGGCCACGTTGCCGCGCTGGTCACACCGTTCGCGAACGACTGGTCAGGCGGGGGACGGCTGTTCACGCGGATCGCTGCGGGCGTTGCCCTGGTCGGCGTCGCGGTCTTGCTCGGGCTGGTTGGGTTCACCGCCGTGACGCTGTTCGTCGGCGGGCCGTTCTATGAGCGCATCGCCGAGCGGATCGAAGACGAGTTGGGGATCACCGAGGGCCACGTCGACCTGCCGTGGTGGAAACAGCTCCTGTCGGGTGCCCGCGACGGCATTCGTGTGCTGCTGCGCTCGCTGATGGTCACCATCCCGCTGTTCCTCGCGGGTTTTCTCCCGGTCGTCGGCCAGAGCGTGGTCCCGGTCCTGGTGGTGCTGGTGACCGCGTGGTTCATGGCGCTGGAGGTCGTCGCGGTGCCGTTTTACCGGCGTGGCATCGGCCTGCGCAATCGAACCGCGATGCTGCGCCGCCGCCGGGCGCTCGCCGTCGGCCTTGGCCTTCCGGCCGCCCTGCTGTGCATGATCCCGCTGCTGGCGATCGTGGTCATGCCCGCCGCGTTCGCGGGCGGCGTCCTGGTCGCGCAGGACGTCCTCGGCGTGCCGTAGCCGAGAAGGTGAAACCACGCGTCCGTTCGGGAAATCAAGATCTCCATTTCGAACTATTTCAATTCCTTTTTGGGATGGCATTTGGGCGTCAGTGCGCTCTTTGCGTGCCGCGCATCCGCAACATGGCCAAATATCGATACAGGTCGGCTACGGAAGTCGTCGGGATAGCGGTTTGCATCTTGCGGCAAATTCCGGGATGCTTGGCGAAAGTATTCCCGGATTCGTGCCTAGGGGTTTCGTTGCGCCTTTACGCTTCCGCGTCTGCCGCTGTCGCGCTTATCGCTGGATTCTGCTCGGCCGGATCCGGAGTCGCGTCGGCCGCGGCTTCCTACGCCGGCAACGCGGACTTCGCTTCCTCCATTTCGGCCGCTAAGTCGCTCGCGGCCGCCAAGGAGCCGACCACAACGACCGTGGCGTTGTCCGCGACGAAGGTCACCTACGGGGCCGAACAGCACGAACGCATCTCCGTGGCGGTCAAGTCGGTCCTCGGCGGCAGCCCGACCGGGCAAGTCACGGTCAAGGCAGGCGGGACCAAGATCCGCGTCATGACGTTGACGTCCGGCAAGGGCACCTACACGCTGGCGGCCGCCAGTCTCGTGGGGGGAACGGTCAAGCTCACCGCGTCCTACGCCGGCGACACCCGCTACGCGGGATCGACGTCCGCGCCGGAAAATCTGACCGTCGCCAAGGCATCGTCAAAGACGACCCTGTCCCTCTCGGCGGTGAAGGTGACCTATGGCAGAGAGGGGTCAGAGAAGATCTCGGTGAGGGTCTCTCCGCGATACGCGGGAACGCCCGGAGGGACGGTCACCGTCAAGGCCAATGGGACCAGGCTCGCGGTGATCAGGCTGGAGTCGGGCATGGGTACCTACACGCTTTCCCCGAAGCGGCTTAGAGCCGGCGCCTACACGCTGACGGCGACCTACAGTGGCAACGCCGAGTTCGGGCGCTCGGCCTCCGGGAAGAGGTCCCTGACGGTGGCCTCGCCGCCTCCTCCTCCTCCGCCGCCGCCGCCTCCTCCTCCACCGCCGCCGCCCGGGGGAACAGCGCTACAGATGAGCAGGGAGTGACTAGCCAGCAGTATTGCTACCTAGTAGCATCCCAGCGTCGGTAGATAACAAAAAAGGGGTCGGGAATGATCGGTCGGGTTGGTGCGTGGGGTGCCGTCGTCGCCGGGGCGGTACTGGTGGCTGGCCTTACCTTGTCGGGAGCGGCGGACGCGGGGGTGGCGGCTGCGCCTGCGTGCCCCTCGTGCGGCCACAACCTGATCCTTAATCCGGGCGCTGACCAGGGTAAGGGCACCTCGAGCGACTCCGTCGTCAAGGTGCCGCACTGGAAGGGCACGAAGGGGTTCACGGCCGCAACCTACGCTTGGGGAAGCTCGGGTGACGGTGACCTGTCGCCGACCTCGCCGGGGCCGAAGAACCGCGGCGCGAACTACTTCTACGGCGGCCCCGACTCCGCGGTGTCGACCGGAACTCAGGTGATTTCCGTTGCGGCGGGCGGCATCACGACCGGCAAGGTGCACTACACGCTGGCGGGCTGGCTCGGCGGTTACAGCAGCCAGGGCGATCACGCCGTGCTTGACCTGACGTTCGAGAACTCCAAGGGCAAGGCGATTGCGACCTACGGGATCGGTCCGGTCACCGAGGCCCAGCGCGGCGGCGTCAGCAAGCTGCTTTTCCGTCAGCGCACCGGCATCGTGCCGGCTGGGACCCGGGAGCTGAAGGTCGAGCTGATCATGACGCGCGAGGCGGGAAGCGACGACGACGGGCTGGCGGACAGTCTGTCGCTGGTCTTCACTGACAAGAAGTAAGTTCTGAGCAACTGCAGCTGGTCACTCGCGAATTCGAATTCGCCATCGCTGCATTCATCCGCGGTCTCGCCTCCGCTGCCAGTTGAGGAGAGACCGCAGGCCGGGATCTTCCGGTAGCGGTCGGCACGCGGGCCGCGTCATTTCCCTGAGTCGGTGGTGGCGGCATGATGAGCGTTTCGGCGGCTGATCGCGCGTGCAGCCGAAAGCGCCAAGGGAGAGAGCTTCTGTCCAATCATGGTGATTTGCTAGCGGATCAACGCGTTCATGCGGAATAATTCGGCGGTCGTTCGCCGGAATTACCGGAGAACGTTGCTCGGCCACACGGGCAGGAAGCAGGTTCGCGATGATGAGAGCATGGCGCCAGGCGGCGGGGATGGCCGTTGCCGGCCTGCTGGCGCTCGGCGCTTCGCTGGCGGTAGCCGGGCAGGCGCAGGCCGCCGCGCCGGCGATTTCCATCGCCGCGTCGACCAAGTTCCCGCTGGTCACTCACGACGCCTTTGTCTTGTATCAGGAGGGCGCGTACGCGAGCGCGAAGATCCACGGCACCATCTCGGGTGCGGACGCGGGTGAGGTCGCGCGCCTGTACGCCCAGCCGTTTCCGTACAAGAAGGCCGCCACGGCGGTCGCGACGGTCACTCTCAAGGCGAGTGAGGCCTCGTACTCGTTTACCGTCTCGCCGTCTCTGGCGACGCACTACTGGGTGAAGCTGTTCAAGAGCGAGACCGCGACCGCCCCGGTGGTCGCATCGAGCCTGCAGAACGTGTATGTCGCCCTCGCCAACGTCGAGACCGGCTTCAAGACCTGCGGGCGGCCGACCTGCCACCAGACGATCACCCTGACGACCAAGGTGCCAAGCTCGGCGCTGAGCACCGAGCTGGCGAAGCGGGTGTATGCCTACTCCGGGCTCAACCTCTCGAAGAGCGGTGCTGCTCCCAAGGTTCCGACCACTCTCACCAGGAACGGTCAGGAGGCGAGCGTCAGCAAGGCGACGCGACTATCGGCCACCCAGTACAAGTTCACGATCAAGTTCACGTTCACCGTTGGCAACGACGGCTACGCATGGATCATGAGCGAGTGCTCGAAGGACGCCGTGACCAAGGACGGCATCGGCCTGCCTGGCACCCACAGCTGCGGGGCCGCCAAGATCTCTGCATCGCTCCCCTACCTGGGCTGACGACCTGAGCTGAGGGAGGCGCGGCTCTGTTGGCTGCGCCTCCCTCAGCCGGTTGGAACGGGTGCTTGTCCGCAGTCACCGCCTGGCGCGAGGACCGCGGCATGCTGTGCGTCGAGGAAGGCCTGTTCGACTGGGTTCGCGGTAAGAGAGCGGGCAACGTCGTAAGCGGCCGCGGCTTCCTCATCGCGGCCGAGGCGGCGCAGCAGGTCGGCGCGCGCCGCGTGGAACAAGTAGTAGCTGTCCAAGGCCGGGGAACGCAGTTCGTCCACCGCGGCCAGTCCCGCCGCGGGACCGCGGACTTCGGCGAGCGCAACGGCGCGGTTGAGCGCGACTACCGGTGTCGGCGTGAGCGCGTAGAGCTGGTCGTAGAGAGTCAGGATGGCGCGCCAGTCGGTGCTGTCAACGCCGGGCGCGAGGGAATGGACAGCGTTGATGGCGGCCTGGATCTGGTACGGGCCGGGGTGGCCGCGCTGGACGCACGCGCGCACGATGGCCTGGCCTTCAATGATCAGGTCCCGGTCCCAGAGCCGTCGGTCTTGTTCGGCCAGACGGGCCAGCGAACCGCCGGCGGTGACGCGGGCGGCGCGGCGGGCGTGCAGCAGCAGGAGCAGCGCCAGCAGCCCTTGCGCCTCCGGCTCGTCCGGCATCAGCCGGGCGAGCACCCGGGCCAGCCGGACCGCCTCCGCGCACAGGTCAAGCCGCATCAGGGAGCCGGCGGTGGCCGCGTGGCCTTCGTTGAAGATCAGGTAGATGACGGCGAGGACCGGCTTGAGACGGGCCGGAAGCTCGGCTGCCGCGGGCACGCGATAGGGGATGCGGGCGCCACTGATCTTTCGTTTAGCCCGGACGATCCGCTGGGCCATGGTTGCCTCGGGCACGAGGAACGCCCGGGCGATCTCCGGCGTTTCGAGCCCGCCCAGCAGCCGGAGGGTAAGCGCGATCTGGGCGGGCTGGTTGAGCGCCGGATGGCAGCAGGTGAAGATCAGCCGGAGCCGGTCGTCGGGGACGGTCTCCTCCTGAGGCAGGGTGTCGTCCGCCGCGTCGGCGCCGTACAGGTGATGTGCTTGCGCGTGCCGCTCGTCGCGGACCGACTCGCGGCGCAGCCGGTCGATGGCCCGGTTGCGGGCGGTCGTGACGATCCACGCGCCGGGATTGGGCGGCTGGCCATCCGACGGCCACCTGGCCACCGCCGTGGTGAACGCGTCCTGGACAGCTTCCTCGGCGGCGTCGATGTCGCCCAGGAAGCGGATCAGCGTAGCGACGCAGCGGCCGTACTCGCGGCGGAAGACAGCCTCGACAGTCATTGCGCCAGAGTCTACGGTCGCCGCACGGACATGATCACAGCTCGCCGGCCGCGCTCGCGGGAAGCAGTTCGCCGCGTCCCGACGCCAGGCCATGCCTACCAGAACATCGCAGTCAAGATATGGCTTCAGACTGCGTGTCAGCGCTCAACGCGATGCGGGAAGCGGTGCACCTCCTGCGGCCAGCCGACCGCGACCGCGATCCGGCCGGCCCAGTACCGCGCCTGCGCATCGTCGGGCACATCGACGACCGCGAAACCGCCGAGGTGCTCCTTGGTCTCGGTAAACGGCCCGTCGGTGAAGACGGGCGAGCCGCTGCGCGGGTCGACGCTGCAGACGGCGGTCGACGCGTCCAGGCCGCCGTCGCAGAAGACGAAGACGCCGGCGACCGTCATCTCCTCGATCACGGCCCGGCCGGACGCGCCCCGCTCGCGCACCTCCTCCAACGTGAGGTCGGGGACCCACTCGTCGTTGAATGCGATCAGGTACAGCGCCATCTCAAGCTCCTCTGCTCACGGGCAGCCCGGACGACTGCCGCTCACCTTCTCCACGAACGCACTCGTGTCGAATCGACACCCCGGCCAAGACTTCTTCAAGCCTGCCCGCCGTGTCCCGGCGAGAATCCCGCGGGGTCCCGGGTCCGGGTTCGGGGCGGCGATCCGTGCGAGATCCCCGCGGACGGACGAATCACCGAGATCTGGTGATGGCCTCTCACCTTCCCGTCGGCCACCGTTGATCCGACGTCGGTGTCGATGATCACCGGAAGTATCTGGCCGTCTCAACGCACACCCAACTCAAGGGAGACGATGTGGCGTTCGCGATGCGGGATGAGTGGAAGGCAGAGCCGGTCTCCACCACCGGCGCGGAGTACGTCGAGCCGTCGGCGACGGAGCTCATCAAGCCGGGCCAGCGGGTCTCGCACCTGTTTCCCCGCGGGATCATGGAGGAGTTCGTCCTGCAGCGGGTGACCGAGCGGATCTGGTGGGTTACCCGGCAGTTCTACGGGTCCCTGTTCTACGTCGGGAAGCGGGGCGTGCTGCTGTTCGATCCCTTCCTCGGCGGGGCCGACGCGACCCTGGCGGCGATCGCCTGGGTGACGTCGCTACCGGTGACGGCGGTTGTGTACTCGCACTTCCACGCCGGACCTCCCCCGCCCGGCCGACGTACTCGACTGGCCGGCGGGCGCGGTGCGGTTCGAGGACGTGACGGTGCGGCTGGCCGGGTTCCCCTTTCCCCGTCACGCTCCCGACCACGCGATGTTCCTCATCGAAGAGGAGCGCGTCGGGCACACGGCTGACGTCGTCAACGTCGACCAGCTGCCGTTCGGCGGCTTCGGCGGGCAGGAACCGCTCGTGTTGCTGGCGGCCAACCTGGAATTCATCCGATCGCTCGAGTTCGACTGGTTCTGCGGCGGACACGGCAACATCGGTGAGAAGTCCGACGTCGACTTCTACCTGAACTACCTCTACGTGTACGGCAAGGAGATCGTGGACGGCGTGAAGCCCTTCTGGGATGGCGTGGACCCGTACCAGGACGGGAACATCCCTGAATGGACGGCCGCGCGGCAGCAAGCCGTTGACGAGGCCGTGCCAAAGATCATCGAGCGGCTGCGACCCAAATACGGCCGCATGTACAACTTCGACGACGCGCAGCCGTTCAACGTCCGCCTGATGGCGATGGACATGCAAGTAACCATGTCTAATCGCTAGCTCCACGCGATCAGTAAGGCACCCTCCAAACGGGGGCCATCCGCGGGCGCATGCGGCGGTGGAGCCGGCTACGTCCGGGGGTGACGGACGACGTGCCCTTCGCCGGGGACGTCCTCGATCATGCCCTCGCCCTGCAGGATCTCCAAGGCCCGGGCCGCGACGCGATGGGAGACGTGGTGGTGCTCGGCGATTGTGTGCACCGAGGGGATGCGGCCGGTCATGGTCCCCTGGGCGATCTCGTCTCGCAGCATCTTGGCTACCTGCTCATACGGCGGCACCGCCGAGTCCGGGTCGATCACAGGGGTCAGCATGCCCGTTGCGCGGGCCATTGGCAAGCTCGTGGCTGATCATCAGCCAGGGCACGCCGGCTAGGCCGGCCTGTGCGCTGACGTCATCCGGGTCTGCCGGCGTGGGTGAGTCGTGCCCACGCTGCCCGGCATCGGGCCACGCCGTCGGGCGGCATCGCGCCGAGGTCGACCCTGGTCCCGGTCTCGGCCTGCAGGAGGTCGGTCGACGATCGCCAGCCCGGGCGCTGGGGCCAGCCCTGCGTCAGCCGGTGCAGCTGCGCTGGAGTGGTCCTGCCGCCTCGGCCCGGTCAATATCGCCCGCGGCCCGGCGCCCGTGGACCTGTTCCGGGGCTGGCCTCATCCGGCGGCATAAGGCGGGCCGCGCCGGCGCGGGCACGGCGCTTGCCCTCGTGCATGGCCTGTACCCGCGCGATCGGGATCGTGTGGCCCTCCGCGACGAGGTCCTCGGGCAGCGCCTGCGGCGGCGGCAGGGCAGCGGCCCAGGGATCAGCGCCCGCCAGCAGCCGCGCCGCGTTCCGCACCGTGAAGTCCCCAGGCGACACCTCATCCAGCGAGTCCCAGGCGACCGGGAACGAGACCGGCACGCCGGGGCGCGCTCGCGGGCTGTAGGGCGCCACCACGGTGGCGCCGTGCGCCCGGGTCGAGTCGATGAACACCATGCCGCCGCGATCGGCCTTGATGAACGCGGTCGTCGCGAGGCCGGGGTCCAGCCGCGCGGCCCGCTCCGCCAGGGCGCGGGTCGCAGCCGCCGCGTCGTCCGCTGAAACCGATTCCTGAACGGGCACGTAGATATGTACGCCCTTGGCCCCGCTGGTCTTGACCGCGCCCGCCAGGCCCGCCCCGGACAGCGCTTCCCGGACCAGCTTGGCCGCTGCCGCCGCCCGCCCGAACTCGCCCGCAGCCGGCGGATCGATGTCGAGGACCAGGTAGGAAGGCCG
>Ga0302314_10009406_pt1 | contig 17277 bp, 13 predicted proteins | sample III_Palsa_N2_3_FD_200533 | JGI IMG/M metagenome (GOLD analysis project Ga0302314, IMG submission 200533) | Peat permafrost microbial communities from Stordalen Mire near Abisko, Sweden - III_Palsa_N2_3 | ecosystem: Environmental > Terrestrial > Soil > Palsa > Peat permafrost | place: Sweden...
CCTACAGCAAGAAGCTGCACCGGGTGGTGATGATGCGCGAGGCCCCGGACCATACCCCGGAGGACTTCATCAACCTGTCCGGCACCAAGGTCCGCCAGATGCTCGGCGCCGGGCTGGCCCCGCCGCCGGAATTCTCCAGGCCGGAAGTAGCGAAAATCCTGATGGCCTATTATCAATCGATTGGCGGATAAATCCGCCGGGGCCAGGAAATCGACGCGAAGAAAGGAGTCCAGTCATGATCGATCAATTGGTCGGAATGTCGCTTGAAGCCGGTGAGGCCATCCTCGAGATCTACGCGCGCATGAAGCCCGAGGACGCCAAAATCAAGGGCGATGGATCGCCGGTAACGCAGGCGGATGCTGTGGCGGAGGAGATCATCCTGTCACAGCTGGCGAAGCTGGCACCGGGTATTCCCGTGGTGGCCGAAGAAGCTGTCGCTGCCGGCAGCATTCCGGATACGCAAGGCCGCTCCTTCTTTCTGGTTGACCCCCTGGACGGCACCAAGGAATTCCTCACCCGCAACGGCGATTTCACTGTCAACATCGCCCTGATTGAGGATGGTGTGCCGGTGCTGGGAGTGGTCTATGCGCCGGCTCTGGGCGAGATTTATGCAGGCGGACGGGGCGAAAGAGCGCGTCGTGCCGAAGTCAAGGATGGCAAGCGCGGACCATGGAAAAACATCCAGGTGGGGCCGGCTCCAGAAAAGGCGCCAAGGGTAATCGCCAGCCGCTCGCATCTGAGCGAAGAAACGAAGGCATTCATCGACAAGTTTCCAGGCGCCGAATTCGTTTCCGCCGGTTCATCACTCAAGTTTTGCCGCGTTGCCACCGGCGACGCCGACGTGTATCCGCGCCTGGCGCGGACCATGGAGTGGGACATTGCCGCTGGCGATGCCGTGCTGCGTGCAGCGGGGGGCAGCGTCACCGATCTGGACGGCGTGCCCATGCGCTATGGCAAACGCAACCAGGCCAGCGACACTGACTTCGCCAATGGGTGGTTTGTGGCCACTGGGGGCTTCGATCCGTTTCTGGGCCAACGTCGCCAAAATGGCAGGTCGACACCCTAAGCCGAACGTAATTGCCGATCAAAGAGGTCGGCGACATGATCGATCCAGCGATCTTTCTTGAGATCGTCGAGCGTGATCGACACTGAATCGGTCAATCGAGTCAGGATCAATGGCGCGATGAGGATCGACATCATGCTCATTGCAACATAGGCGGTATCGACTTTCCGGTCGTAAATTCCCTGCTTGACCATTTGATCCAGAAGATGCTGAAGCTGAATCTGCCCTCTCGGGCCATAGCGCTTCAGAAAGATGTCACACATCGCCGAATACTCCGGGGTCACCAGAGAAATGAGAATCCGCGCCAGCCAGGGCCTGGCGTAGTACGCCTCGACCAGCTTCTCGATCAGGTGGCGGGTAGGCTGGTGATGGAACCACTCGGTATCGGCGCCGAGCTGACGATATACGGCAGTGATGTGCGCGTAGGCCTGGTCCAGTACGGCCGCCATCAAGCCGTCCATGCCGCCGAAATAGTAGTGGATCATGGCGTGATTGACGCCCGCTTCGGCGGCAATGGTGCGCTCGGTAACATGCGTCAGTCCGACTCTCTCCAGCTGCAGTTCGGCCGCCGCAAGCAATTTGACCATCACCTCGGATTGGGACTTCGATCCCGGATGTCCGCGACCGCGTTTGACCGGTGGTGAAAGCTGTTCCTGCATATCCGTCTCCTCTCGGCAGTCCGTGTCGGCCCCCGCGGCCGGCGGCTAACCCCGACTTGCGGGTAACTCTCCCGAGCCAGGGAAGCTTCCCTTTAACCACTGCTGAATTGTTTTGATATCCGTTTGGCCGCGACCTGCCTATCCTCCTGAGATTGAAGCCAGGGCGATGCATCGGCACGCACGAGCATGCTAGCACTCCCGTCGCGAACCGAATGTGTCGCCGCCATTTACCGAACGCAGGTTGTGAGCCATGAAGCCGTTCAATCTGAATGCACTCCTGACGAAGGCCCGCAATCTCGCCGATCTCAAGGATTTTGGTCCGGACGATTTCCTGCCCGGGCTCGAAGTACTCGTCAATGACTTGAATCGGGCGGAAGTAGTCAGCGAAGACCGCGTCGGCGCACTGCAACAGCGCCTGCTCCGGCTGCTGCTGAATCGCCTGTATTTCTCCAAGGATCTGCGCCAGCATCCGGAGATCCTGGAAGAGGACATTCGCCTGCCGATCGAGATCGCCGCGCTTCCCAGGACGGGGAGTACCAAGCTGCATCGGCTGCTCGCCGCGTCGGGGGATTTCCAGACCCTGCCGATGTGGAAGACGCACATGTTCGCGCGGATCCCGGGTCTGGAGGCCGGCGGCGAGGCGCGCCGGATTCAGGAGGTTCGCGACTATGAAGCCTGGATGCTCAAGGTGTCCCCCGACATCCGCACCGGGCATCCCATGTTCACCGAGGAGGCGGAAGAGGACCAGTGGCTGGGCGAATGTACGTTCCGCAAAGTGATGTCGGCCATCATGTTCGACGCCCCCCTTTACGCCCAATGGCTGGTGCAGCAGGATCCGGGTCCGGTCTACGCCTACCTGCATCGCCAGCTGCAGTACCTGCAATGGCAGACGCGCCTGCTTCGCGGCGCGGCCGAAGCGAGCAAGTCCTGGTTGCTCAAGTCGCCCGACAATTTCGGTTGCGAGCCGCTATTGGCGAAGGTATTCGCCAACATGCGGTTTGTGGTTACGCACCGCAACCCGGTCGAGTGCATCGCATCCAGCGCCGTCATGACCAAACAGTTCCGCCGGCTCTATTCAGACCACTACGACCCGCAAGTGCTCGCGGGATCGCTGCTTCCTATGCTTTCGCAAATGGCGCAAGCCCATCTGGGCTGGCGTAATGCCAATCCGGGCGCAGCGGTACTCGATCTGAGCTTCCAGCAGATCACTCGCGACGGCATCGGCGCCGCCCGCAAGGTGTACGACTATCTGGGCATGGAGTTGTCTCCGTCCGCGCAGCGCGCCATGGCGAACTGGGAGGCCGACAACGAGCGGGACAAGCATGGCAAAAACATATATTCGCTGGACGACATCGGTGCCACCGCCGGACAGGTCCGTGCCGCCTTCAGCGACTACATCTCCCGCTACGCCGAATACCTCTGATCCCTGATTCATCCATGGAGAAGCTCATGATGCATGCGACCCCCGTCCAACCCAGGCTCGTGCTGTACGGAATTGGCCAATACGGATCGCACGTCGCCCGCATGGCGGCGGCCAAGGGCTGGCCAATCGTGGCGGCCTTCAATCGCGCCGGTTCCAAGGTTGGCCAGGATCTCGGCCGGGTCATCGGCCTTGACCGTGATCTCGGTGTGACGATCCAGGATTGCGACAACGCCGATTACTTGGGACTGGATGCGGATATTGGCATTGTCGCAACTACCAACCTGCTGCGTCAGAACATGGCGGCCTACCGGCGGCTGATGAGCGCGGGCCTCAACGTGCTATGCCATGGCTCGCAGTCCTACTACCCCTTTACCAGTGATGCGCAAGCCGCGGCCGAGATCGAGGGCATGGCCAAGGCGCATGGGGTGAGCTTCACCGGAGGCGGCATCTGGGACATGTCGCGCATCTGGTCGGGCCTGCTCGTCGCGGGCCCCTGTACGCAGATCCGCTCGCTATTTCACAGCAGCATCACCGACGCTCAGATTCAGGCCGCCACACCGCAGCAGGCGATGCAGGTCGGCTGCGGCATGACCGTCCAGGAATTCTTCGACAAGGGCCTCGATAAAAGTCCGTTGCCCGGTTCCTACAAGACCATTCCGCAGCACGTGCTGGCAGCCCTCGGGCTGCGGCTGAAAGAAACCCGTGTACAGATCGAGCCGGTGAGCTTCGATGTGCCGATCGAAACGAAACTGATGGGGGTGTTGCCTGCGGGGCAATGCGTCGGATCGCGCATCATCGTCGACGTCGGGACTGAAGAGGGCGTGACCGCCCATGCGGAAATAGACGTCCGCTTCTTTCGCCCGGGGGAGATCGAGCACATGTTCTGGTCGGTGGACGGGATGCCGCGCACCAGTATCCGTACCGAACGCTTGGACTCCGACTACGCCACCGCAGCCTGCCTGTTCAACCGCATTCCGGATGTCATCGGCGCCGCGCCGGGCATTGTGCCCGTATCTCAATTGGGGCCGCTGAGGCCATCGGCGTTCTCGAGCCGGTAGATTCTCCGCACCTGACCGTTGACGGCCCGATATCGTGGAGGACTCTTCAATGGAAGCAATAGCTGCTGTGCGCGCGACCGGCGCGCGATCCGAAACGATCGACATTGATCGCTTTCTGGCCGATCCAACGGAGTGCTTCGATCAGTCCCAGACCCGGCTGATGGGGATGGCGCCGGAAACGGTCGCCGCACTGCAGCTTGCCGGCCTCAAACGGCGCTTCGCCCGTTTTCGCAGCGCGCTGCCGATGCTGCAGCGTCTGGCGGACAGTGAAGGCATCGATGCCATAGAGGATCTGGGCGATGTGCTGCCATTGCTGTTCGATCATTCCACCTACAAATCCTATCCGGCGTCGCTACTGGAGAAGCAGCGCTTTGGCGCATTGACCAGCTGGCTGGGCAAACTGACCACCGTCGACTTGTCCGGTGTCGATGCGTCGAATTGCCGATCGGTCGACCAGTGGATGCAACTGCTGCGCACCGAAACGCCGCTGTCGATCTGCCACACCTCGGGCACCAGCGGCACGCTCTCGTTCCTGCCCTGGTCGAAGCGCGAATGGCGCGTCATGACTGGGCAGTTCACGACCTTGTTTTTCAGGCGGTTCGGCGATGAGGCGCCGCCTTTGAAGCTGCCCTTGAACGTGCCCTGTGTCTATCCGTTCTTTCGCCATGGCGGCATGGCGCACACCATCGTCAACGACTACTTTGCCGAGTTTGTTGCCGGGAGCGAGGAGCGATTCCACGCCGCCTATCCCGGCCGGCTGAGCGCGGATCTGCTGCTATTGGCGGCGAGGCGCCGCGCGGCCGCGGCCAGGGGCGAAGTCGACACCCTCAAGCTTGGCCCGGAGCTGGAGGCGCGGCGCGAGGAATTCGAAGCCCAGCAGCGCAACATGCCTCAGCACATTGCCGACTTTTCGGGCGCCGTCCTGTCCAGGCTTGCCGGCCAGCGCATCTTCATGACGGCCACCTCGAACCTGCTGTACAGCATGGCCGAACGCGGCTTGAAGGAAGGCTCGCGCAAGTTGTTCCATCCGTCCTCGGTGATCGTGACCGGCGGGGGCGGCAAAGGCATGGTACTGCCCGATGACTGGCAGGCTCCGGTGAAGGAATTCTTCGGCGCGGACCGCATCAATCTCGGCTACGGCATGTCGGAAATGTGCGCGCCGTTCGCGAGCTGCGAGTACGGACACTACCACGTCAATCCCTGGATCATTCCGTTCGTGCTCGACCCGGACACCAATTTGCAGCTGCCGCGGACGGGCACCGTGACGGGCCGCTTCGCCTTCTATGACCTGATGCCCGACACCCGCTGGGGCGGTTTCATTACAGGCGACGAAGTCACGCTGACCTGGGAAGACCTGCCCTGCGCCTGCGGCCGGACCGCGCCGTATCTGCACAGAAAGATTATCCGTCTGAGCCAGAAGGCGAAGCATGCCGACGGCGAGGAAAAGCTCAGTTGTGGAAGCGCGCCCGGCGCCTACGAGGAAGCGCTGGATTTCCTCAACGACGGCGCCGCATGAGCGCCACCCAAGCGGCCAGGACCTTCCGCGCCGGCTGCGTGATCCGGGGCCAGTGGATCGACGAGGGCCTGCTCGAATTCGGCGGGCGCAGCGTCGGCATCACATTCCTGTCGCCCGATCCCAGGCAGATCCTGTCGCGTCTTCCGCTGGGCGGCGCACAGGCCATGACCGACCTCTATGCGCTCAGCTTCGACGATATTCTCGATTATATCGAGCGGCTCGGCGTGCGCCTGCGTCTTGCAGACAATATCCATCTGCAGGAGGCGCTCGAGGCCTCCTGCCTGACATCCTCGCTGACGCGGCCGCTGCTGCAGCGGACTTACGAGTCCTTGCCGCATCTGTTCAACGCACGCTTCGCGCGCGAAATGGCCGATAACACCATCGGCATTCCGTATCTCGAAGGCTGGGTGCCGAAAACGCTGATCGACGGGCGCACCGTATCGGTCCGCGCTTTCGGCGCCCGTAGCTTGCATATCATCGCCGGCAACAGTCCGTTCATCGCGGCCTTGTCGGTGTTGCGCAACGCCGTCACGCGCGGCGATGCGATCATCAAGAGCCCGTCGAACGACCCCTTCACCGCGCTGGCGATTGCGCGCACCATGATCGAGCTCGATCCGGCACACCCGCTGACACGCCATCTGAGCGTTGCCTATTGGAAGGGTGGCGACGAGGCGTTTGAAAGCAGGCTTTATCAGCCGCGCCACATCGAGAAGATCGTTGCCTGGGGCGGCTTCGCTTCGGTCAAGCATGTCACCCGCTATATCCAGCCGGGCCTGGAACTGATTTCTCTGGATCCCAAGCGCAGTGTCAGCATCGTCGGCGCGGAAGTATTCCAGAGCGAAGCCACGATGCGTGATGTTGCTCGCCGGCTGGCCACGGATATCGGCGCGATGAACCAGGAAGGCTGCGTCAATGCGCGCGTGGCCTATGTGCTTTCGGGAACCGGTGAAGCCGGCCTGTCCCGGCTCGATCGCCTGGCACGCTACACCTATGACGCAATGATGGGCCTGCCGCCGGCTGTGTCGACCGCAGCCAAGGAGATGGATGACGGCCTGCGCTCGCTGCTCAACGCCGCGCGGCTCAATCAGGAGTGGTACAACGTCGTCGGCGGCTTGAAGGACGAGGGCGCCATTATCGTCTCGCGGTTGCCGGAGCCGGTCGATTTCGCCTCTCGCCTGGGTAAGCGTGTCGCCAACCTGGTGCCGATCGACGGCATCGAAGAGGTGTGCGCCGCGGTCGACGCCTATACGCAGACGGTCGGAGTCTATCCCGAGAGCCTGAAGCGGCAGCTCCGCGATCGGCTCGCGCTCTGCGGGGCGCAAAGGTTCACTTCGCTCGGTTACGCCGCCCATGCCGCCGTCGCGGCGCCACAGGATGCGATTGAGTCCACCCGCGAGTTGTGCAAGTGGGTGGTTTGCGAAGATTGCGATCCGATGGTAACGCCGCCGCTGTGGGAGGACGCGCTGATGTTCAGGGCCAACGCTGCCTAGTCGTGCACCAATACGAGGGGACTTTATGCTGAGCACCAAAGCTTATGCCGCCGCCAACGCCTCTTCGCCGCTGGCACCGATGCAGATCGAGCGCCGGGCGCCGGGCGTACATGAGGTATTGATCGAGATCCTGTACTGCGGCGTTTGTCATACCGACATCAGCTACGCACGCGGATATTTCCCCAATCCGGTTTTTCCGATGGTGCCGGGGCACGAAATCATCGGCAAGGTGGTTCAGACTGGTGACGCCGTTACCGGCCATCAGGTCGGCGACACCGTCGGTGTCGGGTGCATCGTCAACTCCTGCCGGAGCTGCCCGGAATGCGGTAGTGGCCACGAGCAGTTCTGCGATGCATTGCGGCCGACCTACGCCGGCTTCGAGGAGGATGGCAAGACGCCGACCTTTGGCGGGTATTCGACGCGGATCACGGTCGACGGACGTTATGTACTGAAAATCCCGCCAGGGCTTTCACCGGCGGCAGCGGCGCCATTGCTCTGCGCGGGCATCACCACCTATTCGCCGCTACGGCACTGGAATGTCGGCAAGGGCAGCAAAGTGGCCGTGGTCGGCCTGGGGGGGCTGGGCCATCTGGCAGTGAAGCTGGCGGCAGCGATGGGCGCCGAGGTCACTGTGCTGAGCCGCTCAGACCACAAGAAGGCCGATGCCCTGCATTTGGGCGCCAGCGATTTCGCAGTGACCGGCAACCCCGAAAATCTTGCCAGGCTCAGGGGACGTTTCGACCTGATCCTCAATACTGTTTCGGCCAGTACTGACTGCGATCTGTACCTGAGCCTGCTCGGCCGCGACGGAACCCTGGTACTCGTCGGCGTGCCTGACGGGCTGCTTTCGATCAACCCGTTTGGCCTTTTGATGAAACGCAAGAGCGTCGCCATGTCGATCGTCGGGGGCATCCGCGAGACACAGGAGATGCTGGAGTTCTGTGGCGAACACAACATCCAATCGGATATCGAAATGATTGGCATTGCTCAGATCAATGATGCCTACGAGCGGATCCTGAAAAGCGATGTGCGCTATCGCTTCGTGATCGATATGGCTTCGCTGCGGTAAAACAGAACCTACGGTGACGGCTAAGCCAAGGGAAAATTCAGCCTGCGGCCGGTCATCGCATCATTGCCGATCCGGCACGATCAATGGTTCGATCCGTGCGACCACGGGGTCCGGGCTTTCCCGCCGTGGGCCAGCAGCGTGGTCTGCTCCGCCGTTTCGGCCCGCGCTGCCGCGTCGCCATCGGAGCGGCGCCGCAGTTCGGCCGGCGTCGCGCCCAGTTCGCGCCGAAAAATCTTGGTCATATGGCTTTGGCTGGAGAAGCCGCATTGCGCCGCGATGGCCGCCAGCGGCAGATTGCACTCGTCGATCAGCTCGCAGGCGCGTTCGATGCGTTCCTTCATCACGTAGCTGTGCACGGACATACCCGCCGTCGCGGTGAAGCGTTTGCGGAACAGGGCCGGAGACATATTGGCTTTGGCTGCGAGCATCTCAATGGTCAGCGGCTGCTCGATGTTCTTCTCGATCAGCAGGAAGATTCCGCTGATGGTGGCGTCGTAGGTGGTGTTCCGCACCAGTCTGGTGGCCAGCGGCGCATTCGATAGCCATTGCAGGTGGGCCACGAAATAGTCGACCAGACGATTGTCGTAACCGCCCTGCGAGGGGCGGCGGTCACTGGCCAGGTTCAGCATTTGTCGGGCCAATGCCACGAGTATGGTGTCCTTCAGCATGACCGGCTCGCGGCTGTCGTTGAGGATTCTGCGGATAGCTTCCTCGCCCTGGCCGCCCACATACACGCCGCACAGCGTCACGCTGCCAGGGCCGGGCGTCCAGTAGGACTCGCTGTCCGGAGGAATCAGCACGCAGCGGTTGGGGATGGAGTAGGGGAAGTCTCCGGCCTGGGCCGGCAGCGGCTCGTCCTTGTTGAACACGACCTTCCTGCCGTCGAGCTGGATGCCGATGATCGGCACCTGGAACTTCGGCAGCGCGACCTGGGCGCGGGACGGAAACAGGTAGGACTCGATCAGCACCGGCGGTTCGCCCCGGTAGTGCCAACGCACCACGGGCGGCACGCCGACCGCGTCGCGCACCAGGCGGGAGGCGGCGGCGATCTTGGTTTCGTCGGCATCGCCGGCGGCGAGCTGCTGCTCGGAATTGCCCATGGAAGCGGTTCCTCTCCACCACGCCCGGATCATCAATTGTAAAGACGGCAACGGCAAAAATGGCAAGGATTCGTAGCCGTTGGTGATAGCCAGGGAAAGCGTTAATTCTCAATATATTAGCTCCTGGAAGCACGGCAAAGTGCGGTGGAGGAGATAAATATGAGCGAAGCCTTGCTTGGTTGGTATGCCGCGCGGTCCACAGGGTGGCGAGGTGGACGGCGACTGAGCTTGATCAGGTCCTGATGTAATGGACGCAAATGGCATTCAGGTCCTTCACGAACGCGGCCTTGGTTATGTTTCCGGGATCATCGAGGTAGTCCCTGATGCATCCGAAGACGATGCTCTCCAGGATGCGGGCTTTGCGGTTCAATTCCGCCGTGCTCTGCACCAGCCTCTGATGCTTGAGGTAGGCGCTGACGCTGCCGTGAATCAGGTTCTTCAGTGAGGTCGGGTGGTGCACCAGATTCAGCTGCGGCACTTCATCGACCATCTGGTGCAGGATCAACTGATGCCGCTCGTGAAGACGCAGGATCACCCTCATTACTTCCAGCAATGCCTGCTCCGGTGGCCGATCTAGCGCATTCACCATCGCCGATTTCATCTTGTAGGCGACTTCTGTCGAGTGCTTTTCGTACAGGCTCAGCAGGATCGACTGCAGGTTGGCGAAATACTGGTAGAGCGAGCCCACGCTGATGCCAGCCTTCGCCGCGATACGGGATGTCTCCAGGTTCATGAAGCCGCCTTCCCGCGCCAGGATCTCGGTCGCCTCGAGAATGCTGGCGACGGTGAGGCGCGCACGCTCCTGTTTCGGCGTGCGGCGGCCTTCCGCGGGATGTTCACTGGGCATGGCGCGCCGTTCCTCTGTTGTTGAAAAGCGAATTGAATATGAGTCTGCCTCATTTTACACTCGCTTAAAACAACCGGCCAGGACCGCTGCGGCGGTTACGGCCCCGAGAAGGAGGAGCGACGTGGACGCCGATAGCAGCGGAATCAATTGGGCCGAACGGCAGCGGCATACCCTGCGCTCGCTGCAGCGCCGCCTGGTGGAGCACATCAAGGCCGGCCGAACCACCGACATGGCCGATGCGCCGATGGCGAATCCCGCCGGGGTTTATGCCGATCCGCTGCGGCATGAGGCGGAGCGGCAAAAGCTGTTTCTTGAATTGCCGCTGGTGGCAGGGCTGTCGGGCGACATCCCAAATACTGGCGATACCCTCGTTTTCGACGGAGCCGGCCGCCCGATCATCGTCGTCCGCGATGCCGCTGGACGGGCTAATGCCTTCCTGAATATGTGCAGGCACCGCGGCGCCAGGCTGGTTAATGAAAATGGTTGCCACGCCCGATTTACCTGTCCGTTCCATAGCTGGAGTTTCGACCTGAACGGCAGGCTGGCGGGTCAGCCGGGCAAGCTCTCGTTCGAGGGCCTTGACGCCAGCCAGCTCGGTTTGCTGCAAGTGCCCTGCGCCGAGTGGCACGGGCTGATTTTCGTCAAAGCGCAGCCGGGCAGCGGGCCGGTCGATGTCGAGGCTCATCTCGGCAGCTTCGCCCCGGAGCTGGCGGAGATTGGCCTGGAGTCATTCGCCCCGGTCAAGAGCGGAGTGATGAAGGCCAACGGCAACTGGAAGTACGTGCTGGAGACCTTCGGCGAAAGCTACCACCTGTCGTCCCTGCACCCGACCACCCTGGCCAACACCATCTTCAGCAACGTCCTGCTGTTCGACCGCTTTGCCCCGCATCATCGCATCGGCTTTGCCCCGCGTTCCTACGGCGAGCTGGTGGACAAGCCCGAGGGCGAGTGGCCGGAGCTGTATAACGTGCTCTACATGATCTTCCCCAACACGGCGATGCTGCTCGGTTCGCCGATGCCGGGGCACATGTTCATCCAGCTGTTCAGGATCTTCCCCAACGGGATCTCGGCCACGGACACGCACTTCACGCTGTATGCGCCGGCCGATTCGCTGAACGAGCAAAGCCGCGCGGTGGCCAGCGCCGGCTTCGACCTGGCCCGCGGCATCATCGAAACCGAAGATTTCAGCGTCGCCGGCGGCGCCCAGCGCAACCTGCTGGCCGCTCCGCCGGCCTTCAAGGTCAACTACGGGCGCAATGAAGTGGCCCTGCAGCATCTGCACCGCGACCTGGCGGCTGCGATCGGCATGCCGCTGTAGCCGCGCGGCGGAACACCGGACACCCAAAATCTTCAAGGAGCTGTGAAACGTGACACCCATGCAACAGGCAGCGGAAAAGAAGGGAGTTGGCGCCGACGTGATCATTGTCGGAGGCGGTCACAACGGCTTGGTGGCGGCCTGCTACCTGGCCCGCGCCGGCGTTGACGTGCTGGTGGTGGAAGCCTACGAAAAGCTCGGCGGCATGACCTCGACCAGCCCGATGGTGCCGGAAGCGCCCGAGCACATGATCAACGACGGGTCGATCCAGGCCTCGCTGTGGAATTCAACCACCATTGATGCCGACCTGGAGCTGTCCGCCAAGTACGGCCTGCGCCCGGTGTTCACCGATCCTTTCCACGTTCATCTCGCCCCCGGCGGCGAGTCGCTGGCGTTCTGGCGCGACTATCGCAAGACGGCGGAGGAGATCCGCTACTTCTCGCCCAAGGATGCCGAGATCTGGCTGAAGTACTGCCACACCATCGACAAGGCGGTGGCGATTGGCCTGCCGTTCATGCGCACCAGCGCGGTTAAGCCCGAGTTCAAGAATCTGATGCAGGCGCTCGGCGCTACCTTCAAGGCCTTCGGCCAGCTCGGCAATATCGCGCGCTGGATGGTCCCCTCGTTCGCCGAGGCGGTGGAAACCTTCGAGCTCGACCTGATCCGTGGCGCCTTCACCCAGCTGGTGCCATTCCAGAACTACCGCCAAGACCTGGGCGGCTGGAGCACCATTTACTTCGGGCTCATCCACCGTCATGGCGCCTGCCTGTTCGAGGGCGGCACCGGTTCGCTGCCGCTGGCGTTGATGCGCTGCCTCGAGGCCGCCGGCGGCCGGGTGCGCGCCAATGCGCCGGTGGAGACGCTGACGGTGAGCGGCGGCCGCGTCACCGGCGTGCGGCTGCGCGACGGCGAGGAGCTGGTGGCGCGCAAGGCGGTGATGACCACCCTCAACGCCAAGCGGGTGCTGCGCGAGCTGCTGCCGCCGGAAGTGCTGACAGAGGAGCAGCACCGGCGTATCCGGCATATCCCGACGCTGGAGCGCGGCATGGCCGACTTCAACATCAATTTCGCCTTCAAGGGCAAGCTGAGCCTGCCGCGGCATCAGAAGTGGCGCAAGGACGACATCGACCTGCGCCGTCCCTGTGTGACCTGGAACACCTACAAGGAAGCCCTCGACGCCTACGAGGCCGCCAATCGCGGCGACGTCCCGACCAATACCATGCCGGGCCTGGCGCAGATCACCACGGCGATCGACCCGACGATGGCGCCGCCGGGGCACGACACCCTGTGGTACTGGAGCGGCGTCGGCCCGTCCAAGCCGCGCGAAGGCTGGGATAAGGCGCGCGAGCAGCTGACGCGGCAAGCGGTGAAGGACATGAGCCTGTATTACGAAGGCATCGAGGACCTGCAGATTGCCCACCGCACCCAGGTGGTGCCGGATCTGGCCAAACGCTTCCACGCCATCGACGGCAACGTCTTTCATGTCGACACCTTCATCACCCGCATGGGCCCGCTCAAGCCGGCGATGGGCTTTGCCGGATACAAAACGCCGGTGCCCGGGCTTTACCTGAGCGGCGGCAGCACCCATCCGGTCGCCGGCATCTGCGGCATGCCGGGGCAGAACGCGGCGCGCGTGCTACTGCGCAATCTTCGCTGATCAGCATCATTCGTCGAATATCACCATCAACCAGCGGCATTCAGTTTCACACTCACAGCAGGAGGAGCAACAGATGAACTTTCCCTTGGAACCCTATCGCGACCTGATCATGCCCCATGGCTGGGACATGGGATTTCTCATCTTTGCCGGCAGCGTCATGACCCTGTTCGTGCTGTACGGCCTGTGGTTGCTGGCTGCCAAGCGCGAGCCGCTGCTGTTGATGGTGCTGATCGGCGGCATGCTCGGCGAGATGCTCGAGCCGATCTGCAACGTGCTGGGCATGGCGTACCACCCGGAGCATGGCCAGATGGTGGGCTTCGTCACCCTGGGCCGCCACATTCCGCTGTGGCTGGTGCTGTGCTACCCCTGGTACTTCGGCGCCTTTGCCTATCGCCTCATCTCCTGGGATGCGCGCGGCGAGTTGACCGCCAAGCGTTTCTGGACGACCTTTGCGGTGGCCGCGTTCTTCTGCTTTGCCATCGAGATCGGCCCGGTGCAGGGCGTGCTATGGGACTACTTCGGCGAGCAGCCGCTGACCCTCTTCGCCAAGCCCGGCGTGACGCATGGCATGCCCCTGATGTGGTACATCGTCAACCCCACTTCAGTGGTCGCCACCGCGGCCTTCCTGGCGCTGGCCCTGCGTAATCTCAAGGGCTGGCAGCGCTGGCCGGTGCTGACCCTGATGCCGCTGAGCATCGTCGGCTTCCACACCGGCGCCTTCGCTCCGGTCTACATCACGGAGAACGCCGGCTGGAGCGCCAGCCAGAGCATACTCTCCGCCGCCATCTCGACGCTGTTCTGCGTGGTGCTGCTGAAAACCTTCGAGCGTATGCTGTTCGCCACACGCGGCGTGGCGGTGGCGCGTCAGGGCGCGACGGTGAAGAGCGGCCCGGAGATGATCCGCGGCGGCAAGCCGGCCTGAACGCCGTCTTGAACGGGCCACGACAACGGAGGAGGGTGCAGCGATGATCTCGACGCTTCCAGCAACGGCGCCGGTGGAGATGGTGATGCCACAGACGCCGCAGCTGTGGATGTTCATCCTGAACTGGACCCTGGTGCTGGTGGTGCTGGGCTTTGCGCTGAGTTACTGGCGCAAGCACGGCTCCAGCATCGGGATCTGGCTGGTGCTCGGCGGCGCGCTGACTACGCTGAACGAACCCATCGTCGACGTGCTCGGCAAGTGCTGGTTCCCGGCCATCGATTCCCGGGTACTGTTCAAGGCCTGGGGTGTATCCGTGCCGGCCTACATGATCCCGGTCTACGCCTGGTACGTCGGCGGACAGGCCTTCCTGTCCTATCGACTGTTCAAGGGAGGAATCACGCGGCGCGGAGTATTCAAGCTGTATGCCGTTTACGCCGTGGTCAACCTGTTCCTTGAAATCCCGGGCCTTAACCTGCCCGTGCCGATGTACTCCTACTACGGCAACCAGCCGCTACTGCTGTTCCGTTTCCCGATGTGGTGGATCTTCTGCAACGCCCTGATGCCGATGATGATCGCCGGCGTCGTCTTCCGCGGCGAGTCAATGCTGCAAGGTGTGCGCCGCGTCTTCATCGTGCCGCTGGCCTGGATGACGGCGGCAGCGACCAATGGCCTGATCGCGGCGCCGGTCTGGGTGGCCCTCAACGCCGAATCGAGCAGCCTGGCGTGGACGCACCTGGCCGCCGCCGTCAGCTTCAGCATGGGCCTGATGGTCTGCTACGGCCTGGGTGCGGCCGTCGGCAGCGATGCGGGGCATCTACTGAGCCGGCGTGAAATGACGGTTGCGGCCTGATCCATCCCGGCAAACGGGAAGAAAGCGTCGACGCCGCCAGCCTCGGAATCAGAACCGGGGCCGGCGGCGTTTGGCTGCGGGCCGCGTAAAGAAACATCAAGCCGGCCCGGGCCGAAAGTTTTCGTCGCTTCGGACGATAGAGGTGAGGGCATCCCCTCCTAGATTAATGGCAGCCTGCGGTCCGGCTACATAAATGTTCTGGGAGGAGTTCCCGTGCGACGTAGTTACGCAGCAATTGGTGTGTTGGGTCTGATGCTCGCTTCTGGCAAAGCGGCATACGCACAGCAAGGGTCGTCCGACAGCCTGGATTCGATACTGGGCGCCGCGCCTGCCGGCGCGGCGCCGGATTCGTCGTCAACTTCCGCCGCTCCTGCCCCCGGTCCCGCTCCCGCTAACGCGGCTCCCGCCGCTCCCGACACCGGCGCTGCCGCCGGGAATGCGGCGCCCACAACCGGAAACTCTGCGCCGCCAGCTGCCGCGCAAACCGACGTGGTCAAGGTCGAGCCGCCCGCCGCCAAGGGGCCGATCTCGTCCAATCGCATGGTCGAGGAGATCGTGGTCACCGCGCAGAAGCGCGAGGAGAGCGTGCAGGATATTCCGTTGTCGGTCACGGCCTTCAGCGCCGGCAAGCTGGAGGCGATGGGCGTACAGACGATCCAGGACCTGCCCAATATTACTCCCGGCCTGACCATCACCAACGCTGCCGGTTTCAACGAAGCCTTCCTGCGCGGTGTCGGAACCGATGCCTTCCTGCCCGGCGCCGACCCCAGCGTGCCGTTCTACACCGACGGCATCCCCTTGCTCGGCTCGCAGGGCAGCTCGGACAATCTCGGCAAGATCGATCGCGTGGAGGTGCTGAAGGGGCCGCAGGGCACCCTGTTCGGCACCAACTCGGTCGGCGGCGCCATCAACGTCATCACGCCCGAGCCGAAGCAGGAACTCAGTGGCGACGTTCAGGCTACGTACGGCAACTACAACAGCAAGGGGGCATTGGGCTATATCAATGCGCCGATCACCGACAACGTCGCCTTCAACTTCGCTGCATTCGGCAACGAGCAGAGTAACTTTTACACCAACGTCAAGGGGCCTGTGTGGCCGATCTGGTCCTACGGCGGCCGCCTGAAGCTGCGCTGGGACATCACCAGCAACCTCTCCAATACCTTCACCGGCTCGTACCAGCAGGTCAGCGACAATGCCGGCCTGTCGTTCGACGAGACGCGAGTGGCGCCGATATTCGCCTTGATCTTCCCGGCCGACCCCTATTCGCCGAAGGAGCGCAAGCTGGATATGAACGGCTTCGATGCCGGCGCCCAGCTGCACAACGACCTGCTTGCCGACACCATCGACTGGAAGATGCCCTGGGTGGAGACCAAGCTGATCGGCTCGATCCAGCGCACCAAGGACGACTTCGTGCAGACCACCTTCGGCACCGGGCCGCTGCCGATATTGCTGGCGCAGAACCGTAGCCCTGCCGATCAGGACACCGGCGAACTGCAATTCCTGTCGACGCCGGACACGCCGTTCGGCGACCGCTTCACCTGGGTTGGCGGCTTGTTCTACATTTACAGCACCGGCGGTGGCGATCCATTCAACTTCGTCGTCGCGCCGGGGTTGATCCCGGCGCTAGGCAATGCACTACTCGGGCAGGGCGGTGCGCAGCTGGGCAGCGCGCTTACCACCTTGCTCGATCCGATCACCTCAAAGTTGGCCGGCATTAACCTGAGCCAGGGCATTCCGCTCAACAACTTCGGCATCATCGCCGGCCTGTCCACCTCGGCCTACTTCCAGGGCACTTTTAAGTTCACCGACTGGTTCAACCTCACGCTGGGCGGACGTTACCAGCAAACCCACAAGGACCTGGAGGGCTCGCGCACCGAGATCGGCCTGGCCGGAGGCGGCAACATCCCGCTATTCCAAAACAGCGTGCCGGAGCTGCACGCCAAACAGTTCTCGCCGCGCGTGGCCCTGCAGCTTTTACCGTTTGACTCGGAAACGCAGTTCTACGCTTCCTGGGCACGCGGCTACAAGACGCCGACCTACAACACGGTCAACCTGCTAGGCGAGCTCTTCGGGCCGATCAAGCCGGTGCTGCAGCAGAAGAACGACGCCTACGAAGTGGGCATGAAAACAGAACTGTTCGACCAGACCCTGCGCCTGAACACGGCCGTGTTCTACACCAAGGAGAAGGACCTGCTGGAAGGCTTTGTCTCGGTGCTGACCGGTGGTGTGGTCAGCTACGACAACGTGCCTGGGGCGCGCATCAAGGGTGCCGAGGGCGACGCGCTGTGGGTGCCGCTGCCCGAGTCGG